>Ga0208242_100021_pt1 | contig 292314 bp, 288 predicted proteins | sample SubbioAug_CSW13A_FD_184825 | JGI IMG/M metagenome (GOLD analysis project Ga0208242, IMG submission 184825) | Serpentinite rock and fluid subsurface biosphere microbial communities from McLaughlin Reserve, California, USA - CR12Aug_CSW13A (SPAdes) | ecosystem: Environmental > Terrestrial > Deep...
CCCTGCAGAACGGGCACCCCCCATTCAACTCAAAGGAAGTTCAAGGCATTCAGCTGACTGCCGCGGATGACCGCGTCCGACTGCTTGCCGACACCAGATTTACGCGGAAACTGACCGCCGCTAACATGCTGTCCACCCACGACACCACCCGCATCGATGACCTGCGCATTGGCGCTGTGCGCCCGCTCATCACGCCGGCGCTGCTGCAAGAATGGCTGCCTACCCCGGCCACCAGCCAAACGCTGGTTGAGCACAGCCGTGCCGCCATTTCCCGCGTGCTGCACGGGCAAGACGACCGGCTGATCGTGGTGGTGGGGCCGTGCTCCATTCACGACCATGCGCAGGCCATGGCCTATGCCCAGCAACTCAAAACGCAGGCTGACGCGCTGGCCGGCGAGCTGCTGGTGGTCATGCGGGTGTATTTCGAAAAGCCCCGCACCACGGTGGGCTGGAAGGGCTACATCAACGACCCGCACCTGGACGGCACGTTCGCCATCAACGAAGGTCTGGAGCTGGCCCGCCAGCTGCTGCTGGACGTGCTGGCGCTGGGCCTGCCGGTGGGTACCGAGTTTCTGGACTTGCTGAGCCCGCAGTTCATCAGCGATCTGGTGAGCTGGGGCGCCATTGGCGCGCGCACCACCGAAAGCCAGAGCCACCGCCAGCTGGCCAGCGGGCTGAGCTGCCCGGTGGGCTTCAAAAACGGCACCGACGGTGGCGTAAAAGTGGCCACCGACGCGATCCAGGCCGCGCAGGCCGCGCACGCCTTCATGGGCATGACCAAGATGGGCCAGGCCGCGATTTTTGAAACCCGGGGCAACCGCGACTGCCATGTGATTTTGCGGGGCGGCAAAGCGCCCAACTACAGCGCGGCCGATGTGGATGCCGCTTGCCAGCTGCTCAAAGCGGCCGGCCTGCGCGAACAGGTGATGGTGGACGTGTCGCACGCCAACAGCAGCAAACAACACCGCAAGCAAATTGAGGTGGCGGCCGACGTGGCGCAGCAGATCGCCGGGGGCGAAACGCGCATCACGGGCCTCATGATCGAGAGCCACCTGCAAGAAGGCCGGCAAGACATCGTGCCCGGCCAAGCACTGCAAACGGGGATGAGTGTCACCGACGCTTGCATCAGCTTCGAGCAGACGGTGCCTGTGCTGCAAGGTCTGGCGGCGGCCGTGCGGATGCGCCGGAAGTGCCCCACCAGGTCAGGCGTCTGACATGGAGCGCAAGCCCTGGCATTGCGCCAGGGCGGTTTCAATGCCGTTTCAGCGTGGCTTGCGCGGCACCATCGGGCCGCGGCCTTCGATGTGGCGGAAATTGATACGGCCCTTGCTCAGGTCGTAGGGCGACAGCTCCAGCGACACGCGGTCACCCGCCAGGATGCGGATGTGGTTCTTGCGCATCTTGCCTGCCGAATAGGCTATCAACTGGTGGCCGTTGTCCAGCGTCACGCGAAACCGTGTGTCGGGCAGCACCTCGTTGACGATACCCATCATGTCGATCAGATCTTCTTTGGCCATGTGAGGCTCCTTTTCAAATACAGATTTGGGGTGACGGCACCTGCGCCGCATGGTTTGGGGGCGCATGGGTGCGCAGCGTGTCGTTCACCCAGTCAATGCCTTGGGCAAACGCGTATTTTGCCGCAGCGTCGTGGGTCGAGAAATCGTCAACAAAACGCATCACACGGGCGGTGGAGGCGCTGCCGCGTCCACTGGCAATGGACACCTGTGCGGCGAAACGCCCGCACGGCAGCGGGCGTGGGCAAGCCGCAATGCGGTATTTGCCTAAAGTGAGAGGAGAAAGACTCTTCGTTGTCGTAATAGTGGTCGTATGAATCATCAAAAACATCAGTGGGCAGGGGCCTGCAGCGACAGCCGCAAAACCTGAAAACGCCCGAAAAACAAAGTGGCAGCCCCAAGCGCCGGGGTGCCCAACTGAATCACCCGGAACCCGCGCGGTGCTAGAAACACCAGGCCAGATCCGGCGCACGAGCCACGGCAGGGGCATCGGCAACAGCGGGGATAACATTCGCCACGGCGCCGACCCGGGATGGGCGCGGGGCTGGCGTGGCTCGCCGTGGAGGGACTGGACCGGTAACCCCTCTGCCTGAGGTGGTGCGCCCACGTTGTCTAAAACATGCTCGCGACCGATCGCCCAAGGCGAACCCGTTAATGTAGCACGATGTGAAAATTCGTGCTGGCGCTGCAGTCTCACGATTTCTGGAAAAGCCCCACGGCCGGCTTCTTGCGTACAGGGCGCCTGCGATCACGATCCGGAGCAAATCGAGCCGAGCCTCAGTGCCCGCCGCGAAGCCGGTCAATCAACCCATTGAGCTCGTCGAGTGAGCCAAACTGGATGGCAAGTTCACCCAGCTCTTCAAAACGACCATGGCGCTTCACGCGCTTCTTGACGCGCACCTCCACATCGGCGGTGAGCAGATCGGCCAACTCTTCCTCCACCCGCTTGATGTCGCGCGACTTTTCTTTTTTCAGCTTCTGCGGCGCCAGCGAAAACTCGGCGCTCAGCTTCTTCACCAGGCTTTCAGCCTCGCGCACCGACATTTTTTTGGCTGCGATCTGGTTGCCCGCCGTGATCTGGGTGGCTTTGTCCAGCGCCAGCAGCGCCCGCGCGTGGCCCATGTCCAGGTCGCCCGCCATCAGCATGGTCTGCACCGGGTCGGCCAGTTGCAGCAGGCGCAGCAGGTTGCTGGCGGCACTGCGCGAGCGACCCACGGCCTGCGCGGCCTGTTCGTGAGTGAGTCCAAACTCTTTCACCAAGCGTTGCAGACCCTGGGCTTCCTCCAGCGGGTTCAGGTCTTCTCGCTGGATGTTTTCGATCAGCGCCATGGCCGCAGCGGCTTCGTTGGGCACGTCGCGCACCAGCACCGGCACGCTGTCCAGCCCGGCCAGCCTGGAAGCACGGAAGCGACGCTCACCCGCAATGATCTCGTACTTGCCAGCGTTCGGGCCATCGACCAGCTTGCGCACCAAAATGGGCTGCATGATGCCCTGCGCCTTGATGCTCTCGGCCAGCTCGTACAGCGCGCCCTCGTCCATCCGGGTACGCGGCTGGTAGACGCCGGCCACCAACTCGGTCAGCGGCAAGCTGCTCGGCGTCTGGTTGCGTTCGGTTTCCTGCGCCTCGGGCGAAGCGGCCTCGGCCACTTTGGGACCCAGCAGGGCTTCGAGTCCACGGCCGAGGCCTTTGGGTTTTTTAGTGACCATGGTTTGAATGAGCTGTGGGTTGGCAGGCGACGCGGCGGACGGACTATCGATCGATGATCACCAGGGATTCATGGCGGCCAGACGCCACGGCATGAGGAAGGCTCGCAGGAACAACGAACCCTTCACCGGCCGACACCTCGACCTGTCGCCCCGGGATGGCCAGATGCATCTGGCCATCCCGCACCGGCAGTGCCGCGTCAAAGTCGTTCGACGCCTCGGGACAGGCGGCTGCATCCGTGCGGAACATTGTGAAGTTGGCACCAACGGCCTGGCCCAACACCGTTGAACGCCATGCGGTCGGCGATGCCTGCGTGGCGCCGGCCAGGTTAATTTTCGGGCTGCTTAGGCTCATGGCGGTGGTGGGCTTTCAGACAACAATGGGGTGAGCAGCGTCTGCCCAGCAGGCCAGTCGCCCAACCCCGATTCGGCGTTGATGTGGCCGAGTTCACCCAGATCGATAAAACGTGAACCCCAGTCACCGGTCAGACTCTGCGCCCGCTCATAGGTGCAATAAGGATCGTTGCGGCTGCCCACCAGCACACTGGGAAACGGCAGGCGCTGACGAACGATAGGCGACCAACTGGGTAACACGCTGCGCAATTCGTCGCGCTCGGCGTCGCCCGGCGCCACCAGCAATGCGCCCTGCACCCGGCCGGTGCTGCGCGACACCTCGGCCCAGGCCGCGGTGAGGATGCAGCCCAGGCTGTGCGCGACCAGCACCACCGGCCCGTCCGTGGCGAGGATCACGTCTTCCAGTCGCGCAATCCAGTCGCCACGGCGCGGGGTCATCCAGTCGTGTTGGTCCACGCGGCGGTAGCCGTGCAAGGCTTCCCAGCGGCTTTGCCAGTGGTCGGGCCCGCTGCTTTGCCAGCCAGGCAAAATGAGGATGTTGTCAGCCTTCATGCGGTGTTTCACGTGGAACGGTGAACGCTCAAGGCGTGCCGCTGCGCCCGACCATTTCCTTGGCGAACGCCACAAAGGCCTGGCTGCCTTTGGCCGACGGGTCGAACACCACACCCGGCAGGCCGTAGCTGGGCGCTTCGGCCAGGCGCACGTTGCGCGGAATCACGCTGTCAAACACCTTGTCGCCAAAGTGCGCCTTGAGCTGGTCGCTCACCTGTTGCTGCAGGGTGATGCGCGGGTCGAACATGACGCGCAGCAGCCCAATGATCTGCAAGTCTTTGTTGAGGTTGGCATGCACCTGCTTGATGGTGTTGACCAGATCGGTCAACCCTTCCAGTGCGAAGTACTCGCATTGCATGGGCACGATCACGCCATGTGCAGAACAAAGCCCGTTGAGCGTGAGCATGCTCAGCGATGGCGGGCAATCGATCAGCACAAAGTCGTAGTCGGCCTCCACCGCCGCCAGCGCCGTCTTCAGGCGCTTTTCGCGCCGCTCCACGTGCACCAGCTCCACTTCGGCGCCAGCCAGTTCACGGTTGGCACCCAGCACGTCGTAGCCACAAGTCTCCGACTTGATGGCCGCTTCAGCCACCGACGCCGATTCGAGCAAAACATCGTACACGGACAGCGCCATGCTGCGCTTGTCCACGCCCGAACCCATGGTGGCGTTACCCTGGGGGTCCAAGTCAACCATGAGCACGCGCTGCCCCACCTTGGCAAGCCCGGCCGCCAGGTTGACGGTGGTAGTGGTCTTGCCGACACCACCCTTCTGGTTGGCAACGCAGAAAATTTTGGCCATCAGTTGATCCCCCACGCTCCACCGCTGCGCGGGTCGCCGGCCCCCATGGGGGCATTGCCGCCTTGGGGCGGCCCGGCCGTGCTCGATGATTGTTGCATGAGACAGTTATTCATTTGGAGATGGCCAGCTTGATGCCGAAGCCGATCAGGAAGACGCCGGCGAGTTTTTCCAGCGTGCGCGCAATCACCGGGTTGGACCGCATCCGCTCGGCCAGAAAATGGGTGAGCAGCACAGCGATCAATCCATAAATGAAGGTGAGCACAGCCACCGTGGCAGCCATGGCGCCAAAGGTCACGAAGCCCTGGTGCTTGGCGGGGTCCACAAACAAGGGGAAAAACGCCATGTAAAACACGATGGCTTTGGGGTTGAGCAGCGTGATGGTGAGGGCTTGTTGGAAATACTGGCGCGGGCGGATGTTCAGAACTGGCTTGCCCCCCGGCTTGGCGCTGAGCATTTTCCAACCCAGCCAGGCCAGGTAGGCGGCGCCCAGCCATTGCACGACGCTGAATGCCGCCGGATAAGCCACCAGCAGAGCAGCAACACCCGCCACGGCCATCCACATCAACACCTGGTCGCCAGCAATCACGCCCAAGGTGGCCGCCAGGCCGCCGCGTATGCCGCCCTTGCTGGTGGAGGTGATAAGCGCCAGGTTGCCAGGACCGGGAATGGCCAGAAACACCACAATGGCCGCGACAAATGCGCCGTAATCTGCAACGCCAAACATGAAAAACCCCAGAAGTAGAGGGGTGAGTTTACGTGAACGAGGCCCGGGCGGCCCGGGGCTGTGTGCAAGCGTTGCAACGCTGGCCTCAAGCCATCCCTCAGGTCCGGCGCTCTCGCAGCCAAACGATGCAACGCTCAGCGTCCAACCCCGGCACCTGCAAGGGTTCCACGTGAAACACCTCAGCCCATGGGGCGGCGTTTTGCAGGGCCAGCAACTCGTCTTCAGGGTGCTTACCCTTCATGGCCATCCACACCGCACCAGGCTTCAGCGCCGGGCGCGACCAGGTCACAAAGTCTGCCAGTGAGGCAAAGGCACGGGAACACACCACATCAAAGCCACCACCCTCCTCCGCCTTCAGGCTTTCCACCCGGGCATGCACGCCGCGCAAGTTGGGCAGCTTGAGCGTGGCAGCGGCCTGTTGAATGAAGGCTGCTTTTTTGCCCACCGTGTCTACACAGCTCACATCAATCTGCAGGCAGGTGATGGCGATCACCACACCGGGCAAACCACCGCCCGAGCCCACATCGAGCAAGCGCAGCGGTGCCCCGTCTGTCTGACGCAACAGCGGCCGTATGGCCGACAGACTGTCCAGCAGGTGGTGCGTCACCATCTCGGCCGGGTCACGCACGGCGGTCAGGTTGTACACCTTGTTCCATTTTTGCAGCAGGGCCAGGTAGTCCAGCAGCAGCGTCACCTGCGCCTCACCCAGCGGCAACCCCAAGTCCTGCAAACCTTTCAGCAACACGTCGCGGCTCATGCCGACACTTCGCTTCCTACAGGCAAGGTGGCAAAGCCCCGGAAGCCACCTTTTTTCAAGTGAATCAGCAACAGCGAAATGCTGGCCGGCGTGATGCCCGAAATGCGCGAGGCTTGCCCCAGCGTTTCGGGCCGGTGCTTCGCCAGCTTTTGGCGAGCCTCAAACGACAAAGCTGCTACCTGCATGTAGTCCAGATCGACCGGTAGCGGCATGCCTTCGTGAAAGGCTGCGCGCTCCACTTCGGACTTTTGCCGGTCGATATAACCCGAATATTTGGCCGCTATCTCCACCTGTTCCACCACAGACCCCAACAAATCGCCCAGCGTTTCACGTGAAACATCGGGGCCCGCGTACTTGCCGCCGTCCATACCCGCCAGATCGGCATAACCCACACCGGGGCGGCGCAGTAGGTCAAACAGATTGTGTTCGTGCTCAATGGCCTTGCCCAACACGCGCACGCCCTCTTCGGCGGGCAGGCTGCGGGGGTTCACCCAAGTCGCTTTCAGGCGCTCGGTTTCGCGCGCCACCGCGTCTCGCTTGCGGCTGAACGCATCCCAGCGCGCATCGTCCACCAGGCCCATTCGGCGCCCCGCTTCCGTCAGGCGCATATCGGCATTGTCTTCACGCAGTTGCAGGCGGAACTCGGCACGGCTGGTGAACATGCGGTAGGGTTCGGTCACGCCCTGGGTCACCAGATCGTCCACCAGCACACCCAGGTAAGCCTCGTCGCGCCGGGGCAACCACGGCGCCTCACCCTTGACCTGCAGCGCCGCATTGAGCCCGGCGAACAGGCCCTGGGCGGCAGCCTCCTCGTAGCCGGTCGTGCCATTGATCTGCCCGGCGAAGAAAAGGCCCTGAATCTGCTTCGTCTCGAAACTGCTCTTGAGCGAACGCGGATCGAAGTAATCGTATTCAATGGCGTAGCCGGGTCTGAGGATGTGCGCATGCTCCAGCCCCGGCATGCTGCGCACCAAGGCGTACTGAATATCAAACGGCAGGCTGGTGGAAATACCGTTGGGGTACACCTCATGCGTCGTCAGGCCCTCGGGCTCCAGAAAAATCTGGTGACTGTCTTTGTCGGCAAAGCGGTTGATCTTGTCTTCCACGCTCGGGCAGTAGCGCGGCCCTACGCCCTCAATCTTGCCCGTGAACATCGGGCTGCGGTCGAAGCCGCTGCGAATGATGTCGTGCGTTCGGGTGTTGGTGTGCGTGATCCAGCACGGCACTTGCTGCGGATGCGCCACCGCGCCACCCATGAAACTGAACACGGGCACTGGCTTGTCGGCATTCATGCCGCCTGGCACGCCGTCGCCAGGTTGCTCGGTGCACTTGCTGTAGTCGATGCTGCGGCCGTCCAGGCGCGGTGGCGTGCCGGTTTTCAGCCGCCCCTGGGGCAGCTTCAGCTCTTTCAAACGGGCCGACAGCGACACCGCTGGCGGATCACCCGCGCGCCCGGCTGCGTAATTGTTCAGCCCCACATGGATCTTGCCGTCCAGAAAGGTGCCCGCTGTGAGCACCACCGTGCGGCTGCGGAACCGGATCCCGACCTGTGTCACGGCACCCACCACCCGGTCGCCCTCCACCATCAAGTCGTCGACGGCCTGCTGAAACAGCCACAGATTGGGCTGGTTTTCCAGCATGCGGCGGATGGCAGCTTTGTACAAAATGCGGTCGGCCTGGGCGCGGGTGGCCCGCACCGCAGGGCCTTTGCTGCTGTTCAAAATACGAAACTGGATGCCGCCTTCGTCCGTGGCCAGCGCCATGGCACCACCCAGCGCATCCACCTCCTTCACCAAATGGCCTTTGCCAATACCGCCAATGCTGGGGTTGCAGCTCATTTGCCCCAGCGTTTCTATGTTGTGGGTGAGCAGCAGTGTGGTGCACCCCATGCGCGCAGCCGCGAGCGCCGCCTCGGTGCCGGCATGGCCCCCGCCCACAACAATGACATCAAATTCCTGGGGATACAACATAGATGGGGCTCCGGGGCTCCGCCCATGGGCGGCGCCCGACAATGCAAAAGAGATGGTGTTTCACGTGAAACAGGTGACTCGCGCGGTGGCATTCGCGCACTGGCGCCCGATGGACACCCACAAGGCAAATGCCAATTCTCCCATCTTTGCCCCCGAGACGCCCGCCACAGCCCCAGCGCGCAACGCGGGATGCGCCACAATGAAGGCATGACCACGCCCATTCCCCTCCTCGTATTCGCGGGCAGCACACGCGCCCAGTCTTACAACCGCCAGCTGGCCACCAGCGCTGCCGACATGGCCCAGGCCGAAGGCGCGCAGGTGACGCGGCTGGACCTGGCCGACTTTGACGTGCCGCTGTACAACGCCGATCTGGAAGCCGGGGGCACGCCGCGCGACGTGGTGCGCCTGAAGGAAATCTTTCACGCGCACCCCGCCTGGCTGGTGGCCGCACCCGAATACAACGGCAGCATGACGGCGCTGCTGAAGAACACCATTGACTGGGTATCCAGCCCCATCAAGGGCGACCCCGAGTGGAGAAATGGAACCCGGGCCTTTGCCGGCAAGGTGGTGGGTTTGCTCAGCGCCTCGCCCGGCGCGCTGGGTGGCCTGCGGGGCCTGGCGCACCTGGCGCCGGTGCTCATGAACCTGCAATGCTGGGTGGCGCCCAAGCAGTTCGCCCTGGCCAAGGCCTTTGAGGCGTTTGACCCCAACGGACAACTCTCGCTCGAATCGAACCGAACCGCCCTGCATGGGGTGGTGGATCAGGTGATCTGGGCTGCACGAAAATTTCAGGCTTGAACTGCCGCTCTGGCTGCGCGGCGTGCTGTATCGCGCCGTCCATCAGCAGCCCCATGCCCGGTTTGCCAGGCGGCAAACCTGCTGGCATGCCCTGCCTTCACCTGGACGAAGCGCTGCGCTGCAAGCTGTTTGGCCTGCCGGAGCGGCCGGCGGTATGTGGTTCGCTGCAGCCCAGCGCAGAGATGTGCGGCGAAAACCGGGAACAAGCGATGCTGTTTTTGAGCCACCTGGAAAGCGCCACCCGCCCATGACAAAGGCCCGCACAAGCGGGCCTTTGTCATGAGCGCTGCCGGAGTACGTGCCTGAATCCAGACGCACCGCGGAACTGGCTCCGCCAGGCCGCTGGTGCGGTCCCCCTCAGGGGGAAGCCGCCCAGCAGCGCAGGGGGTTACTGTTTAACAGCTTCCACCTGCAGCACCAGACGCACGTTTTTCGGGAAACCCCAATCCACACCGTAGTTCACGCCAAACGCGGTGCGGTCGATGGTGGCTTCAAAGTCGCCACCGCACACTTCACGCTTGAGCATGGGGCTCTCGAAGCAGTTGAACTGGTTGGCCTTGAGCGTCACCGGCTGGGTCTTGCCCAACAGGGTCAGGTTGCCGTCTACAGATTTGACCTTGTCGCCATTGAAGTGGAACTTGGTGGACACGAACTGGGCCTTGGGAAATTTCTCGGCATTCAGGATGTCCGCACTTTGCAGGTGCTTGTCAAAGCCGGCCGTGCCGGTGTTGACCGATGCCACGTCAAAGGAAATGTCCACGGAACCGGTCTTGGCTGCCTTGTCAAACGTGATCTTGCCTTCTTTTTTGTCGAAACGGCCGCGGTTCACACTGGCGCCAAAGTGGCCGATCTCGAACGTGGCAAAGGTGTGTGTCGGGTCGATCGCGTAGTCAGCGGCGAAAACGCCGGTGGACAAGGTGGCGGCTGCGGCCAGCAGGGTCAGGGATTTGCGCATGGGTGAATTCCTCGGTGGGTTTGGGGTAAAAGAAAACAAAAATGGATCAGAGCTTGGGCACACCGGTCAGGGCGATCTTGAATTTGACTTGCACGTCGTCGGCCACCATTGAGGTGTCGGCCCACTCCCTCTCGCCAATGCGGAAGGCCAGGCGCTTGATGGGGAAGGCGCCGGTGGCGGTGGTGGTGGCGCCGCTCTGGGCCAGCGTCACGGGTACCACCACGTCGCTGCTCAAGCCCTTGATGCTCAGCTTACCGGCCACCTCGAATTGGCTGGCGTTCACGCGCTTGATACTGCTGGACTGGAAGGTGGCTTTGGGGAAGGCGGCCACGTTGAACCAGGTGGCCTTGGGCAGTTCGGCGTTGGCTTCGCGGCTGATGTCGGCGCTGCCCGTGTCAACGGTGAACGCAATCGTGCTGGTGGCCAGCTTGGCCGGGTCAAACGCCACCTGGGCGCTGAAGGTCTTGAACTTGCCTTCGACCGGCACGCCCATCTGGCGGCTCACAAAGACGACCTCGCTCTGGGCAGGCACCAGCGCTTGCTGCGCCTGGGCAACCAGCGGGGAAAGCGCTGCGGCGACCAGCGCCAGGGATACAAAAGACAGTTTCATGGAAGAACTCCCGGAAAAATTTAACGGCGGCCAAAGGCCATGCGCCGGATCAGACCGTCGCGGTCAACAAAGTGGTGTTTCAGCGCGCCGGCCACATGCAGCAGCACCAGCGCTGCCATGGCGTAGGCCGAAAACTTGTGCATCGGCTTGAGCACATCGGCCAGACCTTCGCTCACGGGCACAAAGTCGGGCAACTGCACCAGGCCGAACCACACAATGGGAAATCCCTCGGCCGAGCTGTAAGCCCAACCGAACAGCGGCACCGCAAAAAACAGCACATACAAACCGAAGTGGGTGGCGTGGTGCACCGTGCGCTGCCAAGCAGGCATGGCCATTTCAATGGCCACAGGCAAAGCGGGCGGGCGGTGCGTGAGGCGCCAGAGCAGCCGCACGAACGACAACGTCAACACCGTCACCCCGGCCCACTTGTGCCAGCTGTAAAACTGCAAGCGCTGGGGCGAAAAAGGCAGATCGGCCATGTACAGGCCGAGCGAAAAAATAGCGATCAAAGCCACGCCCAGCAACCAGTGCAGAGCCACGGCCACAGGGTGGTGACGGGAGACGAACGCTTGAGACATGTGCTCAGTTTAGGCAAAAGCCTGTTCCGGCTGCATCAAAGCGCTTGAATTCTGAGTTCAAAATATTTGAACAAACCAAGCCAAGCCGTTCGAATGAACGGCGCGATCAGACCCCTACAATGCGCCCATGCCCGACACCGATGCCCTGAGCCTGCTGACGCTTTACCCCGCCATGGCTTCGATGCCGGAACTGCTCCCCCGGCTGAACCTGATGCGGGTACCCGTCGGCACGCCCCTGTTTCGGGAACACGACACCTGCCAGGGTTTTCCCATGGTGCTGCAGGGGGAAGTCCGCGTGTCGCGCAGCGCGGCCAATGGCCGCGAGCTGGAACTTTACCGCGTGCTGCCCGGCGAGATGTGCCTGGTGTCTTCTGCCGGCCTGTTTGCGGGCCAGCCCCTCACCGCCCACGGCGTGACCACCGCGCAAACAACACTGGCCTTGCTGTCTCCGCCCGACTTCCAGCTGGCCATGGCCGATCCGTGCTTTCGCAACTTTGTGCTGGGGCTGTTTGCCTTGCGCATGGCCAACCTGACCAGCCTGATTGAGGCGGTGGCCTTCCAGCGGCTCGACAGCCGCCTGGCAGCCACCCTGCTCGGCCACGGCCAACAGGTGCGCGCCACCCACCAGGCCCTGGCCGACGAGCTGGGCACGGTGCGCGAGATCGTCACCCGGCTGCTGCACCGGTTTGAACGCGATGGCATGGTTGAACTCTCACGGGAGTGCATCACGATTTGCAACAGCACCGCCCTGCGCAACCTCGCCGCGCTGCAAACGCGCTAAGCCCGCCGCCCGAATGGGAGGGCCGGCCAATCGCTTTGTGACGCAGGTCACATACCCGGCGCCCACAAACCGTTCCAATGGCGTCACCTTTCAGCGCGACGGTACGGCCCGACTGGCCCCGCCATGCTGGAGGTGACTTTTCATACTTCACGGTTTGATGGAGCAATTTCATGACCAAAAACGTTGGCGGCATCGACCGCACCATCCGCATCGTCGTCGGCCTGGCCCTCATTGCCGCAGCGGCCACGGGCAGCGTGGGCATGTGGGGTTACGTGGGCGTGGTGCCCTTGCTCACCGGCCTGATGGGCTGGTGCCCGCCTTACGCGCTGCTGGGGTTCAACACGTGTAAGCGGTAAGGCCCCGCGCCGCCTGCGGCGTCATCGCCCAGGGAGGGCATCACGAGCGGCCCGGCCGGTTCCGCCGTGATCTGGGATAAAGACACTTCGCGCCGGCTGGGTGGCTTGCCCTTCTTCTTGAACTGGACTTGTCCGGCCTGCGACAGCCTGCCTCGCGCACACGCGCGACCATGTCGCTCATGGCCGCGCACCCCGCCGCGGCGCAGGAGACACGGCATGCTCAATATCCCCTCACTGAAAGACAGCGTCAGCGCCGAAGAATGGGCGCTGCGCTGCGACCTTGCGGCCTGCTACCGGCTGGTGGCGGCGTATGGTTGGAGCGATCTGGTGTTCACCCACATCAGCGCCAAACTGCCCGACAGCGTCACCGGCGGCGAGCACCAGTTCCTCATCAACCCCTATGGCCTGATGTTTGACGAAATCACCGCCAGCAGCCTGGTCAAGGTCGACATGGCCTGCAACAGGCTCATCGACAGCCCGTTTCCGGTCAATCCGGCCGGGTTTGTGATCCACAGCGCGGTGCATGAAGCCCGCCCGGAGGCCGGTTGCGTGCTGCACACCCACACACGCGCCGGCGTGGGCGTGAGCGCGCAAAAGGGCGGCATCCTGCCCATCAGCCAGCAAAGCACCTTTGTGCTCGCTTCGCTGGCTTACCACGATTACGAAGGCGTGGCCTTCAGGCCCGACGAAAAGCCGCGCCTGCAGGCCGATCTGGGCGCGGCCAATTTTCTGGTGCTGCGCAACCACGGCCTGCTGACGGTTGGCCGCACGATCGCCGACGCCTTCCTCTCCATGTACACGCTGGAAAACACCTGCCGCATCCAGATCGATGCGCAGGCCGGCGGCGCTGAACTGGTGTCGGTGAACCCGGCCATCCTGGCGGGCATGGCCGACGTGATGCGCATTGCCACTGCGGGCCAAGGCGCCCAGCTGGCGTGGCCCGCGCTGCTGCGCAAGGTCGAGCGCCTGGATCCGGGCTACAAGACCTGAATCAAGGCGTCGCAGCAGGCTCTGTCTGCTGCACAAAAGCGGCCATCCCGTCGAGCACGGTGCGCAAGCGCACCAGTTGCCGCGATCCATCCAGCCGGCCCGACCAGGACGCCACACGTGACACCAGCCGCAACCGCGGCAACAGCCGACGCAAAAAACCCGCCAGATCAGGCGTCGGCTGCAACCCGCTGAGCATCGCCGCCTGGCTTGCCGTGCCGTAAGCGTTGAGCACGGCGAGCACGGCCTGAGGACCCAGAGCGTCCAGGTAGCGGGTGAGCGACAAGACCAACTGCAACAGGTCGAACACCTGCACGGTGGCCAACGGCAGGCCCGATTGCAGGGCGCTCCTCGAAATCCAGCCGCGCGACATGCTGGCCGTCCCACGTCAGATTGCGAGCCTGAGCACCGCCGTGCCACTGACCACGGGCATAAAATGCTGCCAGGTCAGCACTGGCCGCACACATCAGCGCCAGGCGTTCGGCCTCAGGCGTACGGTGCAGCACAGGGTCGAACGTGGGTCCGATGTCACCGGTTTCCAGTGTGTAACCATCAAAACCCAGCACCGGGGGCACCCGCTCCCGGCTGCGGCCAGGGCTTGCAGCCGCTCGTGCTCAAACGCCAGCAGAAGCGATGCATCGACCTGTCGCACCGACCGCCACGGCACCGCCACGCCCGAAAATGGGCAAACAACCCGATGCCCAGCGACTTCGATACGCTGCGCAGCGGCCGGTCAGCGGTTTTGGTCCAGGATGTGGCGGGGATGGTCCGGTTCAAGTGCGTGATGATCGCGAAACATGGCCCGCATGTTCCCGCACCCCGTCACCCTCTTGCGCGGGAAACACCGTCCTTCAGGGCGGGCAGGCCGTCACCCCATCACCTCGGCCATGGCCGCGTCCAGCACACCCAGGCCTTCTGCAAACACGGTGTCTTCAATCGTCAGCGGGAACAGGTAACGGATCACATTGCCATAGACGCCGCAGGTCAACAGCAGCAGGCCGCGCTTCAGGGCGGCGGCCTGCACCCGCTTGGTCAGGTCGGCGTCGGGCGCGCCATGGGCATCCACAAACTCACACGCCACCATGGCGCCCAGGCCACGCACATCGCCCATGCGCGGGTGCTTCGCCTTGGCTGCCGTCAGGTGTGCCATCAGCCGGTCGCCCAGCAGATGGGCCCGCTCGGGCAGTTTCTCTTCAGCCATCACGTCCAGCACCGCCAGTGACGCCGCAATGGCCAGCGGGTTGCCGGCATACGTGCCGCCCAAACCACCCGGCGCCGGGCCGTCCATGACGGCCTTGCGGCCCGAAACGGCGGACAGCGTGGTGCCGCCGGCCATGCTCTTGGCCATGGTGATCAGGTCGGGCTTGGCACCGTAGTGCTCCATGGCAAACATCTTGCCGGTGCGGGCAAAGCCGGTCTGCACCTCGTCGGCAATCAGCAGAATACCGTGCTGGTCGCACAGCTCACGCAGCCACTTCACGGCAGCCGGCTGAATCGGGTTGAAACCGCCCTCGCCCTGCACCGGCTCGAAGATGATGGCCGCCACCCGGCTGGGCTCAATGTCGCACTTGAACAGCTGCTCCATGGCGTGCTTCGTGTCGTCCAGCGAGGCGCAGTGGCATGGGAACGGCACGTGGTAAATCTCGGGCGGAAACGGGCCAAAGCCCGCTTTGTAGGGCTGTACCTTGCCGGTCATGGCCACCGCAAACAGGCTGCGGCCATGAAAGGCGCCACCGAAAGCAATCACGCCGCTGCGTCCGGTGAACGATCGCGCAATCTTGATGGCATTTTCCACCGCCTCGGCACCGGTCGTAAAGAAGGCCGTCTTGGCCGGCCCTTCAATGGGCACGATCGCGTTGATGCGCTCGGCCAACTGCACGTATTCGGCATACGGCACCACCTGGTAGCAACTGTGCGTGAAGCGCTGCAACTGTGCCGCAATGGCCGCCTGCACCTTGGGGTGCACATGCCCGGTGTTGAGCACCGCAATGCCACCCGCAAAGTCAATGAAACGCCGGCCTTCGATGTCCCAGAACTCGGCGTTCCTGGCACGGTCGATAAAAAAGTCACCCATCACGCCCACACCGCGCGGCGTGGCGTCCAGGCGGCGCTGGTGCCAGGCGACGTTGGTGTGGTCGGTCTTGAGGTCGTTCATGGCGTTCATTGAAGTCTCCAGAAAAAGCGCACAAGTTGGTGCGAAGTGTGTTGTCCAAGGGCACCGCGGAACGGGCTTTGCCCGGCCGCCAGTGCCGCCCCCTCCGGGGGGTGACGCGTAGCGGCGCGGGGGGCGATTCCCCGCTTACAGCGGGGAATCGATTCGAATCCAGGTCGTCTTCGTTTCGGTGTACTTGTCAAACGCGTGCAGCGACTTGTCGCGTCCCACGCCGCTCTGCTTGAAGCCACCAAACGGCACGGTGATGTCGTCTTCGTCGTACTGGTTCACGTGCACCGTGCCGGCGCGCAGTGCGCGGGCCACGCCGTGCGCCTTGTTGATGTCGCGGGTCCACACGGCCGCTTGCAAGCCGTAGATGCTGTTGTTGGCCTCGCGCACGACCGAGGCGGCATCGGTGAAGCTCAGCACCGACAGCACCGGGCCAAAAATCTCTTCGCGCGCAATCGTCATCTGCGGCGTCACGCCATCAAAAATGGTGGGCTGCACGTAACAACCACCCGCCACTGGCGCAGCCAACGCACCGCCAGCGATCAGCTTGGCGCCTTCACTCTGGCCCAGGCCGATGTAGCGCATCACGTTGTCCAGCTGCACCTGGTCCACGATGGCGCCCATGACGGTACCCTTGTCCAGCGGATTGCCCGGCTGGTAGTTGGGCACCAGCTTCAGCGCCTTGTCCAGAAACGCGTCCTTGATGCTTTCTTCCACAAACAGGCGCGAAGGCGCGTTGCAGCTCTCGCCCTGGTTGAAGAAGATGCTGCCCACGGCGGCCTCCACGGCGCGGTCCAGATCAGGGCAGTCGGCAAACACGATATTGGGCGACTTGCCGCCCAGCTCGGTCCAGGCGCGCTTGAGGTTGCTCTGCCCGGCCATCACGTGGATCTGCTTGCCCACGCGCGTGCTGCCGGTGAAGGCAATGCAGTCCACGTCCATGTGCAGCGCCAGCGGGCTGCCGGCCTCAGGGCCGTAGCCCGGCACCACGTTGAACACGCCAGGCGGAATGCCCGCGGCCAGCGCCAGCTCGGCCATGCGCAGCGCGGTGAGCGGGCTCTTTTCGCTGGGCTTGAGCACCACCGAATTGCCCGCCGCCAGCGCCGGCGCAATCTTCCAGGCGGCCATGATCATGGGGTAATTCCACGGCACGATCACGCCCACCACGCCCACCGGCTCGCGCGTGATCAGCGCCAGCGCGCTGCGGCCCGTGGGCGCAATCTCGTCATACACCTTGTCCACCGCCTCGCCATACCAGCGGATGCAGTTGGCCGCGCTGTTCACGTCCACGCCCTTGGCGTACTTGATGGGCTTGCCCATGTCCAGCGTTTCCATCAGCGCCAACTCGTCGGCGTGCGCCAGCAACTGGTCGGCAAACTTGATCATGATGCGCTTGCGCTGCGCCGGCGCCATGCCGCTCCAGCGGCGCGACTCAAACGCCACCCGGCCTGCCGCGACCGCCGCGTCGATGTCGGCCTCACCGCAGCGGGCCACGGTGGTCAGCAGCCGGCCGTCCACCGGCGAGAGGCAGTCAAAGGTCTGGCCGTCCAGCGCGGCCACGCGCTCGCCATGGATAACGGCGCGGCCGTCGAACGTCTGGGCAGGTGTGGTGTCGGTCATGGGCTTGGGTTCAAGAGTGAAAAAACTCCGCAATGGCACCATGCTACGCCGGATTCAAGCCCGTTGGCCCATCCACTTTGCACGCAGATCAGCCATCCAGTCTGCACCGGCCACAAACCAGCAGACCACCGATCAAGGCCTCAATGCGTCGACAGCGCCACCGTCTCCGCCCGGGTGGCGGCCGCAATTTCACGTTCGCGCCGGCGCGTGGCGCGCGCCACCCACACCGCATAGGCCACGATCACCACCGTCACCGTGACGATCAGCAGCGTGGCCGCTGCATAAATGGTCGGGTTGATGCCGCGCCGGGCGTAGCCAAAAATCACCTGCGGCAGCGTGTTCACCCCGGGGCCCGAGAGGAATTCGGCGATCACCACGTCGTCGAACGACAGCGTGAAGGACAGCAAAAACGCCGCCAGAATGGCTTGAAAAATATTCGGCAAGGTGACCAGGAAGAACACCTGCATGGGCCGAGCGCCCAGGTCCATGGCGGCTTCTTCGATGCTGCGGTTCATCTCCAGCAAGCGGCTTTGAATCACCACCATGCCGTAGGCCATGCCCAGCAGGGTGTGGCCCAGCACAATGGTGAGCATGCCGCGCTGCGGCCAGCCAAAGGCGTTTTGCGCGCCCACCGCCAGCAGCAGCAGCGACAGACCGATCACCACCTCGGGCATCACCAGCGGCGCATTCACCATGCCAGAAAAAATGGTGCGCCCCAGAAAGCGCCGGTAACGCACCAGCACAAAGGCCGCAAACGTGGCCAGCACCGCCGAGAGCAGACCGGTCACCGTGGCGATTTTGAGCGACAGCCAGAAGCCTTCCACAATTTTGGTGTCGCGGGTCAGCGCCTCGTACCAGCGCAGCGAAAAGCCGGTGAACCGCGCATCCTGCCGGGTGCTGTTGAACGAGAACACCACCATGAACAGCAGCGGCAGGTACAGAAACACGAAAACCAGCGCCAGCCAGAACTTGCCAAAATGTTTTTCCAGCAGCTGTTTCATGCCTTGGCTCCTTCGTCCCGTTCACCGGTGTAGTGGTAGTAAATGGCCAGGGGAACCACAATCAGCGCGATCATCACCACCGCCAGCGCGGTGGCCTTGGGCCAGTCGTTGGCGGTGAACATTTCGTCCCACACCACGCGCCCGATCATCAGGTTTTCAGGCCCGCCCAACAGCGACGGAATCACGAACTCGCCCACACAGGGGATGAACACCAGCATGAAGCCGGCGATGACGCCGGCCTTGGACAGCGGCACTGTGATGAGCCAGAACGCCTTGAACGGTGAGGCGCCCAAGTCGTAGGCCGCTTCGAGCAAACGAAAGTCCATCTTCACCAGGTTGGCGTACAGCGGCAGGATCATGAACGGCAGGTACACATAGGTCATGCCCACCAGCATCGACACGTTGGTGTAAAGCATCTGCATGGGCTCGTCGATCACACCGATGCTCATCAGAAAGCGGTTGATCACGCCCTGATCGGCCAGCAGGCCCTTCCAGGCGTACACGCGCAGCAAAAACGAGGTCCAGAATGGCAACATCACCATCAGCAGCAGCGCCGGGCGCACGCTCTCAGGCGCGCGCGCAATGAAATAGGCAAACGGGTAGCCAATCACCAGGCACAGCAGCGCCGTGACCAGCGCGTACCAGATGGAGCGCAGGTAGGCGTCGATGTAGAGCGTCTTGAACAGCGGCGCGCCCTCTTCCGTGCGGAAGATCGACAGGTAGTTCTCGTACCTCAGCCGCAGCACGCCCGCCTCGCTGTCCCAGATCGGCTTGAAGGGGCTGATGTCGTTGCCCATGTCCACAAAGCTGATGTAGAGCAGGATCAGAAACGGCAAGAAGAAAAAGAGGATCAGCCAGCCATACGGCACGCCAATCACAAAGCGCTTGCCGGGAACGGGAAATGAAGATGCCATCAGCGACTCCAGGAAGGCTCAACAAAGAAAAAAGACTGCCAACACGTCTCCGGCGCGCAACACACCCCTGCCAGGGTGCGCGGTGGAACCGGCTCTGCAGGACCCCGCGCATCGTCCCAGGGGTCGCGCAGGGGGCTCCGTCAGTCCCTGAGCACCACACCCGCCCGGTCCCCCCACCAGAAATACACCTCGTCTTCCCAGGTGATGTCTGACAGGTCCTGACGCGACGTGTTGGCCTCGGTGATCTTCACCTTCGAGCCATCGCTGGCTTGCACGATGTAGGTGCTGTACGAGCCCAGGTAACCAATTTCCTTGACGCGGCCCTTGAACAGGTTGGGACCTGCGTCGCTGGGCATCACCTTGCTGATCTCGATCTTTTCAGGCCGCACGGCCACCGCTACGGGCATGCCCAGCGCACCGCTCACACCGTGGCCCACCTGCACCAGGCCCACCGCCGTTTCCACCGCGCAGTGGTCTGGCTCGTCCACGCTGAGCTTGCCGGCGAAAAGGTTCACGTTGCCAATGAAGTCGGCCACGAAGCGGCTGCGCGGGTGCTCGTAAATTTCCTCGGGCGTGCCCACCTGCAGCACACGCCCCTTGCTCATGATGGCGATGCGGCCGGCCATGGTCATGGCCTCTTCCTGGTCGTGGGTCACCATCACCACCGTCACGCCCACCTGCTCAATGATGTTGACCAGCTCGAACTGTGTCTGCTCGCGCAACTTCTTGTCCAGAGCACCCAGTGGTTCGTCCAGCAGCAGCAGCTTGGGCTTCTTGGCCAGGCTGCGTGCCAGCGCCACACGCTGCTGCTGCCCGCCCGAGAGCTGGTGCGGCTTGCGCTTGGCGTAGGGCGCAAGCTGCACCAGGCCCAGCATCTCGTCGGTGCGCTGCTGCACCTCGGCCCGGGGCAAGCCTTCGCGCTTGAGGCCAAAAGCCACGTTTTCCCAGATGTTCAGGTGCGGAAACAGCGCATAGCTCTGAAACATCATGTTCACCGGTCGCTCGTACGGCGGCATGGCCACCACGTCCTGGCCGCCCAGCAAAATCCGCCCCGACGTGGGCTTCTCGAAACCCGCCAGCATGCGCAGCAGGGTGGACTTGCCGCAGCCCGAACTGCCCAGCAAGGCAAAAATCTCACCCTTGCCGATGGAGAGCGACACCTCATCAACCGCCACCGCCTCGTCAAACCGTTTGACCAGTTTCTCGGTCACCAGATAGCCCGTTGTATCTGTCATCGTTCTGTCCATCTTCTGGTTATGAAGCCCATAAAAAAAGGGCCGCTCAACCACAACGGATGAACAGCCCCAGGCGCAAGCGGCGGCTTACTTGCCGCGTTTAAAGGCGTTGTAGGTGTCGTTCAACACACCGCCAATCTCGTTGGAGAAGCCCCCGGTGGGAATCAGGCGGGCCGTGTCTTCGTCCGACAGGAAAATGGTCTTGTTGTTCTTGACTTCGTCCTTGATCAGGGGCAGCGCAGCCTTGTTGCCCGTGGGATAGTTCATCTCATTGGCCATGGCAGCACCGTTTTCCGCACGCAGGTAGAAGTCGATGAACGCGTGGGCGTTGTTCACGCGTTGGGCGTCTTTCGGAATGGCCATGGTGTCGATGAACACCAGGCCACCGCCGGTGGGCAGCAGGGGCACGATCTCATCTTTGCCGCCGGTTTCTTTCACGCGGTCAGCGGCAATGTTGATGTCGCCCGACCAGCCGATGAAGGCGCAACCCTTGCCTCCCGCAATGTCGTCGATCATGGTGCTGGAGAACAGGCGCACGTCTTTGCGCACCTTGGCCAGCATCGCACCGGCCACCTTGAAGTCTTCGGCGTTTTCGCTGTACGCGGGTTTGCCCACGTAGTGCAGCGCCACCGGCAGAATCTCGCTGGGGGAATCCAGGTAGATGATGCCGCACGAGCGCAACTTGCTCGAGTACTCCGGCTTGAACACCAGATCCCAGGCGTTCTCGGGCATGGGCATGCCACCCAAAGCCTTTTCGACTTTTTGCTTGTTGATCCCCACGGTGGTGAAGCCCCAGGCCCATGGCACGAAGTGCTTGTTTTCCGGGTCTACACCGGCAATTTTTGCCATGAACTCGGGGTCCAGGTTGCCGTAGTTCGACAGCTTGCTGCGGTCGATGGGCTGGTACAGGCCGCCGTCAATCTGCTTCTTGCCAAAGCCGGCGGTGGGCACCACGATGTCGTAGCCCGAGTTGCCTGCCACCAGCTTGGCGTGCAATGCTTCGTTGTTTTCAAAGGTGTCGTAGTTCACCTTGATGCCAAACTCCTTTTCGAAGTCGGCAATCATGGTCTCGGTGATGTAGTCGGGCCAGTTGTAGATGTTCAGGATTTTTTCATCGTCCAGCACCGGACCGGCGGGTGCCGCAGGCGCTGCGGCCACCGGTGCAGGGGCGGCAGGTGCCGCGACCGGCTCCTCCTTTTTGCCGCAGGCGGCGAGCAAAACGGCCGTGATGGCCAGCGCGAGAACATGCTTTTTCATGGCGAAAAACACTCCAGAAGGGATTGAAAACAAACCGAAGATCCGGGACGAAACCGGAACCCTGGGCCCACCCGCAGGCAAGCAACAAACAGGCCCGGACATGCCCCACCTTGGGGAACGGGTTCACTGTATCAAAAAATCGCTTCAGCCCAACTGGCCCGCGGCGCGCAAATCAGCCAGCGTGGCATCCAGGCACAGGCGAATCAGCGCCATCATCTCGTCGATCTGGGCGCGTGTCATCACCAGCGGCGGCGCGATGATCATGCGGTCGCCCACGGCACGCATGATCAACCCGTTCTTGAAGCAGTGGCCGCGGCAGATCATGCCCACACCCAGGTCGTCGTCAAACATGGCCTGGGTGGCCTTGTCCTTCACCAGCACCAGACCAGCCACAAAACCACAGGTTTCGGCTTCAGCCACCAGCGGGTGGTGGTTCAGCTCGGCAAAGCGCTCGGCCAGGTAGGGGCCCACGTCGTCGCGCACCCGGGTCACCAGGTTCTCGCGCTCAATCAGCTCGATGTTGGCCAGCGCCACCGCACAGGCCACCGGGTGGCCGCTGTAGGTATAACCGTGGTTGAACTCGCCGCCCTGCTCGATCAGCACCTTGGCCACGCGGTCGCCCACCATCACGCCGCCCAGCGGTATGTAGCCACTCGTCACGCCCTTGGCAAAGGTCACCAGGTCGGGCCGGTAGCCAAACTTTTCATAGGCAAACCAGTGGCCCAGGCGGCCAAAAGCGCAAATCACCTCGTCGGAAATCAGCAAGATGCCGTAGTGGTCGACGATGCGCTGGATTTCGGGCCAGTAAGTGTCGGGCGGAATGATCACGCCACCAGCGCCCTGCACCGGCTCGGCAATGAAGGCGGCCACTTTGTCCGCGCCCACCTCCAGAATCTTCGCTTCCAGCCAGCCCGCTGCGCGGCGGCCGAAGTCGGCGCGGCTCTCGCCGGGCAGCGCATGTTCCAGAAAATACGGTTGCTCGATGTGCGTGATGTTGGGAATGGGCAAATCGCCCTGCGCGTGCATGCCGCTCATGCCGCCCAGCGAAGCGCCCGCCATGGTGCTGCCGTGGTAGGCGTTGTTCCGGCTGATGATCACCTTGCGCTGGGGCTGGCCCAGCAGGTCCCAGTAGCGGCGCACCATGCGCACGTTGGTGTCGTTGCTTTCCGATCCGCTGCTGGAAAAGAACACGTGTTCAAACTTGCGCCCGCCCACCGCCGGCGCCAGCGACGCCAGCTTGGTGGCCAGCTGCACCGCCGGCACGTTGGTGGTGTTGAAAAAGCTGTTGTAGAACGGCAGCGTCATCATCTGCTGGTAGGCCGCGTCGGCCAGCTCCTTGCGGCCATAACCGGCGTTGACGCACCACAGACCACTCATGGCGTCGAGGATCTTCTTGCCCTCGGAGTCCCACACATAGATGTTGTCGGCCCGGGTGATCACCCGCGCACCGCGCGAGGCCAGCCCCGCGTGGTCGGTGAACGGGTGCATGAAGTGCGCGCTGTCGAGCGCTTGCACGGCCTGGGTGTCTTGCTGCTCGGCGCGGCGCACCAGGGCGGGCGGGGCAATGAGGGTCGAGGTGTTCATTCAGGTCTCACTTTCTTGCGGTGCATGCATCAAGAACGCCTCGGAACCGGCTTTGCCGGGCCGCCAGCGTTGCCCCCTTGAGGGGATGACGCACCGCAGGTGCGGCGCGGGGGTGGGTCATCAACTGTGACGCGGGGGGTTACACGTGAAGAAGCAGGTGTTCGCGTTCCCAGGGCGAAATCACCTTCATGAACTCGTCAAACTCCAGCTCCTTGATCTCGGTGTAGATCGTGATGAACTCTTTGCCCAGAATGTCGTGCAGGTCGGTCTCGCGGCGCAGCCAGTCCAGCGCCTCGCCCAGCGAGCGCGGCAGCGAATACGGCGCCAGGTACGCGTCGCCCTTCATTTCGGGCTTGGGCGTGATCTTGTTTTTCATGCCCAGGTAGCCGCAGGCCAGCGTCATGGCCATGGCCACATACGGGTTGGCGTCGGCACCGATCACACGGTTTTCCACCCGCCGCGCTTCGGGGCTGGAAATGGGCGAACGAATGCCCACCGTGCGGTTGTCGTGGCCCCACTCGATGTTGATCGGCGCGGCCGTGTGGCGGCTGAGGCGGCGGTAGCTGTTCACGTAAGGCGCCACCAGCACCATGGCCGCCGGAATGTAACGCTGCAGACCGCCAATGTAGTGGTGGAAGGCGTCGGACGCGCTGCCGTCGGGGTTGCTGAAAATGTTTTTGCCGGTGGCCTTGCTCACGATGCTCTGGTGCACATGCATGGCGCTGCCCGGCTCGCCGGCAATGGGCTTGGCCATGAAGGTGGCGTACATGTCGTGGCGCAGCGCGGCTTCGCGCACGGTGCGCTTGAAGAAGAACACCTCGTCGGCCAGACCCAGCGGGTGGGCGTGGAAGAAGTTGATCTCCATCTGCCCCGCACCCACCTCGTGGATCAGCGTGTCCACGTTGAGCTGCATCTTGTCGCAGTAGTCGTAAATCTCTTCGAACAGCGGGTCGAACTCGTTCACCGCGTCAATCGAATACGCCTGGCGCGAGGTCTCGGCGCGCCCGCTGCGGCCAATCGGTGGCTTCAGCAGCGTGTTCGGGTCGGTGTTGCGCGCGGTCAGGTAAAACTCCAGCTCGGGCGCTACCACCGGGTCCCAGCCCTCGGCGTCGTACAGGTCGCAAATCTTGCGCAACACGCTGCGCGGTGCAAAGGGCACCATCTTGCCGGCGTGGTCGAAGCAGTCGTGGATCACCTGCGCGGTGGGGTCGGTGGCCCAGGGCACGATGCGCACGGTGCTCGGGTCGGGGCGCAACTGCATGTCCTTGTCGGTCGGGTCGATCACGTCGTAATAAGGCCCGCTCTCGGGAAATTCGCCCGTCACGCCCATGCCGACAATGGCTTGCGGCAGGCGCATGCCCCGATCTTCGGTGAACTTGCCACGGGGCAAAATCTTGCCGCGCGCCACACCGGTCAAGTCGGGCACCAGGCATTCCACCTCGGTCACGCGGTGCTCGTTGAGCCAGTTTTCCAGGTCGTTGAAAGTCATGGTTTTGCGGTCTGTCATGGGCAGGTCCTCGGTGTTGTCGTTGTCTGTATCAGCTGGTGTGGCGGGCCAGGTCGGCGGCCTGCAAGCGCAGGCTGCGCCGCTGGCGGCAGGCGTGGCCAAACGCCTCAAAAATGGCGGCGTAAAACGGTGTTTCCCAGCAGCGCCATTCGGGGTGAAACTGCACCGCATAGGCAAACGTGCGGGCGCCCTTCACGGCAAACGCCTCCACCACGCCATCGGGCGCGTGGGCCAGCGCTTCCAGACCATCGGCCAGCCGGTTGATGCCCTGGCCATGCAGCGAATTCACCTCGGTCTGCGGCCCGCCCGCCCAGGTTTCAAACACGCTGCCGGGTTTGAAGCGCACCGTGTGGCGCGGGGCGTATTGCTCGTCAAACGGCGCCGCCTTGGGCTCGCGGTGATCCATCAGGCCGGGCACGTCTTGCACCCGCTGGTGCAGCGTGCCGCCCAGCGCCACGTTGATTTCCTGAAAGCCCCGGCACACGCCCAGCAGCGGCACCCCTTCATGCACGCAAGCCTTCACCAGCGCCAGCGTGAGCGTGTCGCGCGCCGGGTCCAGCGGCAGGGTGGGGTCGGCCACGTCTTCATCAAAGTGGGACGGGTGCACGTTGGACGGCGAGCCCGTGAGCATGACGCCGTCCACCATGGACAGCAAGTCGCTGATCTGGTCGGGTTCGGCCAGCGGGAACATCACCGGCTGGGCCTGCGCGCCCACCTTCACGGCGCGGGCGTATTTGTCACCGAGCAGCAGAAACGGCATCTGGTGCCCGTGGTCGCCCATGAGGCGGTGGTCGGCCGGTAACCAGACCATGCAAGGCGTTGGGTTCATGTTGTCTCCAAACACGTGACCCGATTGTGCCGCTCAAATTGGATCACAATAAGAGCCATTTGAAGCCATGTCACGGTGCCACTTTGGGAATACCCCCTCTGCGCAGCTGAAGGGGGACCGCAGGGGTGGCCCGTCCTGATCTGGTGGAAAGGCGGTTCCACGGCGCGTCTGGGTGGCGCACTTCTGCTGCTGTTGAACTTGTGTTGTACAAACATCCGTCAAGCCCATGCTTTCTGAATTTCTGCTCAGTGAAATGACCCGCCTGGGCCAGCAAGACGCCCTGCCGCTGCACCGCCAGCTGTACGAGGCCCTGCGCCGCGCCATGCTGGACGGCAAACTGACCGCCGGTGAGCGCCTGCCGTCCAGCCGTGACCTGGCACAAGACCTGCAGCTCTCGCGCAACACCGTGGTGGCCGCCATCAACCAGCTCAGCGTGGAAGGCTACCTGGCCAGCCGCGTGGGCAGCGGCACCTATGTGAACGACAGCGTGCCCCGCGCCCTGCCCGGCCAGGGCGCCCGGCGCGCCGGTGGTCCGGCCCGCGCCAGCGAGCCGGGCGGGCGGCTGTCCTCGCGCGGCGTGGCCCTGTCCACCACCTTTTGCGCCACCGAACTCGAAGTGCAGCCGTTCACCCCCGGCATCGCCGACTTCAGCGCCTTCCCGCTCACGCTCTGGCAGCGCCTGCAAAACAAACACTGGCGCATGACCTACCCGGACATGCTCGACTACGCCACCTCGGGCGGCTACGCGCCGCTGCGCCGCGCCGTGGCCGATTATTTGCGCGTGTTCCGCAGCGTGCAGCTGGACGCCGAACAGGTCATCATCACCACCGGCACCCAGCAATCGCTCGAACTCTGCGCCCGCCTGCTGGCCGACCACGGCGACACCGTGTGGGCCGAAGACCCGGCCTACTGGGGCGCCGTCAAAGCTTTCATGGCCACCGGCCTGCACATCCACCCCGTGGACGTGGACGTGGAAGGCATCCGCCCCACCGAAGCCGACAACGCAATGCCGCCGCGCCTGATCTACCTCACGCCCTCGCACCAATACCCCACTGGCGCCGTGATGAGCCTGCCCCGGCGCCACCAACTGCTGGCCACCGCCCGCACCCACAACGCCTGGGTGCTGGAAGACGACTACGACAGCGAATACCGCTTCAGCGGCCCGCCCATCTCCAGCCTGGAAGGACTCGACACCGACGGCCGCGTGCTCTACATGGGCACCTTTTCCAAGGTGCTTTACCCGGGCATCAAGCTCGGCTACCTGGTGGTGCCCAAACCCCAGGTGGCCGCCTTCAAGCAGGCCCACTACGACCTCAACCGTCCCGGCCAGATGCCGCTGCAGGCCGCACTGGCCGAGTTCATTGAAATGGGCCACTTCAGCAGCACGCTTCGCCGCGCGCGGCAAAGCTACGCCGAGCGCCGCCACTGCCTGCTGCAAGCGCTGACACCGGTGTTGAGCGAGCACAGCGAAGGCCCGCGCATCACCGGCGCCGAACAAGGCCTGCACCTGTGCCTGCGCCTGCCCAACCCCGTCGACGACCGGGCTCTGGCCCGGCGCCTGGCCCAGCAAAATCTCACGGTGCGTCCGCTCTCGGCCTACTGCCTGGCACGCACCGACCTGCGCGGTCTGGTCATCGGCTACGGCTACGCACCGCTGACCGACATTGCCCGCTACGGCCCGGTGCTGGCGGCCGCCGTGCAACAGGCACTGGCGGCTTCGCCCGCGCCCTGAGCGGCGTGTGCGCCATCGCACAGACAACCCCCAGCTTGCACGCGATGCTCCGGTTGACACACCTTCTGGAGACCGTCAAATGAAAGCAACCATCCAAGGCTTCCTGGCCATCCTGGGCCTGACCTTTGCCGCACAGGTCGCCGCGCAGGCCACCTTCTACGAGAACGAGCGCTTCACTGGCCGCTCCCTCACCGCCACCGAACAGGTGCCCAGCTTTCAGCGCTATGGCTTCAACAGCAACACGTCATCTGCCGTGGTGGTGGGTGAACGCTGGGAGGTGTGCCAGCAAGGCGATTTCAACGGCCGCTGCACCGTGCTGCGGCCAGGCAGCTACCCCTCGCTCGCCGCGATGGGGCTGAACGACCGCATCTCCTCGGCCCGGCTGCTCAGCCCCAACGCACGCATTGACGATGACCGCTATGCCCCGCTGGCTGTGGCTGCGGTGGTGCCACAGGTCACCTTCTACGAGCGGGAACGCTTCGACGGCCGGTCCTTCATTGCCACCGGGCAGGTGGTGAACTTCCAGCGACAGGGCTTCCGGGACCGCGCCGCGTCGGCCGTGGTGGTGGGCGAACGCTGGGAGGTTTGCAACGACAACCGGTTCCGCGGCGCCTGCGTGGTGCTGCGACCGGGGCGCTACCCCTCGCTTGCCGCGATGGGGCTGAGCGGCCGCATCTCGTCGGTGCGCGCCATTGCCCCCAATGAGCGCATCGCCGACAACCGCTATGCACCGGCGCCGGTGGCCGCACAAGTGACCTTCTTTGAACGCGAAAGCTTCAGCGGTCGCTCGTTTGCCACCGGAGAAGCGGTGGTGAATTTGCAGCGGGCCGGCTTCAACGAGCGCGCCTCGTCGGCGGTGGTGGTGGGTGAGCCCTGGGAAGTGTGCACCGACACCCGGTTCCGCGGAAACTGCATGGTGCTGCGCCCAGGGCGCTACGCGTCACTCGCCGCCATGGGGCTGAACGACCGCGTCTCGTCGTTGCGCGCCATCGACCCCAGTGACCGCACGGCCGACAACCGCTACGCGCCGATACCGGTGGCCGCACAAGTGACCTTCTTTGAACGCGAAGGCTTCAGCGGCCGCTCGTTTGCCACCGAAGAAGCGGTGGTGAATTTGCAGCGGGCCGGCTTCAACGAGCGCGCCTCGTCGGCGGTGGTCGTGGGTGCGCCCTGGGAAGTGTGCACCGACACCCGGTCCCGCGGAAACTGCATGGTGCTGCGCCCAGGGCGCTACGCGTCACTCGCCGCCATGGGACTGAACGACCGCATCTCCTCGGTGCGCGCCATCGACCCCCGTGACCACACGGCCGACAACCGCTACGCGCCTCTGCCGGTACCGGTGTACGACAACCGCCGCCGCAGCGGTGAGCGCCTGTTTGACGCCAACGTGACGTCCGCCCGGGCCGTACTCGCCACCCCGGGCCAGCGCTGCTGGGTCGAACGCGAACAGTTGCCGCAAGCACAAAGCAACGCCAACGTGCCCGCCGCACTCGCCGGGGCCCTCATCGGTGGCATTCTGGGGCACCAGGTGGGCGGGGGCAGTGGCAAAGACATTGCCACCGTGGGCGGCGTCATTGCAGGTGCGGCACTCGGCGCACAGGTGGGCCGCGACAACCCGGCCGCCACGCAAGACGTGCAGCGCTGCGAAAACGTCCCTGGCGGTGCACAGCCCGCGTTCTGGGACGTGTCCTACAGCTTTCGCGGTGTAGAACACCGCGTGCAGATGACCTCGGCGCCAGGCGCCACCATCGTGGTCAACGAACAGGGCGAACCCCGCCAGTAAGCGCCCGGGCTCTGGGTCGGTCAACCGCCTCAGAGCGCGTCGCGCAGCCGGTACCACAGCATGCCCAGCGCCAGGCTGGGCGTGCGCAGCAGCGCACCGCCCGGAAACGCGCGGTGTTGCAAGTGGGCAAACACATCAAAGCGCCCGGCCTGCCCGGCCACCGCTTCGGCCACCAGTTGGCCGGCCAGCCCGGTCAGCGCCACGCCGTGACCGCTGAAGCCCTGCAGGTAATACAGGTTGTCGCCCAGGCGGCCAAAGTCGGGCGCTCGGTTCATGCTGATGTCCACAAAGCCGCCCCACACGTGCTCAATGGGCACGTCTTTGAGTGCTGGAAACACCGCGCCCATGCGCCGGCGCATCACCGCTTCCAGGTTGCGCGGCGTCTGGGTGGTGTAACTCACGCGGCCACCAAACAACATGCGGTGGTCGGCGCTGAAGCGGAAATAGTCGAGCACAAAGTTGTTGTCGCACACCGCCGCGTTGCTGGGAATCAAGCGCGCACACAGCGCCGGGTCCAGCGGTGCCGTGCCCACAATGTAGGTGCCCACCGGCATGATGCGCGGCGCAATGTCGGGCGCCACCTGCGGGCCGTATTGCGCCAGCATGCTGTTGCCCGCCAGCACCCCAAAGCGCGCCTTCACCAAGCCCTGCGCCGTGGTGGCCACCAGCGCCGCCCCGCGCCGCAAGGCCGTCACCGGTGAGTGTTCAAAAATGCGCACGCCCGCCGCCTGCGCCGCCTGCGCCAGGCCCAGCGCGTATTTCAACGGGTGCAGATGGCCCGAACGGGTTTCGCGTGCCGCCGCTACATAGCGCGGGCTGTCGATCAGCCGGGGCACCTGCTCGCCCTCGGCCCACTCGCAGGCCACGTCGCGCCGCTGCAGGCCGTCCACCTCGTCGCGCAGCGCCCGCGCCTTGCGCGCCGAATCGGCCACGTACACATAGCCCTTGACCCAGTCGCAGTCGATCTGGTGCGCCGCCATGCGCTGCTCCATCAGGTCCAGCGCCTGCAGCGACATGTCCCAGGCGCGCTGCGCATCCGCTGCGCCCAGCTGCGCTTCAAACGGCCCCTGCCCGCTGGCGTAACCCACAATCGCCTGGCCGCCGTTGCGCCCGCTGGCGCCGCTGCCCACACGATCGGCCTCCAGCACCACCACGCTCAGGCCACGCTGCGCCATTTCCAGCGCCGCGCTCAGGCCGGCAAAGCCCGCGCCCACCACCACCACATCGGCCTGCACCGCGCCCTCCAGCGCCGGGCAAGGCTCGGGGCGGTTCACGCTGGCTTCGTAGTAACTGCGGCGGTTGAGCTGCGTGTCCGAACCCACCAAAGAACGCTGGAACATGCTCACACCCCCCGGTTCCGCTTGGCCACCTGGCCGCTCAGGTAGGTCCACACAAACGTGGCCGCCGCGTTCGTCGTCAGCTCCGCGTGGTCGTATGCCGGGGCCACTTCCACACAGTCCATGCCCACCCAGTTCAGGTCGGCCAGGCCTTCCAGAAACGTCAGCACCTGCGAACTCGTCAGCCCACCCGGCTCGGGCGTGCCCGTGCCCGGTGCAAAGGCCGGGTCCAGGCAGTCAATGTCCAGCGTCAAATAACAGGGCCGCTGCCCCATGCGCTGGCGTATCGCGTCCAGCGCCGGCTGCAAACCCGCACCGTCCAGCCCGCGCAGCGCTCGTGCCGTGAAAATCTGCCCGCCCTGGTCGGCCACATACTCGCGCGCCGCCCGCTCCCCGCTGGAGCGGATGCCCACCTGCACCGTGTGCGCCGGGCTGATCAACCCTTCCTGGATCGCCTCATACGTCCAGGTGCCGTGGCCCGAGGGCTCGCCAAAATGGTCGCTCCAGGTGTCGCAATGCGCGTCAAAGTGCAGGCAAGCCAGCGGCTCACCGCCGCCGTAGCGCGCCTTCGCCGCCCGCAGCAGCGACAAGGTGATGGAATGGTCACCGCCCAGAAACACACAGTGGTGCCGCGCCATCAGCGCCGCCGCCTGCGCCTCCAGGTGGCGGCGCACCTCGGGCAGCGGCGAAGCATTGGGCAGACGCATATCGAGCGCATCCCCCAGGTCAGCCACCGGCGACACGTCAAACACCGGGTGAATGCCGTCGCACAACATCAGGCTGGCCGCGCGTATGGCCTGCGGGCCAAAGCGCGCGCCCGGCCGGTTCGTCACCACGCCGTCAAACGGCACCCCCGCAATGGCAAACGGCTGGTCCGCCAGCGGCTCGGCGCCCAGAAAACGGTTGGTGTTGCTGGCGTATGCAAATTGCCCCATGGCCATGGCGCGGTCCTTCAAAAGCAGCGTGTGCGGGCGCTCAGGCGACGACCAGCGCCACCCGACTGGACCCACACGATACCGCTGCGCGTGGCTGAAGGTAAGGCCAATTGCGCGGTGTGGCTGGCGTCCACCGGAATACCCGCACCCAGCCAGCACACACCGCCTTACCCGTTCACTATAATTTTCTATAGTTGTCTATAAAGGGGTGTAAAACATGAATGCCAACCCGCCCATCTTCAAGCGCACCAAGCTGGCTCAGCGGCTGGCGAGCCAGATTCTGGCCAACAAAGTGGGCTCGGTGGCTTCATCGGGGCTGTTTCTGGCGGCGCCCCGGCGCACCGGCAAGTCCACCTTCATGCGCGAGGACCTGCGGCCTGCGCTGGAGCACAGCGGCGCCCATGTGCTTTACGTGGATCTGTGGTCCAACAAGGCCACGGACCCCGGCGAAATGATCGTATCCACCGTGCGGGCTGCGCTACACCAGAATGCCAACGTCATGGCCCGTCTGGCCCGCAAGATCGGGGTGAACACCATCGCCGTGCCCGGGGTTGTGGAGCTGTCACTGAACCAGGTCGGGCTGGGTGTGGCCATTTCACTGAGCGATGCGCTGGCTGATTTGTCAGACGAACTGAAAAAGCCCATCGTTTTGATCATCGACGAAGCGCAGCATGCGATCACCAGCGACAAGGGCTACGACGCCCTCTTTGCGCTCAAGGCGGCACGCGACGAGCTCAACTCAAGCCAGCACAACGGCTTGAGGATCGTCGCCACCGGTTCCAACCGGGACAAGCTCGCCATGCTGCGCAACAGCAAGGACCAAGCGTTTTTCGGTGCCCCGCTGGTGGCATTTCCGGCGCTTGATGAATCCTTTGTGCAATGGTTTTGCGAAGGTGTCGATCTCCCGGCGCCGCTGGACCCCAAAGCGGTCATGCCGCTGTTTGCCAAGGCTTCCTACCGACCCGAAATACTGGGCGCCGCCGCCGAGGAACTGCGCTTTGACTTCGAACTGCAACCCGGTGACGTACCTGCCCGGTTCGAAGCCTCCGTGCTGGCCCAGATCTCATCTGCGGAAAAAGAGACCCTGCGGGTGATCAACTCGCTCACACCATTGCAGTCTGCGGTGCTGCGTGTCATGGCCGCGCGCCAAGCCGACTTTGCCCCTTTTCAGGAGGACACGCTGTCCGCCTACAACGTGGTGCTGCGCAGCATCGCGCCGCACGAAACGCTGGAACCCGATGGATCAAACGTCCAGCAAGCCCTCATGGCGCTGCAAAACAAGGGACTGATCTGGAAAGAAACGCGCGGGGTCTACACGATCGAGGAAGGCTCGACGATGGACTTGATGCGCCAGCAGGGCATGTTGGACATGGTGCCCTAACGCCCCAACCCGGCGCCATGTGCATGACACATGCGCATCACAAAGCCCGCTGCCGCAACGCCAACCCGGCCCCCACCCACAGCGCCAGCGCTGAAAACACCAGCCCGCGGGCCAGGCCGCCCGGGCCGTCGGCGATGAAGCCGACCACGGTGGGGCCAACAATCTGGCCGGCGGCGAAGACGATGGTGAAGGCGGTGATGCCGGCGGCCCATTGCGCGGGTGGCAGGTTGTGGCGCACCAGGGCCGTGGTGCTGGCCACCACCGACAAAAACACGCCGCCAAACAGCAAGCCCGACGCGATGACCAACGGCCACGCGGTGGTGAGGGCGGGCAAGATGGCGGCCACACCGAGCAAGGCGTTGAGCCGGGCCAGGGCCTGGCCGTTTGTGTGGCGGTCCAGCAAGCCGGCCCAGATGCGGGACGACGCGATGACAGCCACGCCGAGCAGGGCGTAATACAGCGTGATGGCGCCGGGTGTGCTGCCCTGCTCGCGCAGCAGGGCGATCACAAAGGTCATGTAGCCGATGTAGCCCACGCCAAAGCCGGCGTAACCGGCCAGGGCAAAGGCGAAGTCGCGCGGGCGAAACACGCGCCCGGCCAGCGCGTGGGCCGCAGGGCCCACCTCGCCCGGGGCCGCCACAGGCGCGGCGCGCAACCCGGCTTCGCTGGCAGCCAGCACGCGGGCGGGCCAGGCCAGTAGCGCGGTGGCCAGTGCGCACAGCAGCGCCAGGCCCCACCAGGCCCAGGTCCAGGCGTGGGGCTGGCCGGCGGCGCGTTCCAGCACCCAGGGCACGCCCAGCGCCGACAACACAATGCCCACGCCGGTGCCGCCGTAATACAGCCCGAGCAAAAAGCCACTGCGGTGGGGCTGGCGCGCCCCCAGGCGCGCAGCCAGCAGGCCGCCGGCAATGAACACCAGCGCACTGGCCACACCGGCCAGCACGCGCTGCGCCAGCAGCGGCCCGGCGGTGGTGAAAAAGCCGCTGAGCGCCATGAACACCGTAGCGAGCGCCGAGCCCCACAACAGCAAGGCGGTGGGCGCGCTGCGCCGCAACAGCCAGGGCGTGGCCAGGGCGCCGAGCAAGTAGCCCACGGCGTTGAAGGTGTTCATGGCCCCGGCCAGGGTGTAGCTCCAGCCCAGGTCTTCGCGCATGGTGGGCAGCAGCAGGCCGTAGGCAAAGCGGGTGATGCCCAGCGACACCGCGGCGCCGAGCGACAGCGCCAGCGCCAACCGCACGTAGGGCGTGCGGTCGGGTGCATCGTGCGTCGGTGCGGCGGACAGGTTGCTGCGGGACATGGCCGGCTATTGTGGACCCGCGTGGTTTGGGCCGCCTGTCGCACAGGAGGGACGACCGCTGAGGCACACCACTCGGAACTGCGGACGCGCAGGACCGGCGTTCAGAGCCGCAGCGCCGCGCAGGGCCCGGCCGCTTGTGCTCGGTTTGTCAGTCTTGCCCCAAGCCCACGGGAGCGGGTGCCCGCATGACGATGCGGGTGAACAGGCGGTCAAACTGCGGATCGCGCGGCAACCGGGTGTTCAACGGATCCTGGTTGGTGGCAAAGGCGGCATTGAGCGCGTGCCAGTCGGCATCGGTCAGGTGCTTTTCGGCTTCGGGCAACACCACGTTTTCCTCCAGCCGCATGTGCTGCAGGTAAAAGTCCACATACGCCGTCACCTCGTCTTCAAACGCCTTGCGACGCGTGTCGCCCAGGTATTCCCAAGCCATCAGGCGGTGCATGAGCTCACGCACACGCAGCTCACCCGCGTCGTGGTCACGCTCCAGCTGGTCAATGGCGCTCATCACATGCGGTGCAGCGCGGGCCACACGAGGAAACAACAGATCCGACTCTTTGGGGTGGTGCAGCTTTTCGGGGAACTCGTCAATGTAGAACAGCATGGCCCGAAGCACGTCAAAAAACACCTCGTGCTGGTCTTTGCCTTCGGGGTTGGGGCCGCGTTTAACCATTTGCATGAGCGACTGCAACATGGCCGCCAAGGTGGCATGTTCATCGCGAATGACGCGCAGGGCTTCGTGGTTCATGGCGTTGTCTCCGGTGGGTTATTTTGACTTGCTAACGGTACCTTGATCATCCCGCAGCTCGCCATTTTCGGTGTTGATACAGGTCAAGCACCGGGCGTGCCTGCCTGGATGGCTGCGCAGCAGCTCACCCACCGGCCTGGTGGGTGGCAGTGGTCGGCTCCGTCACCGGCGGTTTCCAGCGCTTGAGCAAGAGCGCGTTACTCACCACACTCACCGAACTCAGCGCCATGGCGGCACCCGCCAGCACCGGGCTCAGGTAGCCCAGCGCCGCCAGCGGAATGCCCGCTGTGTTGTAGGCAAAGGCCCAAAACAGGTTTTGCCGGATCTTGGACACGGTGCGGCGAGAAATGTCCAGTGCAGCGGCCACCAGCATCGGGTCGCCACGCATCAGCGTGATGCCGGCGGCGTGCATCGCCACGTCCGAACTGCCGCCCTGGCTGTGGCTCATGGCCAGGCCCACGTCGGCCGCCGCCAGGGCCGGCGCATCGTTCACACCGTCGCCCACCATGGCAACGGTGTGGTGGCCCCCACGCTCCGCCGCTGCGCGGGTCGCTGCCCCCCGTGGGGGTGCGGATTCCGCTTGGGGCGGCCCGGCGCGGAATTCTGTGCCCCCGTGCTCCGCCGCTGCGCGGGTCGCTGCCCCCCGTGGGGGTGCGGATTCCGCTTGGGGCGGCCCGGCGCGGAATTCCCCTTTCCCTCCCTGCCTGAGCCAATGCACCACCGCCGCCTTGTCACCCGGCAGCACCTCGGCAATCACCTCGCCGGCTTCGGCCCGCAGACCGAGCTTTTTGGCCATGGCCAGGGCCGCGCCCCGGTTGTCGCCCGACACCATGAACAAGCGCATGCCCTGCGCGCGCAGCCCCGCCAGCGCGGCGGCGGCGCCGGGCTTGGCTTCGTCGGCAAACGCCAGCAGTGCCAGCGGTGCCCAGCCGCCCGCCTCGTTTTGTGCGGCCAGCACCGACACCGTGGCGCCTTCGTTTTGCAACACCTGCGCACGCTCAGCCAGCGGGCCCAGCGGCGCGGCCAGTTCGTCCATCCAGCGCAGGCTGCCCAGCGCCAGCCGCGCGCCCTGCACGGTGCCCCAGCCACCGCGCCCGGCCACGGCTTGCACGTCTTGCGCGGCGTCGGGGGCCACCGCCAGGCCACGGGCGGTGGCGGCGTCCAGCACGGCGCGGGCCAACGGGTGGGCGCTCTGCGCCTGCAGTGCGCTGGCGGCCTGCAGCACCGCCAGTTCATCCACGCCGGCGGCGGCTTCAATCACCTGCAAGCGGGGGTGGCCCACGGTGAGCGTGCCGGTCTTGTCAAACGCCACCGTGTCCACGCGGTGCGCTATCTCCAGCGCTTGCGCGTCTTTGATCAAGATGCCGTGCTGCGCGGCCACACCCGTGCCCGCCATGATGGCCGTGGGCGTGGCCAGGCCCAGCGCGCAGGGGCAGGCAATCACCAGCACCGCCACGGCGTGCAGCAGCGCTTCTTCCACCGGCGCACCGAGGTACAGCCAGCCGCCCAGTGTGATCAGCGCGATCACCAGCACCACCGGCACAAACACCGCGGCCACCTGGTCCACCAGGCGTTGCACCGGCGCCTTGGCAGCCTGGGCGTCTTGCACCAAGGCAATGATCTGGGCCAGCACGCTTTGCGCACCAATCGCGCGCACCCGCACCTCCACAGCACCCTCGCCATTGAGCGCGCCACCGGTCACAAAATCACCGGGCTGTTTGGCCACCGGCATGGCCTCGCCGGTCAGCATCGACTCGTTGGCCTGCGTGTGCCCCAGCAGCACCTCGCCGTCGGCCGCAAAGCGCTCACCCGGCAGCACGCGGATGATGTCGCCCGGCAGCAACTCGTCCACCGGCACGTCGGTGAGCTCAATGCGGCGCACGCCATCGGGCAACAAATGGGCGCGCTCGGGCCGCAGCGCGTGCAGCGCACGAATGGCGCTGGTGGTCTGGCGCTTGGCGCGGGCTTCGAGCCACTTGCCCAGCAGCACCAGCGTGATCACCACCGCCGAGGCTTCGTAATACAGGTGCACCATCTCGCCCGGTTCGGCGCGCCACCACAGCCAGGTGGACAGCGCCCAGCCCGCCGTGGTGCCAATGGCCACCAGCAGCTCCATGTTGCCGGTGAGGGCCTTCAGCGCGTGCCAGCCGGCTTTGTAAAAACGCGCACCCAGCACAAACTGCACCGGCGTGGCCAGCACAAACTGGATGGCGGCGGGCAGCATCCAGTGTTTGCCAAACAGGTCGCCCACCATCGGCAACACCAGAGGTGCGGAGAGCAGCAGGCCCAGCAGCACCGGCCAGAAATCCACCGGTACGCCCATCCAGTGTGCGCGTGTGGTGTCGTCCAGCGCGTCGGTGGTGCGCGGCTCGTAGCCGGCGTCGCGCACGGCGCGCTTGAGCCGGGCCAGGGTCTCCGCGTCGCTGGGACCGGCCAGCGTGATGCGCGCCGACTCCGTGGCCAGGTTCACGGTGGCCTCGCTCACACCCGCTTGCTTTTTCAGTGTCTTTTCCACCCGCGACACACAAGAGGCACAGGTCATGCCGCCAATGCCCAGGTCGATCTGGCTCACGGCGGCGGGGTCGGTCCGGCCAGGTGTTTCGGCTGCTGTATTCAAACTTGTCATCCGCACAGCATAAGCTTTACCCCCGTGGGAAGGTCAAGCGACAAGGTGTATCGTTCGTTCATTCAGCGGCTTGACCTTGACACGGTGTCAAGCCTGAGCATTGGGACGTCGACCACCTTCATCCACAGAAACCCACCATGAACCAGATTTTTTCCGTGCAAGGCATGACCTGCGGCCATTGCGAAAAAGCCGTCACCACCGCCATCAAACTGCTCGACCCCCAAGCCGTCGTCCGCATCGACCGCAGTCAGAACCGGGTCGAAGTGACCACCGAGCAGCCCCGCGAAGTGGTGGCCGAAGCCATTCGCGAAGAGGGCTACTCGGTCGCGCCTTGAAACCGGCCCCGGCGCTGCGAACCTGAATCCATGAAACCCTGCCAACACACACAAGCCCAGGCCAGCGACCCGTCACTGGAGGCGGTCAACGCCTGGCCGGTCAACATTGGCACGGCGGCGCGGCTCAGCGGCATTTCACCCAAGATGCTGCGCCACTACGAATCGCTCGGCCTGCTGGGCACCGTCAACCGCACCGACAGCAACTACCGCCAGTACAGCCTGGCCGACGTGCACACGCTGCGCTTCGTCCGCCGCTCGCGCGACATGGGCTTTGGCCTGGACGCCATTGCCGAGCTGGTGAGCCTGTGGCACAACCGCCGGCGCAGCAGCGCCAGCGTCAAGCGTATTGCCCAAAAACACCGCGACGAACTGAGCCAGCGCATCGAAGCCCTGCAAGCCATGCAGCGCAGCCTGGACAGCCTGCTGCACCTGTGCCCTGGCGACGGGCGCCCGGGCTGCCCCATCCTGGACGACCTGAGCCATCCTTGATCTGGCGCAAGGTTACGTATGCTCCGCACGCAAAAATGGAACGAATCTTTACCAGGGCGACTCAATTACACATTGAGCCGATACATGGGGCTCGCACACTGAGCCCATTCCAGAAACACACACCTGCTGCGGTCTCTGGAACCTCTCTCAACCACCGATCCAGGAGTGAACACCATGAAACTGATTTCCAAAAAAGGCTTGATCGCCACCGCACTCGCCACCGCTTTTGTGGGCCTTTCGGCCACCGCCATTGCGCAAGGCATGGGCGGCATGTCGCACGGCACGCATACGCAGCACGGGGCTCAGGCCACCACCGAAGCGGGCCAGCCGGGCATGGGCCAGCGCCATACGCAGCACATGGAACGCATGCAGAAGTACCATGCCGAACACCAGGCGAAACTGAAAGCCGAGCTGAAACTCACGCCAGCCCAAGAACCCGCCTGGAATGCCTTTGTGGCCCGCACCGCGCACGAGCCGCGCACCATGCAGGCCGGAGCGCGTGAAGACTGGTCGAAGCTGACCACGCCCGAGCGCCTGGACAAAATGCAGGCCCTGAAAGCCGAGCGCGACGCACAGATGGCCAAACGCATCGACGCCACCAAAAGCTTCTATGCCTCGCTCACGCCCGAACAGAAAAAAATATTTGACACCCAGTCCCACGGCGGCATGTATCGCGCCGGCATAAAAGGTGAACACGGCATGGGTGGCAAGGGTGGCCACCACGGCATGCACGGTGACCACAAAGGCATGGGTGGCATGGGTGGCATGGGCTGCGAGGCTGGCCAGTCAAAAAGCAGCTGAACATATCCGGGCGCCCGCCGCCCGATACGTCACACACCTGAAGAAACAGCCCCGGCCACCCCGGGGCTGTTTTGCTTGATGCATATCAAGCCCCGCGTGGCAAAGCCCGGCGTTTGATGGCCGCGAAATTGGCCTCACCCAGCGCAGCGCTGCTGCGCCAGCTCGGTGTGCAACATGACCTGCGAGCAGCCCCACCATGAAACTGCGTAGAAATGGTTTGACCACGGCCAGACACTGGGCCTGTTCGTGCAACCCCAAAGTCCGCAGTGGCATGTTGCGCTGCATCAAGGCAGCGGTCAGCATTCAGGTCTAGATTGGAAAGTTCACCCTGCACAGGCACGTCCGATGCCTGCGGGACTACCGCCCGATCACCATCCGTACCAAAGCCGAGGAGACCCGACTTGCTGTCCGCCTACATCACCCACGCCGACTGCGCCCGCCACGACATGGGCCCGCACCACCCCGAATGCCCCGACCGCCTGGGCGCCATCAACGATCACCTGCTGGTCAAGGGCCTGCTGGACTACATGATCCCGTACGACGCGCCCCTGGCCACCCAAGAGCAACTGGCGCGCGCGCATGCTTCGCTCTACGTCAGTGAAATATTCAACGCATCGCCCACCGAAGGCCTGCACGCGGTCGACCCGGACACCAACATGTGTCCACACACCCTCACCGCCGCCCTGCGCGCCGCCGGGGCCGCCGTGCAAGCCACCGACCTGGTGCTGGCCGGCGATGCCCCCACCGCCTTCTGCTGCGTGCGCCCCCCCGGCCACCACGCTGAACGATCGGCCGCCATGGGCTTCTGTTTTTTCAACAACGTGGCCGTGGGCATCCGGCACGCGCTCAACGCGCACGGGGTGCAGCGCGTGGCCCTGATCGACTTTGACGTGCACCACGGCAACGGCAGCGAAGACATTTTTCGCGGCGACGAGCGCGTGCTCATGTGCTCCATCTTTGAAAAAGGCCTGTACCCCTTCAATGGTGACACCGCCACCAGCGACAACATGATCAACGTGGGTCTGCCCAGCCGCTCAGGCAGCGACGCTTTTCGCGAAGCTGTCACCCAGCACTGGGTGCCCGCCCTCGACGCCTTCGCGCCCGAGTTGATCTACATATCGGCAGGCTTCGACGCCCACCGCGAAGACGACATGGGCAACCTGGGCCTAGTGGAAGCGGATTACACCTGGGTGACGCAAGAACTCATGAAAATCGCCCGTAGACACAGCCAGGGGCGCATCATTTCCTGCCTGGAGGGCGGCTATGTGCTCAGCCCGCTGGCGCGCAGTGTGGCCGCGCATGTGCGTGTTCTGATTGGTGCCGACTGAAAGACTTATGGACAAACACTACCTCACCCCCCTCTTCGAGCCCGACACCATCGCGGTTTTTGCCGGCCCTGCCGAGCACACCGAACTGCAGACCCCCCAGGCGCGGGCGTTGGTGCAGGCACTGACCAGCCAGCGATTCAGCGGCACCCTGGTGTTCCTCGACATCCACACCACCGGCACCCTGGCCGACCTGGCGCAAACCCGGGCCGACCTGGCCATCATCGTGCTGCCGCCAGGGGAGGCGCTTGAAGCGCTGGAAGTGGCCGGCCGTATCAAATGCCGCGCCGCCCTGGTGGTGGGCAGCGGCACACCGGCCGAACTGGCCCAGGAAATGCACCGCGTGGCGCGCCGCCACGGCATGCACCTGCTGGGCCCCAACAGCATGGGCTTTCAGCGCCCCCGCAGCGGGCTCAACGCCAGCGTGGCGGGGCCGCTGACGAAGCCTGGCCCCCTGGCCCTCGTTTCCCAGTCGGGCGCGCTCACCGCCTCCATTCTCGACTGGGCCAGCCTCAACGCCGTAGGCTTCTCCACCGTGGTGTCCCTGGGGCCCAACACCTGCGTAGACATTGCCCAGGTGCTCGACTACCTGGCCTCCGACGCACAAACCCACAGCATCGTGGTCTACATGGAAGGCATTTCCAGCGCCCGGCGCTTCATGAGCGCGCTGCGCGCGGCCGCCAACGCCAAGCCGGTGGTGGTGCTCAAAGCCGGCCGAAAAACCGCCGGCAACCTGGCCGCACAAACCCACAGCGGCGCCATTGTGGGCAGCGACGACGTGTTTGACGCCGCCCTGCGCCGCGCCGGCGCGGTTCGGGTGCGCTCGTTTGTCGAATTGTTCTCAGCCGCCAAATGCCTGGCCTCGCGCTACCGCCCGGTGGGCAAGCGCCTGGCCATCATCACCAACGGCGGTGGCCCCGGTGTGCTGGCGGCCGACTGGGTGAGCGAAATCGAACTGGAACTGGGCCGCCTGGCACCCGAATCCGTGAAAGCGCTGCAACCCCAGTTGCCCGCCCTGGCCACGCTGTCCGACCTGATCGACCTGTCTGAAGAAGCCACACCCGCGCACTACCAGGCCGCCATTGACGCAGCGGGCCACGACCGCAGCATCGACGGCGTGCTGGTGGTGCACTCGCCCAAAACCGGCACCAACGCCGCTGACGTGGCGCGCGCCATGGCCAGTGTCAAAAGCCAGATGAGCAAACCGCTGCTGTGCTGCTGGATGGGCGATGCCTCGGTGATCGAAGCCCGGGACGTGTTGGCGACTGCCGCCATTCCCAGCTTTCGCACGCCCGAAGCCGCCGTGGGTGCCTTTGGCAACATCGCCAGTTTTTACGAAAACCAGCAACTGCTGCAACAAACGCCACCCCCCCTGTCCACCCTGGCCAAGCCCGACATTGAGGGCGCCCGCCTGCTGATCGAAAACGTGCTCACCGAGCGCCGCAAGGTGCTCACCGAAATGGAGTCCAAGGCCCTGCTCTCGGCCTTTCACATTCCGGTCACGCAAACCATTCTGGCGCGCAGCGCCAACGAAGCCATGATGATCGCCACCCAGCTGGGCTACCCGGTGGCGCTCAAGATCGACTCGCCCGACATCAGCCACAAGAGCGACGTGGACGGTGTGGCGCTCAACGTGCTCAACGCTGTGGGTGTGCGCGACATCTACAACACCATGATCCAGGCCGTGGCAAAAGCCCAGCCCGGTGCCCGCATCAACGGCGTCACCATCCAGAAAATGGCGCGCAACAAACGCGGCCGCGAACTCTACATCGGCCTCGTCACCGACGACCCGTTCGGCCCCGTCATTGCCTTCGGCGCCGGTGGCACCATGATCGAGCTCATCAACGACCGCGCCATGGAATTGCCGCCACTCAACCAGTTTCTGGCACGCCGGCTCATCGACCGCTCCCGAGTGGCCGAAACCCTCGACGAATGGCGCGGTGCCAGCGCGGTGAACCGCGATGCCCTCGAACACGTGCTGCTGCGGGTGTCTGAAATGGTCTGCGAGCTGCCCCAGTTGCGCGAGATGGACATCAACCCCATCATCGTCGACGAAGCCGGTGCGGTGGCGGTGGACGCGCGCATCGTGATCGACAGCGCGCCCGCCACGGCGCGCAACTACGCGCACCTGGCGATCCTGCCCTACCCGGCGCGCTACGAGCAGGTGTGGCCGCTGCGCGGCGGCGGCGAGTACACCATCCGCCCGATCCATCCGGACGACGCCCAGATGCTGCAAGACCTGATGCGCAACCTTTCGGCCGAAAGCCGCTATTTCCGCTTCGTCTCATCGGCCACGGAACATTCGCCCGCCATGCTCTCGCGCCTGACCCTGATCGACTACGACCGCGAAATGGCGCTGGTGGCGATTCACCGCACCCGGCACGACGGCCCGGACGGCGAGCCGATGGAGACCGAGCGCATTGTCGGCGTCTCACGCTACATCACCAACCCCGACAAGGCCAGCTGCGAGTTCTCGCTGGTGGTGGCCGACGACTTCAACGGCAAAGGCCTGGGCTCGCGGCTCATGCTCAGCATCATGGAAGAAGCGCGCGACAAGGGCCTGGCGGAAATCGAAGGCCTGGTGCTGGCCAACAACCCCGGCATGCTCAAGCTGATGAGAGGGCTGGGCTTCACGGTGAAGACCTTTGCCGAAGACCCCGACTTCAAGCTGGCGACCCACCACCTGTAAACCCGGAGGGCATGCCCTTTTCTCTTTTAAAACCGCCGACCCAGGCGGTTTTTTTTCCCCCCTCGGGTTCCCGCTTCTTATCTCTCTATTGCATTAATACAAATTAGTAGCAGTAGTAGAGGGGGCCGTTCAGTGTGGACAAGCCGGTTTTCTTCAATCCTGACAAGCACTTGGGTGCTGCCAAAGCCTGTGCAGACGGCCCTGTTGCCCGGGAGCAGAAAAGGGGACAAGTGGGCGCTGCGCCAAGTTTCTGTGGATAAGCCGGTGGTTGCTAAAAAGTTATCAACAGGGTTGTCATGAATCGATTTGGGACACCCATTTTTTTCTATAGACCAGGTCCGGTGAAGTATTCATTTCCGTTCGCCATGGGCCTGTCGAAGCCCTTCTGCAGGCCCATGGCGAACGGTTTCTACTTCATGGGACCGGAGCAATATGAAGCAGCGAAATATGCAGCCTGCACCTTCGCGCCTTCCAAGGACTTATTCAAGCTGTCTGAAATGTGGGACGAACTGAATCGCTTGGGAGATGGCGCATGAAACAACGAACTCCTCCACACTCCTCAGAGCGGCCGATCAGCTTTTGGCATTTCAAAGTTTTCAGGGAGAAAAAATCTTGTCAGAACCACAGGCACAGACCGGAGGAAATTTTTTGGCGGCAAATGCTGCATGGGGAAAGCTGTCGCGGGACAAGGCGGGTCAGTTAACGGGCATGCATCCTTTGCTCGATCACATGACCGATGTGGCGGCCTGCTTTTTGGCATTGACCGAATGCGTCGCCATTCGCAGGTCTTTGGAAAAAACGGCGGGTCGAGACCTCGACGAAACCGATTTACAGCGACTGGCCGTGCTGGTCTTTCTGCACGATGTAGGTAAAGCCAATGCGGGGTTCCAGGCGCGGCGCTGGCAAATTCCAGAAAGTCCACCGGCTTACTGGACGGCACGTTCGCCCTCAGGTCATGGCCCGGAAGGTTGGGCCTTGATTTCAGGCGGTGTCAATAACGGCGAGCACTATGCAGCAGGTCTCCCGATTGCAGAGATCGTGGTGTGGGGCGAAGAGGCTGTACATCAATTGCTGCACGCCAGCATCAGCCACCACGGGAGACCACTGGGTGACGACCCGGCCATGCAAGCCGCAGAGGGCATCTGGCAACCTGTTCGCAATCCAAGCGGAACCGTGGTTTACGACCCCGCAGCCACCATGGCTCGCATGGGGGAGCGTCTGCGACACAGCTACCCGCTGGCTTTTGCCACTTGTCACCGCCCATTGCCAGACCAGCCCGCGTTTACACACCTGTTTGCTGGGTTGGTGCAATTGGCCGACTGGCTGGGCTCAGACACCCGCGACGGATTTTTCCCGTACACCGCACCGGGCGAAAGCCGCGTGCAAACTGCACCAAAAAATGCAGCGTATGCCGTGCAAACCATAGGCCTGGACGCCATGCCGTGGCGCTCGGAATTGCTCACCGAGCCACCCACCTTCAGCGCTGCATTTGGTGTACCCATGGCTCGACCCATGCAAACCGCTGCCGCCGATTTGGTATTGGAAAACACCGTGGTTCTTGAGGCCGAAACGGGCAGCGGCAAAACCGAGGCGGCGCTTTGGCGCTTCGTCCAACTGTTCCAGGCGGGCCGCGTGGACAGCCTTTACTTTGCTCTGCCCACACGCGTAGCGGCCACGCAGCTTTACCAGCGTGTTTTTGACATGGTCAAGAAACTCTGGCCAACCCATGCACCCGTGGTGGTGCGTGCATTGCCTGGCGACGAAGCTGCCGACGATCAACTAAAAATCCGCTTGCCAGACTTTGAAGTGCAGTGGCCCGACCATCCCGCAGACGCCAAGGCCCATCAACGCTGGGTGGCAGAAAACCCCAAGCGGTTTTTAGCGGCCACCATCGCCGTGGGCACCATCGACCAAGCCTTGCTCGGCGCGCTCAAGCTGCGCCACGCCCACATGCGCCATGCCTTGTTGGCCCGCAGCCTGTTGGTCGTTGACGAAGTTCACGCCTCTGATGCCTACATGGCTGTGTTGCTCGAAAAGTTGCTGCAAGCACACCTGAAAACCGGCGGGCAGGCCATGCTGCTCTCCGCCACGCTCGGCGCCACAGCGCGCACGCGCTATCTCAACATAGGCTGCACAAAACATGTTGCAGCGCCTACGCTGTTACAGGCCTGCGCAGTGCCTTATCCCGCTGTGAGTTCCCGCAATGCCGCGGGCATTCAGTTGCAACCGGTTGCGGGCAATCCGCAACACAAAACGGTTCATTGGACGACCTGCGATGCCATGGACGACCCCGTGCGCGTTGCCACGCTGGCGGCAGACGCCGCAGCGCAAGGCGCACGCGTGCTGGTGGTGCGCAACACCGTGACAAACGCTGTCGCCACTTTGAAGGCACTGGAAGCACTGGCACAACAGCGAGATCAGACCGCGAATAGAAGCAACAACTGGCTGTTCGAAATCAACGGCGTCAGCACCGTTCACCACAGCCGGTACAGCCGACAAGACCGCCGCTTGTTTGATCAAGCGGTTGAAACCCAACTGGGCAAAGTGCGCAAAGACGTTGGCGGGCGCGTCATCATCGGCACGCAAACGCTGGAGCAAAGTCTGGACATTGATGCCGATCTGCTCATCACCGACCTATGCCCCATGGATGTGTTGCTCCAGCGCATAGGCCGATTGCACCGTCACACCCGACCAGAAACGGAACGCCCTGAAGGCTTCCGTCAGCCGCGTGCTTGGGTGTTGACCCCTGCCGGGCACGACCTCACGCCGCTGCTCGCACGCGCCCGCAACGGGCTGGGCCGCTTTCGCGATGGTGGTGGCGTTTATCCCGACTTGCGCATGGTTGAGGCCACCAGACGGCTGATTCAGGCTCAGCCCACACGCCAGATACCCACCGACAACCGCATGTTGGTTGAACACGCCACGCACCCGCAGGCCTTGCAGGCGCTTGAAACCGAACTTGGGCCGGAATGGCTGAAACATGGTCAACAGATTGAAGGTGGTCTGAGCGCGCTTCGGTCCATCGGCAATCTCCATGTGTTGCGGTACGAAGACCCCTTTGGTGAGTCGCCATTTCCTGATGGTGAACAAAACATTTCTACCCGCCTGGGTGCTGCCGACCGGCTTGTTACCTTTGATCCACCACAGCCAGGCCCTTTTCAGCAAGCTGTGACGCAACTGGCTTTGCGCTTTCACCAAATACCGGCAGGGCTGAGCCCCGATGCCCAGCCTACTGACATCGTTCAGCTACCAGACAACGCAGGTTTTGAGTTCACACTGGGCGTAACTCGCTATCGTTACAACCGTTTTGGACTGGAGCGTTTGAAGGTCAGCCACTTTTCACCACAACCGCAGGGAGAATCCGCATGACGACAGTTCCTGAGTTGCAATTTTCATTGCTCACCGAACCCCTTATTCGCTACCGCTGCGCCAGCGATGGCCGCACAGTGGCCGCCAACTTGCCAGAACTGTTTGTGGCCCTTGCGGCAGACCAAGTGCGTGATTACCCCGCGCTGCGCCCGCACCAGCGCCACCCTTGGCATGCCTTTTTGGTGCAGTTGGCTGCCATCGCCTTACACAAAGCCGAACGGACAGTGGTGTTTGAAACAGCCGAAGCGTGGCGCGATGCCTTGATGGCGCTCACACCCGACCACCCAGACGGTGCTGCTTGGTGTTTGGTGTCGCCGCCAAACCGGCCTGCTTTCTTGCAGGCGGCTGTTGTGGGCGGTAGCACGGCAGACTGGAAAACCAGCGCTTTTGCCGCCGATGAAATTGACATGCTGGTGACCTCCAAAAATCACGATGTCAAAGGCAGTCGTGTCCGCCGTTCACAGCCGGAAGACTGGCTGTTTGCTTTGTTGAGCCTTCAAACGCAAGAAGGTTTTTTGGGCGCTGGTAATTACGGCATTTCCCGTATGAATGGGGGGTTTGCCAGCAAACCGGGTGTTGGCGTCGCTCCCGTGGGGCTGCACGGTGCGCGTTGGATACGCGATATCGCATCGCTATTGGCCCAGCGGCAAAAAATTATCGAAGAACGTGGGTTGCAACAAGAGAATGGATTGGCGTTGGTTTGGGTAGCAGCTTGGGATGGTGTTGGCAACCTTTCATTTTCAACTCTTGATCCGTTCTATATTGAAATATGCCGTCGTATTCGGCTGCAAACAACCATGGGCGTTTTGTCCGCGTTAGGAACTGGCAGCAAATCTGCTCGTATTGCAGCCAAAGAGTTAAACGGCTTAACCGGTGATGCATGGACGCCCATTGACGTTGAAGGCGGCAAAGCCCTCACAATTGGCTCAAATGGGTTTAATTACAAACTGATTTCAGAGCTTATGTTTGGCGGAAAATTTGAGTCATCCGCTGCGCATAATTTAATTCAAGCGGACAGCGGAAAAAACTTGGTTTTGGTTGCTCAGGGCATTACACGGGGCCAAGGCAAGACAGAGGGCTATCACGAGCGACGTATTCCTATTTCACCCAAGGTGCGTTCACTTCTCATTAGTAATCAAAAGAACCACCTAGAGCGGCTTTCTGGGCAACGTATTACGGCTATTGGCGATATGCGCAGCCTGCTGAGATCCGCATTGGTCGTGTTATTTGAAAATGGCAACGTCAAAGATTTCAGACAAGCCAGCAAGTCTCATGAAGGTAAGATGACCAAATATTTAACCTCATTTGAAATCATCGAAGACGCCCGTTTTTTTGACGATCTCAACGAAGAAATCGAAGCGTCAGACCCCACAGCACAAAGGCTGCAATGGCTGTTGGGGCTGGTGAACCGGGCTGAATCCGTTTTGAAATCTGCTTTTGACGCTGGCCCGCGCAACGGTATTCAAAAGTACCGCGCCCAATCAGCCGCTTTGTCGCGGTTCCACGGCGGCCTGCGCAGCGAAAAATCACCGCTGACCGAACTCTCAAACCACTACCGTCAACAAGCCTTAAACCGACAGGAGGAAACCCGTGATCACGTTTGATTCCATACCCTCTGCGCTTGCGACCCCCGAGGATGCGCCAGCTTTTCGCGAGCCCTTTGGTGCGTTAGCGTTCTACATTCAACGCGCCAGCACAGGCGAACGCGCGGCGCTGGCCCGTCTTCAACCCGACGCGCTTCAGCCGCACCAATTGGCTGCCCTAGCGCGTGCACTGCTCGCAGCAGGGTTAGCGCCCGAGCAATGGCACGCTGACACCTGGCCACGCTGGGCCTTGATTGCCCATGGCATGGCGCTGGCGGGTCATGATGGCAAACAGAAATTGGGCAAGCAGTTGGCCAACGCTGGTGTTTCTGAATCACGCGTGACCAAACTGTTGACTTCACGCGGCGAGGCATTTATTCAACTGGTGCCGCGTGTGTTGCGTCTCATGGCCAGTAAAGGCATTGCACCCAACTGGCGCGAGTTGGGTGAACTCGTGCTTAAAGAAAGCAGCGCATTGCCCACAAGCCAAGCCCAAGCTGAAGCCATACGGCTCCAGATTGCTGGCCCGTATTTCTCAGCGTTGGCCCGTGCCGATGCCAAAGCCACTGTTTAACAAACCATTACCCAAGGAGTTTTTATGAACTTGCCCCGTTTTATCCAAATCCACACCCTGCACAACTACCCTGGCGCACTTCTGAACCGCGATGACGCCGGTTTGGCCAAGCGCCTGCCTTATGGCGATGCGGTACGCACGCGCATTTCATCGCAGTGTTTGAAGCGCCACTGGCGAACGGCTGAAGACCATTTTTCGCTGACCAATCTGGGCGTGCCTATGGCCGTGCGTTCAAGGGTGACGTTGGATCTGATACGAAGAAAATTGGTCGAGGCGGGTCTGTCTGAAGCACTTGCGCAATCCGCTGGCGAAGGTTTGCGCGATGCGGGCTTGTTGGACAAGGGCGGCAAAGAGTCCAAAGGCAAAGAAGCGCTCGAAACCGGGCAAGCTGTGCTCATGGGCTACGCAGAAATTGATTACTTGGTCAAACGCTGCGCAGAACTGGCGCAGGAAAACACCGATGCCAAGACTCTCAAGGCTGCCATTGTCAAATTTTTGAAAGAAGAGAAGAAAAATATTGAAGCCATTAAGCACGGCAGCGGTTTGGAATCTGCCCTGTTCGGTCGCATGGTCACATCTGATGTGCTGGCCAGCAGAGATGCCGCCGTGTACGTGGCTCACGCTTTCACAGTACATGCGGCCCAAGTGGAAAACGATTACTTCACCGTGGTAGACGACCTGTTGCGTGAAGCCGGTGAACTGGGTTCTGCTGGCATTTTTGACACCGAATTGGCCTCGGGCCTGTATTACGGCTATGTGGTGGTCGATGTTCCGCAACTTATTGCCAACCTTGAGGGCGAAAAATCCAAAGACTGGGCCACGTTGCCCACAGAGAAACGGGAACTGGCTGGCCGCGTGGTGCAACACCTGTTGCACCTGATTGCAACCGTCAGCCCCGGCGCCAAGCGCGGCTCGACCGCACCGTTTGACTGGGCCAAATTTTTGCTGGTGGAGGTGGGCGATTGGCAACCCCGCAGCCTCGCCGGTGCGTTTCAGAATGCATTGCCCACCGAACACGCCGCACTGCGCGAAACCGCTGTGCAGATGCTGGCCGATGAAATTGGCAAGCTGGATGGGGCTTATGGCGCAACGCTGGACCGCCGCTTTTTGGCGCTGGACAAAGCGGAGGTGCCCAACGCGCAGCGCCTGACTCTGAATGACCTGGCAACTTGGGTGCAGGCCTACATCACCCAAGGCGCCGCGCCAGCGCAGGTTGCCTGAAATGCCGCGCCATTTGCTGATCCGACTTTCATCCCCGCTGATTGCGTTTGGCGGTGAAACCATCGACAACTTTGGTGTCATTCGAGATTTTCCTGCGCTCTCCATGGTGACCGGGCTCATGGCCAACGCCTTGGGCTGGGATCGTGGGGACGACGTGCAACACAACCGACTGCAGGCGCGGCTGCGTTTGGGGGCAAGGCTGGAATCCCAGGGCTCGCGACTGACTGACTTTCAAACCGCGCAGTTGGGTGCCAATGACAAGGCTTGGACGACATGGGGCACCGTTGAAGAGCGCAGGGGCGGTGCCGCGTCTTATGAAAGTCCCCATTTGCGATACCGCGACTATCACGCCGACCTCACCGCTCTTCTGGCTGTGCGGCTCGAACCCGCTGAAGAGGCGCCGACCCTTGAAGACATTGCGCAAGCTTTGGACCGCCCCCAGCGCCCCCTCTTTATTGGCCGAAAACCCTGCTTACCGGTGGGCCGTTTGGTGGCTGGTTGGGTTGATGCGGACACGGTTTTGCAGGCATTGCAGCTGGCACCTGTGCCCCGCAACCACAACAGCTTGCGTGCCCAATGGCCCGACGGTGAAGGCCAATTGCCGGGCGACCGTTTGGTCGATGTGTGCGACGAGCGCAACTGGACCAGCGGTGTGCATGGTGGCTGGCGGCCTGTGCGTGAAGGGCTCATCAAAAATGCAGGAAACACACCATGAGTTTTGAACCCATTTACATGCTCCACACCCAGCCAGACCCGCAACGGCTGGCCACTTGGGCAGCCCGCCACCGGCTGTTGGACAAAGAGGGCGATTTGGGCTACGCGCTCCATGCGCTGCTGCAAGCCGCTTTTGGTGAACAGGCACCGCAGCCCTTTCGCTACCTGGACGCAGAGCAGGGCTTGCTGGCCTACAGCCGCGCGGGTGCTGCTGAGTTGGCGCAACGGGCTGCTTTGGCCGCACCCGATGTGTCTGCCGCCCTGGGTCTTGGGCAAACGCTGCACCATGGCGGCTTGAGCGTGCGGCCATTTCCCACGCAGTGGGCGGTGGGCCATCAGCTGGGGTTTGAGGTGCGCGCCCGTCCCATCATCCGCGAAGGAAAAACCGGGCGCGAGCGCGATGCCTTCTTGTCTGCACTGGAACGCGCTGGCGGTGGCGAACTGGACCGCAGCGCCGTGTATGTGCAATGGCTGCGCGATTTGTTGGCCCGGCAAGGTGCCGCAGAACTGGTCGACGCCGACCTGATTCGCTACCAACAGTTGGGCGTAACCCGCAAAAGCCAGCGCGCTGGTGCCGATGATGCGCGCCGCAGCCAATTGGTCAACGGGCCTGATGCCGTGTTCGCAGGACGGTTGCGCGTGCTGGATTCGCAAGCCTTCGCACAGTTGCTGGCCAAAGGCGTTGGGCGACACCGTGCGTTTGGCTTTGGTTTGCTCTTGTTGCGCCCTGTGCGCAGCTAAAAACCCGAAGCGTTCAAATGCTCAAAGGTCGCCTGGGGCTGGAGACAGCCCGCTTTCCGCATGCAGACCGCCACGGACTGCTGTGGCTGGAGCGGGGCGAGTTGTGTGTGGTGGATGGGTGCTTGCATTTCATGCGCGGCAGCAACTCGCTGACCCCACAGATTGACCAGATACCGCACCAGTCGGTGTCCATGATTTTGCTGGGGCCGGGCAGCAGCGTGACGCATGACGCTTTGCGCCTGCTGGCCCGCCACGGCACGCTGATGGCCGCTGTTGGGGTTGACGGTGTGCGCACCTACACCGCGCCACCGCTGATGCCGGACCGTTCCGACGTGGCCAGACGACAGGCCGAGTTGTGGGGCAATCCGCGCCGCCGTGTGAGCGTGGCCCGCCATATGTACGCGCTGCGACTGGGCGAAATACTGCCGCACCGCGAACTGGACACCCTGCGCGGCATTGAGGGATCGCGCGTCAAGGTCATGTACAAGCTGATGGCCGAAAAACACGGCATTGAATGGAATGGCCGCCATTACGACCGGGCCAACCCACTGGCTGCGGACATACCCAACCAAGCGCTGAACCATGCGGCTACCGCCGTGCAGGCAGCGGCGGCCATTGCGGTGCAGTCGTTGGCAGCTTTGCCACCGCTGGGTTTCATTCATGAGGATTCGGGTCAGTCGTTTGTGCTGGACATTGCCGACTTGTTTCGTGAGTCCACTACCTTGCAAATTGCTTTTACTGCGGCCAAACAGGTGTCCAAGGGTTCCGTGGACACCATTGACCGTTTGGTGCGGCGCGAAGCGGCGCAGGTGTTTCGCAAGCAGCAAGTTATCCCGTCGATGATCGACAAAATCAAGCAAGTGTTGCGCATGGAGGAAGTCAATGGCGCTGGTGATGGTGGTGACGCGTGATGTGGCGGATCGATTTCATGGTTTTCTGGCGTCCGTCATGTTGGAAGTTGCGCCCTGTGTTTTTGTTGCGCCACGGATGAACAAGGCCGTGCGGGAGCGCACTTGGGGTGTGGTTTCTGACTGGCATAGCCAAGAGACAAGGGGTAGTTTGGTGATGGTGTGGCGTGATTTGAACGAGGTGGGCGGCATCGGCCTGTCTCACCTTGGAACTCCGCCTCGTGAATTGGTTGAGATGGACGGGATGTGGTTGACCCGCCGCAGCAAGCCTGCAAACGCGCTTTGAAATTTTGGATGGTTTTGGTTGTTTTGGCTTACGCAGTAAGGAGTTACGTGTGAGAGTTTCCCCCGCGTGAGCGGGGATAGGCCCGTGCAGCAGTCTCAACAAGCGCAGCAGGCCGAGTTTCCCCCGCGTGAGCGGGGATAGGCCCCGGGCGGTGGGCGGTGTCACCAGCTCCGACCAGTTTCCCCCGCGTGAGCGGGGATAGGCCCCAAACGGAGAAAAACATGGCTGCACAAAAATCGTTTCCCCCGCGTGAGCGGGGATAGGCCCCAACCGGAGAGAAACATGACCGCGCAAAAATCGTTTCCCCCGCGTGAGCGGGGATAGGCCCGTGGATGCCAGACCCACCGCGCGACGGAACATGTTTCCCCCGCGTGAGCGGGGATAGGCCCTGGCGAGCGGCGTTGACCATGCCAGCGGGGACGTTTCCCCCGCGTGAGCGGGGATAGGCCCGTGGATGCCAGACCCACCGCGCGACGGAACATGTTTCCCCCGCGTGAGCGGGGATAGGCCCGACGGACGGCCATCTGACGCTGACGGCGGTAAGTTTCCCCCGCGTGAGCGGGGATAGGCCCCGGCAGTAGCTGGAGAAAAAAGCTTGCAGCATGTTTCCCCCGCGTGAGCGGGGATAGGCCCCGGCCGCGCATCACGTCGCGCCACCAGTTGGGGTTTCCCCCGCGTGAGCGGGGATAGGCCCGGTCGAGGTCGTCAAGAAGGGCCGCGTTTTCGGTTTCCCCCGCGTGAGCGGGGATAGGCCCCCCAGCCGACCGCGTGCGCTCTGGCTCTGGTCGTTTCCCCCGCGTGAGCGGGGATAGGCCCAAAACCGACGGCGCTGGCTTGGTGTTCCATGTGTTTCCCCCGCGTGAGCGGGGATAGGCCTTCAAGGTTGTTCGCGCTGAAGCACACCAGCACGTTTCCCCCGCGTGAGCGGGGATAGGCCCTGGATGCGTTGAATGGACGCGCTATTTGAGCGGTTTCCCCCGCGTGAGCGGGGATAGGCCCAAGGAGGCGGCTGCTTTGCGTCAGATGGTGGCGTTTCCCCCGCGTGAGCGGGGATAGGCCCCCAACAGGCCGCGCCTCAAACACCGTCACCACGTTTCCCCCGCGTGAGCGGGGATAGGCCCTGATTGACAACTGGCAAGCCGTGCTGCTGCGCGTTTCCCCCGCGTGAGCGGGGATAGGCCCCGCAGTGGCGGCATTTGTAAATGTGAAATTCCGTTTCCCCCGCGTGAGCGGGGATAGGCCCAGAAAGTGGTTGCTGTCGAAGCTGGCTCCAAAGTTTCCCCCGCGTGAGCGGGGATAGGCCCTGTGCAGCCCAAAAAACAAAGTTGTCGGCCTTGTTTCCCCCGCGTGAGCGGGGATAGGCCCATGGCACGGGTGCGGTTAAGCCTTTCGCCCGCGTTTCCCCCGCGTGAGCGGGGATAGGCCCCCCACGGCCGCGCTCAGCATCAAGCGCGGCGAGTTTCCCCCGCGTGAGCGGGGATAGGCCCCGCAAGCTGCCGCACCTGGGCAATGCAGGGCAGTTTCCCCCGCGTGAGCGGGGATAGGCCCTCTTTACAGGCCAAGCGGCAGGGAATACGGGTTTTCGGTTCCCGCTTCTTATCTCTCTATTGCTTTAATACAAATTAGTAGCAGTAGTAGAGGACGCCATTTTGTGTGGACAAGCCAGTTTTCTTCAAGCCTGACAGGCACTTGGGTGGTGCCAAAGCCTGTGCAGACGGCCCTGTTTCCCAGGTACAAAAATGGGGACAACTGGTCAAAGCGCTGTTGCTCTGTGGATAACCAGATGGTTTTTAAATAGTTATGCACAGGGTTGTGATTAAGTAGGGCTTAACCCTTTTCTGGGTGTCGTTGCGAGTGGCTGTCGCGCATTTTTTCATTGCAACCGAGCCAGTTGGGCAAAACCGGCGGCGAGGCTCAGACCGGGCAGCAGCACCATTACCACGTTGAGCCCCAAAGCCGGTTTCAACCGTTCAGGCTGATGCACATGTTTGACCAGTCGTCCAGCAGTTGCCCGGAAAACCGGCAAAGAGATCAGGCCTTACAGGGCCTGGGTATGTGGTACCCGCAGCCACACCCCCGGCCACCTGCCACCCATATGCGCCAAGCACCCCGACCATGCATAGCGCACAGGCCGCACCGGCCCGATTCTCACCGCCAGGCTGCGTTTGCCTATAAGGACGTGGATTTGGCATCTGTAAAGCCATTGATCAGCAGCGGCAAACCCAGCAGCAACAAACCCGGCATCAGAGAAGCCAGTACGCAATGGCCAGTTCGGTGGTCTGTCGCTCGGTCACCACCCCGGCCTGTGTTGGCCGCGGGTTGCCTGTGGACGGAACGATGCCCCGCTGTTTGGCGGCATATGCACCATTGTGGGCGCCGTGCAGGTCGTTCAGACATTGCCAGCCCCTGAGCCGGCATCCGCAAGGCGGTGGCACCCATCACCAGCGGCAGGTCGAGCGCGCAGCCACAGGTCACAACCGTGAGCCACAAAGACGCCTGACGTGTCGCGCGCAGCCATACCAGATCCTGCCGCTCACCCTCGGTAGGCTGCTTGTTTTTGGGTTGGCGCTCGGCAGGGGCTTGGGGCGCAGGGTTCACACCGGTCGCGTGTGTGGCGATGCAGCCCGATGCGCCTTTTCCCATCGCAAACCAACCCTACCGCAGGCGCCCAGCCGCGGGCCCGCAATGCCGCTAGGCGTTCACACTTGGCAACAAGCGCCCGGGTGCGCTGCGCCACCCGGCTGTTAAGATGCCATCGCTTGGCGGCGGGCCTGCACCGTGATTCGAGCCCGTTGCCTTTTCCTCCTGGATTCCCGGTTTTTGAGTCTGTTGCCCATCCATGTCCGTTGCCCTCGCTGCCAACGCGCCTGCCACCTTCGAGATCAAGAGTGCCAACCTGCCTCTGGTGGCCTTGCTGCTCAAATCTGCCGACCTGGCCCGTCTGAGCACCGAGTTTGCCCAGCGGTTTGGTGACATGCCTGATTTCTTTGACCACGATGCGCTGGTCATCGACCTTTTCCCGCTGCAAGTGGCCGAACCCGACGCCGGCCTGGACTTTGCCGCGCTGGTGCACCTGTTGCGCCAGTACCGGCTGACGCCGCTGGCGGTGCGTGGCGGCAATGAAGCCCAAATGGCCCAGGCCAAGGCTTTGGGCCTGGTGCCTGCGCCCGACGCGACCGTGCAGCGCGCAGCGCCTGCCCCGGCCATCAGCACCGCCGCCGCACCCGCCCCAGAGCCGGCGGCTTCACCGCAGCCGGTTGCGGGCGCTCTCGTGATTGACAAGCCCTTGCGCTCGGGCCAGCAGGTGTATGCCCGAGGGCGCGATCTGGTGGTGATGGCCATGGTCAACCCCGGTGCTGAAGTCATTGCCGATGGGCACATCCATGTGTACGCCCCGTTGCGCGGCAAAGCCATCGCAGGCGCTCGTGGCAACGCCGACGCGCGCATTTTTGCGCTCAGCATGGCGCCTGAGCTCATTTCCATTGCCGGCATCTACCGCACCAGCGAAGTGGCGCTGCCCGACGCCGTGCTGGGCAAAGCCGCCCAGGTGCGCCTGGCGCCCGGACCGGACGGCGACAAACTCGTGATCGACCCCTTATCGGTGTGATGCCCCAGGCCCGCCCGTTGCACCACCCACCCCTCTGCTTTTGAAAGAATCCTCACCATGACCAAAATCGTTGTCGTTACCTCCGGCAAAGGCGGGGTGGGCAAAACCACCACCAGTGCCAGCTTCGCCACCGGCCTGGCCCTGCGTGGCCACAAGACCGCCGTCATCGACTTCGACGTCGGTCTGCGCAACCTTGATCTGATCATGGGTTGCGAGCGCCGCGTGGTGTACGACCTGATCAACGTGATCCAGGGTGAAGCCAACCTGAACCAGGCGCTCATCAAAGACAAACAGTGCGACAACCTCTTTGTGTTGGCCGCCAGCCAGACGCGCGACAAAGACGCCCTGAGTCAGGAAGGCGTGCACAAGGTGCTGACCGACCTCTCCAGCATGGGGTTTGAGTACATCGTGTGCGACTCGCCCGCCGGCATCGAAACCGGTGCGCTCATGGCCATGCACTACGCCGACGAGGCGCTGATCGTGACCAACCCCGAAGTCTCCAGCGTGCGCGACTCCGACCGTATCCTGGGGATGCTGGGCAGCAAGACACAGCGCGCCATCGACGGCAAGGAACCCATCAAGGAACACCTGCTGATCACGCGCTACAACCCCACGCGCGTGGCCGACGGCCAGATGCTTTCGCTGGAAGACATTCAGGACATCCTGCGCATCAAGCTGATTGGTGTCATTCCTGAAAGCGAAAACGTACTCACCGCGTCCAACCAGGGCACGCCGGCGATCCACCTGAAAGGTACCGACGTGGCCGAGGCCTACAGCGATGTGATCGACCGCTTTCTGGGCGCTGAAAAACCGTTGCGCTTCATCGAAGCCGAAAAGGCGGGCTTCTTCAAGCGCGTGTTCGGAAGGAAATGAGCATGTCGTTCCTGTCCTTCCTGCTCGGCGAGAAAAAGAAAACCGCCAGCGTCGCCAAAGAGCGGCTTCAGATCATCTTGGCGCACGAGCGCAGCGGTCGCAGTGCCGCCGAGCCCGATTACTTGCCCGCGCTGCAGCGCGAACTGGTGGCTGTGATCGGCAAGTACATCAAGATCAATCCGGACGACATCAAGGTGATGCTGGAGCGCCAGGACAACCTGGAAGTGCTTGAAGTCAAGATCGAGTTGCCCGACCGCAAATAAGCCCCAAACCTCAGACGGGTCTGCCCAAACAAAAACCCCCTGTTTTGCAGTTCAGCCAAACAGGGGGTTTTTATAGGCAGCACCAAAGCAAAAAGGCTTCAAAACATGGTTTTGAAGCCTTTTCTAATGGACTCAGCATGGGGCTGAGTCAGCTGGGGTGCAACGGCATGGCTGCCGTCAGCAGGGGTTGCAGGGCTTAGTAGCCGCCGCGACCGCCACCGCCACCACCGTAGCCGCCACCGCCGGAGCGATCGCCGCCGTAACCACCGCCACCGCCGGAACGGTCACCACCGTAGCCGCCGGTGCGGGGAGGACGTGCCTCCATCGGACGGGCTTCGTTCACGGTGATGCTGCGGCCGCCGAGCGACTGGCCATTCATGCCGCTGATGGCAGCTTGTGCTTCAGCGTCATTGCCCATTTCGACGAAACCAAAGCCTTTGGAGCGGCCGGTATCGCGCTCCATCATGACCTTGGCGCTGTTGACAGAACCGAATTCGCTGAACGACTGTTGCAGGTCTTCGTCGCGGACGGTGTACGGCAGGTTGCCGACGTAAAGTTTATTGCCCATGGGGACTCCTCAGAAATACATAAAACAAAGCGATGGGGTCCCGAAAGCACAACAAACCAAAAAAGTACCGCCGTAGCGCGCGAAACTGACCGATCACCTAACTTGTAGGGCCAGTCAAACTGGCCGAACCGTTGGATTATGCGCCTATAAACGTGAAAACGTGAAATTCCTTGCCACAACCGTTGCAAACACCTTCAAAAGGTGGGCGCAACGGGTACCTGGTCTGGATGGTTTGGCCACGCGGGCGCTCGCGATTCACAGTGAATCTCGAAATACCCTGAAGACGCTCGTCGTGGCGCTCAGGTCTGGGCCGCCGTGCAGGCGTTGAGCGCTTTGGCGGTTTGCAGTCGTGTTTGCTCGATCAGGAAGTCCAGAAATACCCGTGTGCGTCGCGGGATGAACTTGCGGCTGGGCAAGGCCGCGTACATGGTCAGGCGCCCTGTGATCCATGGCGCGAGCACGCGGACCAACTCACCCCGCCCGAGGTAGGGCGCCACCAGGTCCATCGATACCGAGGTGATGCCCGCACCGTCCAGCGTGGCACGCAACAAGGTGTCTGTGTGGTTGGCCAGCAGCACAGGCTGGATATCGATCTCAACGGGGTTTTCCGGCTGTTCCGGGCACCACACACGCCACAGGCGCGTGCGACCCTGGGGCTGCTTGAGGCGCAGGCAGTGGTGCTGTGTCAGGTCTTGCGGCGTCATTGGGTGGCCATGGTGGTTCAGGTACGCGGGTGAAGCAACCAGAATGGCTTCGGAGTCGATCACCTTGCGGGCCACCACGTCAGCGTCAAAGTTCTCGTCTGCCCCCAGCAAGGTGATATCGAAGTCTTCAATCGGCGGCTCTCGCACCGATTCCACCTCAATCTCCAGCAGGATTTTGGGGTAGCGCTGGCGGAAGTCCGCCAGCAGCGGCGCGATCACATAACTGGCCAGCACGGGCGGCGCGTGCAGGCGCAGCAGGCCGGCCAGTTCGGTGGTGTGTGAACTCGTCACCGCATCGGCTTCGTCGATGTCTTGCAGGATGTTGCGAACCCGGTTGAGGTAGATCTGTCCGGCCTCCGTCAGCGACAGTCGCCGCGTGGTGCGCTGCAACAGCCGGGTGCCCAGGTGTTCCTCCAGGTCGACCACCAGCCGGGTCACCACCGGGGGCGACATGTCGAGCGCACGGGCGGCGGCGGCAAAGCCCCCTTCATCCACCACACGGGCAAACACCCGCATCGAAAGCAATCGGTCCATGCTGATTTCCTGTGCACACCTTCACGGCTTAATTGTTTCTAATTTAGAAACACTTAAGAAGTGAATTGGTTATTTATCTATTTATATGGAAATTCTAAAGTACATCCCATCGATGTGAAAGCTTCAACCCGCGCACATCGTCCTGGCCTTTCGGCAGGTCCCAAGGGCCGGCCCTCACCACTTCAACCTTGAAAGAACCTGCATCATGAACCGCTCTTACTTGTCCACCGCGGCCTTCGCTGTTATCGCCCTCACCGCCAGCCAGACCTTCGCCGCCGACACGGCACTTCCCAAGACCCGCGCAGAGGTGAAGGCCGAACTGGCTGAAGCCATCCGCACGGGCGACATCGTGGCTCCTGGTGAAAGCGGCCGTAAGCTCAGCGCGTTGTTCCCCAACCAGTACCCGGCCAAGGCCGTGACGCAAAGCAAGACCCGCGCACAGGTGCAGGCTGAACTGGTCGAAGCCATCCGCACCGGCGACATCGTGGCCGCTGGTGACAGCGGCAAGAAGTTGAACGAGCTGTTTCCCAACCGCTACAACGCCGTGAACTGAAGCGCCCCATCATTTTCCGGAGAAGTCCCATGAACATCCTGCAAATCAATGCCAGTGCCCGCCGCGAAGGGGCCAACTCCACCAAGGTCGCCAACAGCGTGGTGGAGCGCCTGAAGGCCGCCAACCCCACCGCCACGCTCACCCTGCGCGACCTGGCCGTGACGCCGCACCCGGTGCTGGACGAAGCCGCCCTGGACGCCCTGTTCACCCCGGCCGAGCAGCGCACCGCTGAACAAGCGGCCCGCGTGGCGCTGGACGACGCGCTGATCGCCGAGATCCAGGCGCATGACACGATCGTGCTGGGCGTGCCCATGTACAACTTCGGCGTGCCGGTGCAGCTCAAGGCCTGGATCGACGCCATCGCCCGCGCCGGCACCACCTTCCGCTACACCGCCACCGGCCCTGAAGGCCTGCTCAAGGGCAAGACCGTGTACGTGGCGCTGGCCCGTGGCGGCCTTTACCGCGACACGGCCAACGACTCGCAGGTGCCTTACCTGAAGGCCGTGCTGGGTTTCCTGGGCCTGACCGATGTGCGCTTCATCTACGCCGAAGGCCTGGCCATGGGCCCGGAAGCGGTGGCCAAGGGCTTTGCCCAGGCCGAAGTGGATCTGAACGCGGCACTGGCGGCCTGAGCGGCTGGGCGGTGCGGTTGCAATCCCGGTACGTGCAGCCGATCATCATGGCGGCCATCATGGCCTTCATGATGACCGGATTCGTCACCTGGCTTAACCTCGGCATCACACCCGACTTTATGCTGCAGTGGGCCAAGGCTGTTGTCATGGCCTGGCCGCTGGCTTCGGTCGCGGCGTTTGTGGCAGGCCCCCTGGCGCCCAAGTTGACGCAACGGATCGTGAAAGCCGTCCACGGTGCTGAGTCGTGAGCAAGGTTTGACTTGCCTGTGCGCCTCTCAGCCCCTCTTGTAGGACACCAAAAGGACCGGACATGAACCTCTTTCTCGATCGCCCCGGCACCGCCGTTTCACCGATCGACGGTACCGTCCCGAGCGCAGGAACCGGGCCGGTCGTGGCGCACCAGTCATGAGCGGCCAGCCGTTTCGGCACCTACCGGCGCTGGCCGGCCAGATTCGAAGTGCCGCCGAATCCCGGTTGCGTGCCACCGATGAGGTGCTCGCCGCGTGGGATGCCGAAGCCCGCCAGCGCGGGCTTGGCCCCTGCTGGCGCTGGTCCAACGCCGCGCTGGACGCTTCGCGGCGCGCTGTGATGGCGCACCACGACGGGACCCAGGATCTCTGGATCTTTGCTTACGGCTCGCTCATGTGGGATCCTGCACTGCACTTCACCGAGGTGCGCCGGGCCACGCTGGCGGGCTACCAGCGCCGTTTCAGTTGCAAGACCACGATCGGCCGCGGCACGGTGGATCAGCCGGGTCTGGTGGTGGCGCTGGAGCCTCAGGGTGGCGCTTGTGAAGGTCTGGTTTTTCGGATCGACGCGTCCCTTGCGGATCAGGAGTCGCAACTGTTCTGGCGCCGGGAAATGATTCTGGGCAGTTACCAGCCCAGGTTCCTGCAGGCGACCACCCCCCAGGGTTCCGTCCGGGCGCTGGCGTTGTTGTCCAACCCGGACCATGCCAGCCATGCCGCACACCTGAACCTTCAAGAAACCGCGGCCATCATTGGCCGCGCTTGCGGCAGCCATGGCACCAACCTGGAGTACCTCCGGCAACTGGCCGTTCAACTGGGTCGTCTGGGCATCAACGACGACTACGTACGTGGCCTGTTGCACCAGATCGTCGACAAACCCCTGCCGGACCCCGGCGGCTCTCGGGTGCCGGGCCAGCCTGTGTCTTGAACACCCCGCCCATCCCGGCCGGCCGTCTATCATCCGGCCATGCTGATCGAAACGCTGGGGGCCGCCCGAGACATGGGGCGACTCAATCAAATTCTGGGTGTGCTGATTCGCCATGGCTTTGGTGACAGCGTGCGCCGCCTTGGCCTGACCGAACGGCTGGAAAGGGCCGGTCACGCCCTGAAATGGGATCACGCGACCGACCTCGCCCGGCTCGAACCGCCAGTGCAGTTGCGCCTGGCCATTGAAGAACTGGGTCCCACCTTTGTGAAGCTCGGCCAGATCCTGGCTGGCCGTGCCGACCTCTTCGGCCCCGAGTACATCGCCGAATTTGAAAAGCTTCACAGCCATGTGCCCGCCGTGCCGCTGGACAGCTTGCGGACCCAGTTGCGCGAAGATCTGGGCGGTGAACCCGAGGACGTGTTCGCCCGCTTCGACCCCGAGCCCCTGGCCGCCGCGTCCATTGCACAGGTACACCGCGCCCGGCTCAAAGACGGCACGGAAGTCGTTGTCAAGATCCGCCGTCCCGGCATCACCGACACGATCGAAGCGGACCTGCGCCTGCTGGGCCGCATCGCCGCCGTGGCCGAAGCCGAGCTGCCCAGCCTCAAGCCCTACCGGCCGCAGCACCTGGTGCGTGAACTGGCGCGCTCCCTCAAGCGCGAGCTGGACCTGGCCAGCGAATGCCGCAGCGCCGAGCGCATTGCCGCCAACCTTGTCCCCCTGCCCTGGATCGTGGTCCCCAAGGTCCATTGGCAACACACCACCGAGCGCGTCAACGTGCAAGACTTTGTGGGCGGTGTGGCCGGCAACGACCTGGCAGGGCTCGACCTCAACGGTTTCGACCGCAAGCTGCTCGCCCAGCGCGGTAGCCAGGCCGTGCTGAAAATGATCGTGCAAGACGGCTTCTTTCACGCAGACCCGCACCCCGGCAATGTGTTCTACCTCGAAGGCAACCGCATCGCCTTCATCGACTTCGGCATGGTCGGGCGCCTCTCCCAGCGCCGCCGCGAAGAACTGCTCAACCTGCTGCTCGGTCTGATCGAACGCAGCCCCCAGACCGTGGCCGACGTGCTGCTTGATTGGACCGGTGATGAACACGGTGTCAACCTGGCGCTGCTCGAAACCGAGATTGAAGTCTTTGTGGACCAGTACCACGGAACCCCGCTGGCCCAGCTCAACCTGGGCCAGATGCTGGCCGACGTCACCACCATCCTGCGTGAGCACCATCTCGGCCTGCCGTCCGACATGGCCCTGCTCATCAAAGCCTTCATCACCCTGGAAGGCATGGGTCGTCGGCTCGACCCCGAATTCCACATGACGACGGAAGCCCTGCCGCAACTGCGCCAGTTGGTGCGTGCCCGCTACCAGCCCAAAGTGGTGGCCACGCGTGCGTGGCAAACCCTGCGCCGCACTCTGGCCGTGGCCGAACAGCTGCCGCACGATGTGTCGCGCCTGCTGCGCAACGCCCGCCGCGGCCGCGTGCATGTGGGCATTGAACTGGCGCACCTGAAGCGCGTGGGTGACCAGATTGACCGCGCCGCCAACCGCCTCACCATGGCGCTGGTCATCGCCGCACTCATCATCGGCTCCTCCATCGTCATGACCGTCAAAGGCGGTCCCACCCTGTTCGGTCTGCCCGCCTTTGGCTTTATTGGTTTCGCCGGTGCATTCATCGGTGGGTTGTGGCTGGTGCGGGCGATCTGGCGAAGCAGCAAGGGTCGGGATGTGGGAGACGATGGGGCGTGACGGTGCGGCGGTCATGCGCCCGGGAAGGCGGCTGAGCGGCAACCCCTCACGGGTTGCCCTGGTAGAGCGGACGCTGGGTACCCCCGAACCGTTCTGAATTTTTGGAAGCCCGGCTGCGGGTGGTGAATGTCCGAACCCGACCGATTCCGACTCACATCGGAAAAATCTTGCCCGGGTTCAGGATGTTGTGAGGATCCAGTGCGCGCTTGATGGTGCGCATCATGTCCACCGCACCGCTGCCGGCTTCGGTCAGCAGAAAGCCCATTTTGTGCAGGCCCACGCCGTGTTCGCCGGTGCAGGTGCCTTCCAGGCGCAGCGCGCGCGCCACCAGCTGGTTGTTCAGCACCTCGGCGCGTTCGCGCTCTTCGGGCTTGGCCGGATCGATCAGGTAGCCGAAGTGGAAGTTGCCGTCACCCACATGGCCAACCAAAAAGTAGGGCAAGCCGCTGGCGTCGGCCTCGGCCACGGAGTCGAGCAGGCAGTCGGCCAGGCGGCTGATGGGCACGCAGGTGTCGGTGGACACGGCGCGGCAACCCGGCTTGCTCTGGATGGCGGCGAAATACGCGTTGTGCCGGGCGGTCCACAGACGGGTGCGCTCCTCGGGCGTGGTGGCCCATTCAAAGGCGTTGCCGCCGAACTCGCTGGCCATTTCTTGCACGGTTTCGGCCTGCTCTTTCACGCTGGCGGGCGAGCCGTGGAATTCCATCAACAGCATGTGTTCTTCGCGCAGGCCGAGCTTGCTGTGCGCGTTGACCATGCGCACGGTGCCGGCGTCGATCAGCTCGCAGCGGGCAATCGGAATGCCCATCTGGATCACCTGAATGGTGGTGCGCACCGCGGCCTCGATCGTGGGGAAGGAACACGTGGCGGCCGAAATGGCTTCAGGCAGCGGATACAGCTTGAGCGTGACTTCGGTGATGACGCCCAGCGTGCCTTCGCTGCCCACCATGAGGCGGGTGAGGTCGTAACCGGCGCTGCTTTTCTTGGCCCGGGTGCCGGTGCGGATGACCTCACCGCTGGCGGTGACCACTTCCAGCGCCAGCACGTTTTCGCGCATGGTGCCGTAGCGCACGGCGTTGGTGCCGCTGGCGCGCGTGGCGGCCATGCCGCCAATGGAGGCGTCCGCGCCGGGATCGATGGGGAAGAACAGGCCTGCGCTTTTCACCGCCTCGTTGACCGCCTTGCGCGTGACGCCGGGCTGCACGGTCACGGTCAGGTCTTCGGCGTTGATGGACAACACCGTGTTCATGCGGCTCACGTCGACGCTGATGCCGCCTTGCACGGCGAGCAGATGGCCTTCGAGCGACGAGCCCACGCCGAAGGGAATCACCGGCACCTTGTACGACGCAGCCAGTTTCACGGCGTCGGCCACGTCTTGCGTGGATTGTGCAAACACCACCGCCGCCGGTGGCGGCACGTCGTACACCGACTCGTCGCGCCCATGCTGCTCGCGCACCGCCATCGCGGTGGAACACTGCGCGCCGAAGCGGGTTTGCAGTGCGCTCATCAGCTCGGCGGGCACCGCTCGGGGCTGAATGTCGGGGGCAAGATGGGTGTGTGGGGTGGGGGCGTTCATGGTCGGTGGCTCCTGCGCAGCGGACGTCAACAAGGCGTCAGTTTACGCGGTCGCACCCCGTCTGGGCCGCATGTCCGGGTCACCGTTGGGCCGTCAAGGGCCGACCCGCAGCGGGCTTTTTCCGCGCTGAGGGGCGACCTTTGACGGGCATCACGCGGGGTGGTCTGCCGTGCCCAAGTCGTCCTGCTGTCGGCGCAGGGGCCCCAGGATATTGCTGCGTGGGGTGTGTGCCGCACCCGCCGCCGAGGACAGGGTGGTTTTGCCGGCCCCTGACGGTGACGTGGGGGCATTCTGGGCGTTGCCCAGACCGGCCAGACTGAGCGTGCAGGCGGCCATGAGCTGGACACTGCGCCGTTCGAAGGTCGTGATGCGGTTTCGTTGACGTTTCATGGGAGAGGCTCCAGTGCGTTGAACGAGCGCCCATTGCAACCCACACCAGTCGGGGCGGCCAGTGCTTTTGCCGGCTGTTGCCCGGGTGACAGGATCTTTGCGCAGGACACATTTCCACGCGTGTGGTTACGGCTGCGACAGAAGCGCTGGGGCGGGACGCCAGGCCCTGCATTCCCGCACAATGCGGTTTTGTCTGCACACCCGACACCAAGGACTTTTCATGGGCAACCGACTCACACAAATTGCAACCCGCACCGGCGACGCCGGCACCACCGGGCTGGGTGACAACACCCGCGTGTCCAAAAACAGCCTGCGCGTGCACGCCATGGGTGAGGTGGACGAGCTCAATTCCCACATCGGCGTGCTGCTGTGCGAAGACATGGCGCCCGACGTGCGCACCCTGCTGGTGGAGATTCAGCACCAGCTCTTCAACCTGGGCGGCGAGCTGTCCATTCCGGGTTTTGAGCTGCTCAAGCCCGAAGCGGTGCTGGCGCTGGACGACGCGCTGGCCACCTACAACGAACAGCTGCCGCGCCTGCAAGAGTTCATTTTGCCCGCCGGCAACCGGGCCGCGGCACAGGCCCATGTGTGCCGCACCGTGGCGCGCCGCGCCGAGCGCGCCGTGGTGGCGCTGGGCAACGAAGAAGCCCTCAAGGAAACACCGCGCCAGTACCTGAACCGCTTGAGCGACCTGATGTTTGTGCTGGCGCGCGTGCTCAACCGCATGAACGGTGGCGACGACGTGTATTGGAAAAGCGAGCGCATGGCGAAACAGGACCCGCAGCCGTGAAACGCCCGCTGGCGGTGGCGCTGGCCGGGTTCACGGTGCTGGCTGGCGCACAGCCCGCGCCAGCCAGCACCACGCTGGTGTGCGAAGCCGTGTACCTGCCCGCGCGCACCACCTGGACGCGCACCGTGGCCATTGGGTATGACCAGCGCCGCGTGCGCTCGGTGCACATTGACGGCGTGCCGGTATACACCTTTGCCGTGCGCGAGACGGTGATCCTGACCGCGCTGGACAACGAGCGCATCCAGATCGACACCGCCAGCCAGACCTGGACCAGCGATTTCCGGGGCCTGGCCACGGCGCAGGGGCGCTGCGAGCGGGGCTGAGCCGGACGGTCGGTTCAGCGCGGCGCCAGCACCGCCATGGTGAGGCGCGACACGCAGGTGAGTTCGCCCGCATCGTTGCGCAGGTCGATCTGCCACACCTGCGTGGTGCGGCCGATGTGCACGGGCCGCGCGATGCCCGTGACCCAGCCGCTGGTGGCGCCCCTGAGGTGGTTGGCGTTGATGTCCAGCCCCACCGCGCGGAAGCCTTCGGGGCAGCAATAGGCGGCGCCGCAAGAGCCCAGCGTTTCGGCCAGCACCACGCTCACGCCACCGTGCAACAGGCCGTAGGGCTGTCGGGTGCGGTGGTCCACGGGCACGCGGCCGCGGATGAAGTCTTCACCCACCTCCAGGAACTCAAGGCCCAGATGCTGGTTGGCAGTTCCCTGGCTGATGGCGGTGAGGATTTCGCAGGAGATGGGTTGTTTCCAGATGGCCATGGCAAGTCGTTTTCTTCTATAACGGTTCAGTCGAACTATAGGCACCTCTGGCCTGGCGGGCTTGCTGCGCGGAAAAACCAGGCAAAGAGGCCTGGCCCCTTGCGGGAACCAGGCCTTGCAGACGATGCCTGAAAAATCAGGCTTTGCGGTTGAGCAGCGCGTGCAGCAAGATGGCGCCAAAGGTGGCGGTACCGATGCCACCGAGCGCGAATTCACCGAACTTCAACGTGTAGTCGCCGGTGCCCAGCACCAGCGTGATGGCCGCCACCAGCAGGTTTTTGTTGTTGGCAAAGTCCACCTTGTTGTCGACCCAGATCTTGGCGCCGGCAATGGCGATCAGGCCAAAAACCACAATGGAAACGCCGCCCATGACCGCCAGCGGAATGGCCTGGATCAGCGCGCCGAACTTGGGGCTGAAGCCCAGCACAATGGCCATGAGGCCCGCCACCATGAAGATGGCGGTCGAGTAAATCTTGGTGGCGGCCATCACGCCAATGTTTTCCGCATACGTGGTCACGCCGGTGCCGCCGGCACTGCCGGCCACGATGGTGGCCACGCCGTCGCCCATGAAGGCGCGGCCCATGTACTTGTCCAGGTTTTTGCCGGTCATCGCCGTCACGGCCTTGATGTGGCCCAGGTTTTCCGCCACCAGAATCACGGCCACCGGCGCAATGAGCAGCATGGCGTTGGCTTCAAACACCGGCGCGCTGAAGTTGGGCATGCCGAACCAGGCGGCGTTGATCAGTCCCGACAGGTCCATCGGCTTGCCCAGGCCCAGGCCGTTGGTCAGCACGGCGTAGACCACGCTGGCCACGATCAGGCCCATGAGGATCAGCAGGCGCTGCAACATGCCGCTGGTGAACACCGCGACCAGCGCCACGCAGACGAAGGTGACGCCCTGCATCCAGGCGTCGAAGTTGGTCGGCGCCATGTTTTTGATCGGGATGTGGGCCAGGTTCAAGCCGATCACCGCCACCACCGAGCCGGTGACCACCGGCGGCATGAAGCGCTCGATCCAGCCGGTGCCCACCGCCTGCACGATGGCGCCGATGATGGTGTAGACGATGCCGCAGGCGATGATGCCGCCGAGCGCCACGCCGATGTTGGCGTTGGGCCCCGGCCCGGCGTAGCCGCTGGCCGCAATCACCACGCCGATGAAGGCGAAGCTTGAACCCAGGTAGCTGGGCACCTTGCCCTGGGTCATGACAAAGAAGATGAGCGTGCCGATGCCGCTCATGAGGATGGCGACGTTGGGGTCGAAACCCATGAGGATGGGCGCGAGCACGGTGGCGCCAAACATGGCGATCAGGTGCTGCACACCCATCACCGTGGTTTGTGGCCATGAAAGGCGCTCGTCGGGCCCCACCACGCCGCCGCTGGCGAGGGTGGAGGCCGGTTTTTCTGTCCAGTTGAATAGACCCATGGGAAGAAACTCCGTTGTTGTTGAAAGTAGAAAGCGCTTGAACGTGCGGCCGCGATTCTGACGGCAGGCTGTCGCCCTGGCAACGGTGACGCCCGGGCAGCGCTGCTACGCTTTGACACGACGGAGACAACCGGCCCTCAGGGCCCGATGAAAGAGCGAACCCCATGAAAACCTCGCCGCTTGCGCCTCACATTCCTCAGATTCGCCTGTACCAGAACTGGCTGGCCGAACACCGAGGGCTGACTTTTGACGGCTACGACGCGCTCTGGCGCTGGTCCACCACCGACCTGGATGCGTTCTGGCAAAGCATTTGGGACTACTTTGACATGCGTTCACCCACGCCGCACACGGCGGTGCTGGAGCGCAACGTGATGCCCGGGGCCCACTGGTTTCCGGGCGCCCAGGTCAACTACGCACAGCAGGTGTTCCGCCACGTGCAGCCGGCCCACGCCGCGGGCTTCCCGGCGGTGATCAGCCGCAACGAAAAAGGTCAGGCGGTGGAATTGAGCTGGCCCGGGCTGCGACGACAGGTGGCGGCGCTCGCGCTGCACCTGCAGGTTCAGGGCGTCCAGCCCGGCGACCGCGTGGCCGCTTATCTGCCCAACATTCCCGAAACCATGGTCGCCTTTCTCGCGGTGGTCAGCATCGGCGCGGTGTGGAGCGTGTGCGCGCCCGACATGGGCACGCACGCCGTGCTCGACCGTTTCAAACAAATCGAACCGGTGGTGCTGATCGCCTGTGACGGCGTGACCTACGGCGGCAAGGACTTCGACCGCCTGGCCGTGGTGGCCGAGCTGCGCGCCGCGCTGCCCACGGTGCGCCACGTGATCCTGCACACCAACCTGGCCCAGGAGCCCGCCGCCGTGGACCGTGCCCTGGAAGCTGCGCAGCCCTGCACCGCGTTCAGCACCGCTACCGCGCGCACCGATGCGGCGGTGCAGGCCTTCGAGCCGCTGTGGCTGCCGTTCGACCACCCGCTGTGGATCGTCTACAGCAGCGGCACCACGGGCTTGCCCAAGCCCATCGTGCACGGCCATGGCGGCACGGTGATCGTGGCGATGGCGCTGAAGGTCTTGCACAACGACGTGGGCTGCAGCTACGCGCCCAACAGCTGGGGCGAGCGCTACCACTGGTACAGCTCCACCGGCTGGGTGATGTGGAACGCGCAACTCAGCGGCTTGCTCAACGGCACCACCTGCGTCCTGTACGACGGCAATCCGGGTGGCTCGAAAGAGAATCCGGACTGGACCACGCTCTGGCGCTTTGCGGCCGAGCAGGGTGTGACCTTCTTCGGTGCCGGCGCAGCGTTTTTTGCCAACTGCCTGAAGGCGGGCGTGGACCTGTCGCACTGCGGCGACCTGTCCCACGTTCGGGCACTCGGCACCACCGGCTCACCCTTGTCGGAAGACGCGCAGCGCTGGGGCACGGCCCAGTTTGCCGCCATCGCTGCACACGATGCGCAACGCGACATCTGGTGGTGCAACATTTCGGGTGGCACCGATTTTGCCGGCGCCTTCATCGGCGGAAACCGCGAGCTGCCGCAAACCCCGGGCCGCATGCAATGCCGACTCATGGGCTGCGCGGTGGAAGCTTGGGACGAGCATGGCCAGCCGGTCATTGACGCGGTGGGCGAGCTGGTCTGCGCCCAGCCGATTCCGTCCATGCCGCTGTACTTCGTGGGCGACGTGGACAACCAGCGCCTGCTCGGCAGCTACTTTGACATGTACCCGGCGGGCCACGGCAGAAAACCCGGTGGCGGTGACCTGGACCAAGACGCTGGCGCCGTCTGGCGCCACGGCGACTGGCTGCGCATCCATCCCGACGGCTCGTGCGTCATCTATGGACGCTCCGACGCCACCATCAACCGCCACGGCCTGCGCATGGGCACCAGCGAGCTCTACAGCGCGGTCGAAGCCCTGCCCGAAGTGCTCGACAGCCTGGTGGTGGACCTGGAATACCTCGGTCGAGAAAGCTACATGCCGCTGTTCGTGGTGCTGCGCCCGGGGCTGGCGCTGGACGGCGCCATGACCGCGAAGATCAACGGCGCCATCCGCACCGCGCTCTCACCGCGCTTCCTGCCCAACGCGGTGTTCCAGGTGGCTGAGATCCCGCGCACGCTGTCGGGAAAAAAACAGGAACTTCCCATCAAAAAGCTGCTGCTTGGCCAGCCGCTGGAGAAGGTGATCAACAAAGAGGCCATGGCCAACCCGGGGTGTCTGGACTGGTACGTGGCCTTTGCGGCAGCGCACCAGGCGCGCACGGCGGCCAGCTGAAACGGCGGGTCGCCGGCGTCGCGTGGGTGACCCAAAACGGGCCGGGCATGGGGCTGCCCCTGTTCTCAGCCGGTGCGCGTCGGGCTATGTTGCGGGTTGGCCCTTCCACCCTTCAGGAGACAAGCATGAACCCCCGCCACCCCGCCCACCCCAACCGCCGCCAGGTGCTGTCTGCCGCAGCGGCGGCTGTGGCCGCACCCGCCCTGCTGCCCGCCAGCGCCTGGGCGCAAGACAAGTTTCCCTCGCGCCCCATCACGCTCATTGCCCCCTGGCCCGCTGGCGGCAGCAGTGACGGCGTCATGCGCGCCTTTGCCGAAAGCGCCAGCAAGAGCCTGGGCGTGCCGGTCGTGATTGAAAACAAACCCGGCGCCGGCGGCACCATGGGTGCGGCCGCCATGGTCAACGCCAGGCCCGACGGCTACACCCTGACGCAGCTACCGCTGGGTATTTATCGCCTGCCGCACATGCAAAGCATGACGTTTGACCCGGTGAAGGACCTGACGCATATCGTCTGCCTCACCGGCTATACCTTCGGTATCGCTTGCACGGCGGACGCCCCGTTCAAGACGCTCAAGGAAATGGTGGCCTACGCCAAGGCCAACCCCGGCAAGCTGGAGTACGGCCACACCGGCACCGGTACCACGCCGCACCTGGCCATTGAAGAATTCAGCGACAAGGCCGGCATCCAGCTCAACCCGATCCCTTACAAGGGTTCGGCCGAAATCATGCAGGCCATCCTGGGTGGCCACATCCGCGTCATGAGCGGCACCACCGAATTTGCCCCCCACGTGCAGAGCGGCAAACTGCGCCTGCTGGCCACGCTGGGCCGCCAGCGCAACAAGGCCTTCCCCGACGTGCCCACCGTGAAAGAGAGCGGCTGGGACACCATCACCGAATCACCGTTCGGCATCGGCGGCCCCAAGGGCATGGACCCGGCCGTGGTGAAGGTGCTGCACGACGCGTTCAGAAAAACGCTGGACGACGCCAAGGTGCAGGAGACGCTGGACAAGTTCTTCATGCCCGACATTTACATGAGCACGGCCGACTACACCGCGTACGCCGAACGCACCTTCAAGGCCGAGAAAGCGACGATTGAACGGCTGGGGCTGGCGAAGAAGGGGTGAAACTTTGGTGAAAACCCTCGATTGACAGGGGATCATTCTGCTACGAAGGTGGTGGACCGTTCCGCTGCTTTTACAAGGTTCCTCATGCCCACCACCCCGCACCAGCACATCGCCACCGTGATGCAGGTGGCCGCCGACGGCGCGGGCGCGCAGGCCGCGGCCGGGCACGAGCAGGTAATCCGCGATTCGTGGCACCGCTGTGTGCACGAGCACCGGCTGGACCCGACGCGCATGCAGGAGGCGGTGATCCTGCCGCAGGCGCGGCTGCGCGAGCACCAGGACCAGATGGAGGCGCTGCTGCAGATCGCGCGCCACGGGCTGGAGGCGCTGTACAGCAAGGTGGCGGGTCTGGGCTATGTGGTGCTGCTGACCGACGCACGGGGTGTGACGGTGGACTTTCTGGGTGACCTGGTGTTCGAGCCCAGCCTGCGCAAGGCGGGCCTCTACCTCGGCGCCGACTGGAGCGAGAAGCACGCGGGCACCTGCGGCGTGGGCACCTGCATCAGCACCGGCCAGGCGCTCACCGTGCACCTGGACGACCACTTCGACGCCACCCACATCCCGCTCACCTGCACCACCGCGCCGGTGTACGACAGCGCGGGCGAGCTGAGCGCGGTGCTGGACATTTCGCAGCTGAGTTCGAGCCAGCCCAAGAGCAGCCAGCACCTGGCGCTTCAGCTGGTGCAGATGACGGCGCATGACATCGAGCACGCGGCCTTTCTGCACCGCCACCGGCACGACTGGATCTTGCGGCTGTCGGCGGCGCCGCAGTTCCTGGACGTGCAGCCCGAGTACCTGCTGGCGCTGGACGCCAACGGCCGAGTGGTGGGCCACAACCGGCGCGCGCAACTGGCTTTGCAGGGCCGCGCGGTGCACGCGCCGCCGCTGGTGGGTCGCAGTTTCGAGGCGCTGTTCGAGCTGCCGTTCAGCCAGATCGGCCGCTTCGTGCTGACGCAGCCTTCGGACCAGCGCGCGGTGATGCTGGCGGGCGGGCGGCAGCTGCTGTTCCTCTCGGCCGTGCCGCCGCCGCCGCGCCCGGTGGCAGCCGCGCAGCGCGAGCGCCCGGTACCGGCGCCGCTGGCCGTGCTGTCAGCGGGCGATGCCTCGCTGGACCGTCAGGTGGAGCGCGTGGCGCGGCTGGTGAACACGCCGATCAGCCTGCTGATCACGGGCGAAACTGGTTCGGGCAAGGAGTACTTTGCCAAGGCGGTGCACGCCAGCAGCGCGCGCCGCGCGCGGCCTTTTGTGGCGGTGAACTGCGCGGCGATCCCTGAGCACCTGATCGAGAGCGAGCTGTTCGGCCACTTGCCGGGCAGCTTCTCGGGCGCCTCGCCCAAGGGCAAGCGCGGCCTGATCGCCGAGGCCGACGGCGGCACGCTGTTTCTGGACGAGATCGGCGACATGCCGCTGGCGCTGCAGGCGCGGCTGCTGCGCGTGTTGTCGGAGCGCGAGGTGCTGCCGGTGGGCGCCACACGGCCGGTGCAGGTGAACATCCGCGTGATCGCGGCGACGCACGCGCCGCTCGAATCGCTGGTGCTGGCCGGCCGCTTTCGCGACGACCTGTACTACCGCCTCAAGGGCGCTCACATCCAGCTGCCGCCGCTGCGCGAGCGCAGCGACCTGGGCGCGATGATCACGCGCTTGCTGAGCGGCCGATCGCTCACGCCCGCCGCGCTGCAGCGGCTGATGAGCCACCCTTGGCCGGGCAACCTGCGCGAGCTGCGCAACGTGCTCGACTACGCGGGGAGCCTGTGCGCGGATGGAGCGATCGACCTGGATGATCTGCCGGAGTTGCAGGCCAGCCGCCTGTCGGTGCGCGCCGATGCGGTCGCCACCCCACCGAACGACGGGCCGGAGGCGTTGCTGCAGGCGCTGCGCGCGGCACACTGGAACGTGAGCGCGGTGGCGCGGCAGATGGGGCTGTCGAGGATGACGCTGTACCGGCGGATGAAGCGGGCAGACATCGTTCCCCCGAACAGGCAGGATGATCCCTCGCTCTATTGAAGAAGGCCCGGCCGAAGGGCTGTGACACCTGTCACTTCGGCGGGTGACAGGTGCACGGGGTGTGACATCCGCACCGGCTGAACAACTCTCCACAAATCAAGTACTTGCGCGTGTCCAACACATGGCACGGGTCTTGAGAAGAGATGGGTACCGGTCCGCATCGAGGCCGGCATCCACAGGAGACAAGACCCATGACCGACACCACGCCCTCTGCGCGGGCCCAGCGCTGGCTGGACGCTTTCGGCGCCGCCCTGGCTTCCGGCCGACCCGACGCCGTGCTGCCGCTGTTCGACGCCGACTGCTACTGGCGCGACCTCGTTTCGTTCACCTGGAACATCCGCACGCAGGAGGGCGTTGATGCGGTGCGCGACATGCTGAGCGCGCGCCAGGCCGAGACCGGCGCGTCGAACTTCCAGCTCGACGGCGAAGCCACCGAAGCCGACGGCGTGACCGACGCCTGGTTCACTTTCGAGACCAAGGTCTCGCGCGGCCGCGGCCACCTGCGCCTGAAGAATGACAAGGCCTGGACGCTGCTGACCACCATGGTCGAGCTCAAAGGCTTTGAAGAAAAGAAGGGCACGCACCGCGTCAAGGGCGCGGAGCACGGCGCACAGCGGGGGGGGCGCAAGAGCTGGCTGGAGCGGCGCCACGAAGAAGAGGCGAGGCTGGGCTACGACGAGCAGCCCTATGTGGTGATCATCGGCGGCGGCCAGGGCGGCATCATGCTGGCCGCTCGCCTGCGCCGGCTGGGCGTGCCGGCGATCGTGATCGAGAAGAACTCGCGGGCTGGCGACAGCTGGCGCAACCGCTACAAGACGCTGTGCCTGCACGACCCGGTGTGGTACGACCACCTGCCCTACATGCCCTTCCCCGACGATTGGCCGGTGTTCGCGCCGAAGGACAAGATCGGCGACTGGCTGGAGATGTACACCAAGGTGATGGAGATCAACTACTGGGGCTCGACCACGGCGAAGAAGGCCACGTTCAACGAAGCCAAGGGCGAGTGGGAGGTGGTGGTCGACCGCAACGGCGAAGAGGTGACGCTGAGGCCGAAGCAGCTGGTGTTCGCGCTCGGCGTCTCGGGCTACCCGAACGTGCCCAAGATCCCCGGCGCCGAGACCTTCCTGGGCGACCAGCACCACTCCAGCAAGCACCCCGGCCCCGAGAAATACACGGGCAAGAAGTGCGTGGTGCTCGGCTCCAACAACTCGGCGCACGACATCTGCGCGGCCCTCTGGGAAAACGGCGCCGATGTCACCATGATCCAGCGCACCAGCACCCACATCGCGCCGTCGGAATCGCTGATGGAGCTGGCGCTGGGCGGGCTGTACAGCGAGGAGGCGTTGAAGAACGGCATCGACCACCACAAGGCCGACCTGGTGTTCGCCAGCGTGCCCTACAAGATCATGTACAGCTTCCACATCCCCGTGTACGAGGAGATGAAGAAGCGCGACGCCGACCTGTACGACCGGCTGGAGAAGGCGGGCTTCATGCTCGACTTCGGCGACGACGGCTCGGGCCTGTTCATGAAGTACCTGCGCCGCGGCTCGGGCTACTACATCGACGTCGGCGCCAGTGAGCTGGTGGCCAACGGCAGCATCAAGCTCAAGAGCAGCGTGACCATCGAGCGCATCAATCCGAAAAGCGTGACGCTGACCGACGGCACCGAACTGCCGGCCGATCTGATCGTCTATGCCACCGGCTACGGCTCGATGAACCACTGGCTGGCCGACCTGGTGTCGCCCGAGGTGGCCGACCGCGTCGGCAAGGTCTGGGGCCTGGGCTCGAACACGACCAAAGACCCGGGGCCGTGGGAAGGCGAGCTGCGCAACATGTGGAAGCCGACCAACCAGAAGCAGCTGTGGATCCACGGCGGCAACCTGCACCAGAGCCGCCACTATTCACAGTTCCTCTCGCTGCAGCTGAAGGCGCGCTACGAGGGTCTGGACACGCCGGTCTACGGGCAGGCGGCGGTGCACCACCTGCGCTGAGGCTCCTGTGGATGTGCTGGTCAGCCCCTGCGGCTCACCAGCACAATCCCCGCCGCCACGCCCAGCAGCGCCAGCACCAGTTGCAGCGTCAGCGGCTCGCTCAGCAGCACCACGCCAAAGATCAGCGCGAACACCGGCGTCAAAAAAGTGAAGGTGCTCATTTGCGTGGCCGGGTAGTGGCGCAACATCCACATCCAGGCCAGGTAGCTGGCAAAGGCGCCCACGGCGGTTTGCAGAAACACAGAGCCCCAGGCCAGCGCGGAGTAGTTCAGGCTCCAGGTTTCGCCCAGGGCAATCGACAGCAGGGGCGTGACAGCGGCGGTGACGCCGAGTTGGTAAAACAGCGACTTTTCGGCCACTGCGGTGGCAATTTTTGTGGTGCGGATGGCCAGCGTGGTCAGGCCCCAGAGCATGCCGGCGGCCAGGCCCATGGCGTCGCCTTTCCATTGCCCGGCCACGGGCGAGCTGTGCATGAAGCCTTCGCTGAAGGCCACGGCCACCGCGCTGAACGCGACGAACAGACCCACCCACTGGATGCGGCGCAACTTTTCAGCCGCCACGAAGCGGGGCAGCAGCAGCGCCACCCAGAACGGGCTGGTGTAGAGAAACACCGTGAGGCGCGAGGCGCTGGTGTGTGTGAGGCCCAGGTAAATGAAGCAGAACTCGCCCGCAAACAGCAGGCCCACCAGTAAGCCGCCCCACAGTGTGCCGTCGCGTTTGAACAGCGGCACGCCACGGTATTGGCACCACAGCCAGAGCAGGGCGGTGGCGCCCCACATGCGAATGGAGGCCTGCCACAGCGGCGGGATTTCGCGGCTGGCAAATTTGATGAGGATTTGCTGGAAACCCCAAAACGCGCAGCACGCCACCAGCAGGGTGATGGCGAGGGTGTCGAGGTGGTCTTTGCGTTGAATCGTGGTCATGGCATCAGCGGATGTGGGTCAGCGCGCGCAGCTGGGCTTTGAGCCGCTGAATGTCGGCGGCGCTCAGGCCCGTCAGGGTTTGTTTTTCGTGCTCTCTCGCCTGGGCCATCAGGGGTGTGACCTTTGTTTGCCCGGCGGCGGTGATGGCCACCAGCGTGCGCCGCTGGTCTTGTGGATCGTCTGTCAGTTGCACCCAGCCTTGCGCGCTCAGACGCTGCAGCAGCTTGGTGACGGTGGGCTGCTGGCTCAGCACCTCCTGCGCGAGCTCGCCCACCGGCATGGGGGCCTGATCGCTCAGGGTGGCCAGCACGCGCCATTCCAGCGAGCCCAGCCCGGCGGCGCGCACCACGGCTTCAAAGTCTTTGAACAGCGCATGGTTGGCCTGGCCCAGCAGGTAGCCCAGGTAGTTGTGAACGAAGCGTTCGCGGGGCTGGCTCATGGTTTTGGCGCCGGGCCGCCCCAAGGCAAAACGCACCCCCTCGGGGGGCAGCGACCCGCGCGGCGGTGGAGCGTGGGGGTCATGCTCACAGCGGGTGTTCGGTGTAGAACTTGCCGCCGTGGTAGAGCAGCGGCGACGCATCGGCGCGGTGGGCGCAGCGTTCCACTTCGCCCACAAAAATCACGTGGTCCCCTTCGGCGTACTGGCTGCGGTTGAAGCATTCAAAGGTGGCGGCGGCGCCGGCCAGCAGCGGCGCACCGCTGATGCCCTCGGTGAAGGCCACGCCGGCCCAACGGTCGGTGCCCTTGGCTGCAAACTGCTCGGCCAGCGCTTGCTGGTCGGCCGCCAGCACGTTGATGGCGTAGTGCATGCCGTTGGAAAAGGCCGCCATGGACCCTGCGGCGCGGCCCAGACTCCAGAGCACCAGCGGCGGGTCCAGCGAGACCGAATTGAACGAATTCGCCGTCAGACCCACCAGTTCGCCACGGGCGGTGCGCGCCGTGACGATGGTGACGCCGGTGGCAAACATGCCCAGCGAGGCGCGGAACTCGCGCGCTGAAAAATCAGGGGGCCGGGCCTGATGGCCGGCTTTTCGGGATGGGGACATCGCTTTAATTTATATGAAAATTCATGAATAATGCATTTTTGGCCCGACTCATTCGCTAGAGATCAGGGTTGATCCATTCAATTTACAGCGCACGTGCCATCGTCAAGGATGCCGTGGAACCGGTCGTTGACATGCTCAGACCGGGCCACTGGCATCGTCCCTGGGGGTGAGGCCGACGGTGCCGCGGAGAACAGGAGCCATTTATGTTGCAAGAGCGGACCGAGCCGGCCTGGATCGACGCGTTTGAGGCCGTGTTGCGCCGCTGCGCGCTGCAACCGGGCGATACGGTAGCCATTCTCTGTGAAACCCAAAGCCGCCCGGTGCTGATGGAATTGGCGCGCCTGGCCGCCGCCCGCCTGGGGGCGCGCAGCTTCACGCTCACGCTGCCGTCGGTGTTCAGCGCAGGGGAGCCGGTCACCCGGTCCACCGGCGCCACGCCGGCCATTCGGCAGCTGGCGCCGGTGGTAGCCGCGCTGGCGGCCTGCACCCTGGTGGTGGACTGCACCGTGGAGGGCCTGATGCACGCGCCCGAGCTGCCTGCCATCTTGCAGGGCAACGGCAGCACCCAGCCGCGCGTGGTGTACGTGAGCAACGAACACCCCGAAGCGCTGGCCCGCCTGCAGCCCGACGACGCGACCGAAGCCCGTGTGAAGGCGCATGTGAAACGCCTGCGCGGCGCCCAGGCCATGCGCGTGCGCTCAGCCGCCGGTACCGACCTCAGCATAGCCCTGCAAGGCGCCGTGGCCGGTGGCAACTGGGGCAGTACCACGCGCCCCGGCACGCTGACCCATTGGCCCGGCGGCCTGGTGCTCGCATTCCCCGCCGCGGGCAGCGTCAACGGTACCCTGGTGCTGGCCGAGGGCGACGTGAACCTGACCTTCAAGCGTTACATCGAACGCGCCATCACGTTGACGATTGAAAACGACTACGTGACCCGCATCGAGGGCGGCGGAGTCGATGCCGAATTGCTGCGCAGTTACTTCGCGGCCTGGAATGAAAATGAGGCTTACGCGGTGAGCCACATCGGCTATGGCCTCAACGACGCCGCGCGTTGGGACAGCATGGCGCTCTACGACAAGCGCGACTTCAACGGCACCGAACTGCGCGCCTTTGCCGGCAACTTCCTCTACAGCACCGGCGCCAACGAAACCGCCGGCCGCTACACCCGCGGCCATTTCGACTGGCCGATGCGCGGCTGCACCGTGACGCTGGACGACGCGGTGGTGGTGGACGCTGGCCGGGTGGTGGACGCATGAAAACGCCTTGCCCGGAACGCAAGGGGGCAGCGACAGCAGGCCGCTGCGCCGGGCCGCCCCAAGCAAGGCCAGCCCCCTCGGGGGGCAGCGCAGTACGCGCAGCGACCAGCGCGGGGGCATTTCTATGACCTTGCCCAAGTTCATGACGTTGGGCAGCGGCCCCACCGTGCTCATGCTGCACGGTATTGGCGGTGGCCACCGGGCGTTTGCGCCGCAGGTGGAGACGCTGGCCAGCCTGGGCTACCGCGCCGTGGCGTGGGACATGCCCGGCTATGGCCGCAGCGCGCCCATCGAGCCTTACACCTTCAAAGGCCTGGCGCAGCGTTGTGTGGACTTGATCGACGCGCTGCAGTGCGACAGCGTGGCGTTGCTGGGCCACAGCATGGGCGGCATGGTGGCGCAAGAAGTCATCGCCCGCCGCCCGGACAAGGTGAACAAGTTGATCCTTTGCGGCACCTCCGCTGCGTTCGGCAAGCGCACCGATGGCCGCAGCGCCGAGGCCTGGGCGCAGCAGTTCATTGCGCAGCGCACCGCGCCGCTGGACGCTGGCCAGACCATGGCCGACATGGCGGCCAGACTGGTGCCGCAGATGGTCGGCCCCGGCTCGCTGCCCGAGGGACTGAAGCTGGCCGAGCACTGCATGGCCAGCGTGCCCGCCGCCACCTACCGCCGCGCGCTGGAATGCCTGGTCACGTTTGACCGGCAGGCCGCGCTGGCTGATATCCGCGTGCCTGCGCTGCTGATCGGCGGCGAATTTGACCGCGTGGCTGCGCCCGCCGTGATGAAGCAGATGGCGGCGGCGATCCCGCGCGCACGCTACGCCGAACTCGCCGGCATCGGCCACCTGATGAACCTGGAAGCGCCCGACGAGTTTGACGCGGTGCTGCTCGACTTTCTGGGCGAGCCCACGCCCGGACCCCTGCCCGACGTGCACTGACGAACCCCACAACCCGCAGACACAACCCCATGAACAAGCCCGTCAACCCGACCACCGGCCTCGACTTCACCCCCGCCGTGGGCGACATGCCGTTCACGCCGCTGCAGCGCGAGTGGCTGGCGAAAGCCCACGCGCTGGGCCGCGACAAATTTGCCGCGCGCGCCCCGCAGTGGGACCGCGAAGCCAGCTTCCCGTTTGCCAATTACGACGACCTGCGCGAAGCCGGCTTCCTCAAGCTCTGCGTGCCCACCGCCCACGGGGGCCTGGGCGCCGACTACACCACCTACATGATGGTGGCGGCCGAGATCGGGCGCTTCTGCGGCGCCACCGCGCTCACCTGGAACATGCACATTTGCAGCACCATGTGGACCGGCGTGCTGGCCGACGGCATTGCCATGACCGACGAGCAGCGCACCGAGCACCTGGCCCGGCGCGAGCTGCATTTCAGCCGCATCGTGAACGACGGCGCCATTTACGCCCAGCCCTTCAGCGAAGGCACCGCCGCCGCCGCCGGGCGCGCACCCTTTGGCACCACCGCCAAAAAGGTGATTCAAGGTGGAAAGAGTGGCTGGCTCATCAACGGCCGAAAAATCTGGGCCAGCCTGTCGGGCGCCGCCGATTACTACGGCATTTTGTGCACCGAAGACAAAGGCGACCACCACCCCGACGCGCGCGACACGCTCTACATCAGCGTGCCCGCCACGTCTGAGGGCTTCAGCATCAGCGGCGACTGGGACCCGCTGGGCATGCGCGGCACCGTCAGCCGCAACCTGGCCTTCAAAGACGTGTTTGTGAGCGACGCCGAGCAGCTCATGCCGCGCGGCATTTACTTCAAGGGCGCGCAAACCTGGCCCGCCATGTTCTTCACACTCTCGCCCACCTACCTGGGCCTGGCCAACGCGGCTTACGACTTCACCGTGAAATACCTGCGCGGCGAAGTTGAAGGCGAGCCGCCCGTCAAGCGCCGCCAGTTCCCCACCAAGCAGATCACGGTGGCGCAGATGCGCATCCAGCTGGAGAACATGAAGAGCATCTTTGCCCGTGCCATCGCAGAAGCCAAACCCAACCCCAGCAAGGACGAAAAACTGCGACTCTACGCCGCGCACTACAGCGTGATGGAAGGCGCCAACGATATCGCCCGCCTGGCCATTCGCACCTGCGGCGGGCAAAGCATGATGAAACACCTGCCGCTGGAGCGGCTGTACCGCGACAGCCGCTGCGGCGCCCTGATGCTGCCCTGGACGGCCGAGCTGATTTTGGACCGCATGGGCCGCGAGACGCTGTACGAAGCGGGCGAAAAAGACGATTGAGCACAATGTGCACGCCTCTCCCGACCACAGCGCGTATGCGTGGGGTCGCGGGCGTGTTCACGTGGGCGCGTTTCAAAACCGCCGGTTCAGCGCCGCCGAGATCGACGTCTGCCGCTGGCGAATTTCCGGCATCGTCGCCACCGCGACCGGCACGCCGTTGCGGGTGACCGCCCGGGCCGAACCGGCGGCAGTGGTTTCGTGCTGGGTCTCCAGCCGCAGTTGCCAGGACCAGGCGCCGGACTGGGCGCCCCGTGCGCCGCCGTCGAGTTGCAGGCCCAGCGCCAGCAGACGGCTGTGGCCCAGCGGCAGGTTCAGCGGGTCGGCGTTGGGCAGGCTCACCCGCGCGGTGCCACCCGGGCCACCGCCCGCCCAGCCGCTGGCGCTCAGCCGCCAGGGGCCTGCATCGTGCAAGCGCCAGCGCGCGCCCAGCGCCAACTCCCAGGCCCGAAAACGCTCCGGGTAGCCCAGCGCGGTGGTCGTGCTGGCGATGCGCCGGTCGGTTTGCCGCCAGCCCAGCCGGGCGCCCCAGGCCCAGGGGCTGGTGGTGGCGCTGCCGCTGGGGTTTTCACGGTCAAGCGCGCCCAGGGGTTGCCAGCCGCTCAGCGTCAGGGCATCCACGCGCAGCCGGCTGCTGGTTTGCACCGGTGTGCCGGTCTGGGTTTGGCCGTCGTAGCGGCGCTGGCCCTGGCTGTGGGCCCATTGCGCTTGCCAGCTGGCCGTGCCGCAATGGCCGCTGGCGGTCAGAGCCGCCTGGTCGAGCCAACCGCGCTCGGTCAGCAAGCGGTTGCCCCGGGCATCCCGCTCGGCCCAGCGGCTGTGCTCGCGCCCGCCGGCCAGGCCCAGCGTGGGTGCGCCGCAGTCCATGGCCCGCACGGTGCTGGGCAGCGCCATGCCCGGCAGCAGGAGGCCCGCCAGCCACAGGCGGGCCAGCGGGCGTGGCGTCACAGGAACTCGCTCCAGAGACGGGTCTCCCAGAAGTCGGCCGTGCCATCGCCGTTGCTATCCACACTGAGGTACACCGCGCTGTCTGACATGGCCGTGATGCGCAAGCTGCTGGCGGCGCCCGTCACCAGGGCCTGGCCAGTGGGGGGATACGCCTGGGTGTCCAGGCCGCTGAACGGCGTGATGTTGCTGATAACCACCGACCTTCCGCCGAAGGCCGACGACGTCAGGGTGCCGTTGACTGTGACCGAGTATGAAAACAGGTGGGGCGGTGTCGGATTCAGCGGGGCTGGCGTGATGTTTTCGTAGGTGACAAAGTTGGTCAGGGTTCGGCTGGTCACAGTGCCGCCCAGGTTCAACTCTTCCCGGTAGCTGGGTGCCGTCAGGCCAAACTCCTGGTCGTAAACGCCTTGGGAGGCGGTATTGAGGGTCACCGTGCCGTTGGCGAGTACCGAACCCGCTGCGGACTCGACGCTAAAGGCCTCGAAAGACAAGGTCAGCGACGCGGTGAACACGTCGGAATCCAGGTTGCCCGTGAGTGCATTGAAGGCAAATCGCAGCGTGCCGTTGGCCGTTTCGCCCAGCGCCACGCAGTTGTTGAAGGTTTCGGTCAGCACATCGCCGTTCGATACGACCAAGTTGTTGTCGCGGTCGTCAAACGTGATCGTGACGCTGCCACTCTCACAAGGCACGGTTTCGTTGTAGGCGGTGCCCGCCACCACGGCGTCGATGCCCGCCACCCGTTCGGGCAAACGGGGCACCTGCTGGCGCGCGAAGTGCAGCGGCTTGGGCAGGGTGCTCACGTTGGCACCGTAAACCAGCACTTCTGACGTGTCCACCAGGCTGAACGAGGTCATCAGCACCTCTTGCGTCACCGTGCGGTAGTTGGTGGCCGTGATGGCCAGCGGCTCGCCCACCGGGTTGTCCGGCAAATCGCTGCTGCCGCCGCAGGCCGCCAGTGCCGCACAGGCCACCCAGGGCGAAAAAGTTTTGAACGTGAACATGGACGCTGCTCTTTGTGCCGGATGATGAAAATTTCATCTTAGGCAGCGAGTGCGCGGGGTGGGCGGGGGGCTTGTGCGTTTGGGTTGCGTTGCGTCAATTGACGCCACAAGAGTCCGCTGAAAGGGCCACAGCCCGCGCCAGGCGGGCTGTGAAAGTGCCTCTGCCTTGCGCGGGGCATGGGCCGGCACGGTTTCGGAACCCGGACTTACTGGGTCACCTTGATGTGGCCCGAGCGGATGCCGGCCCAGTAGGTGTTCAGCTCCCGCTTGACCACGGGCATGAGGACATACAGGCCCACAATGTTGGCCAGCGCCATGGCGAAGATCATCGAATCTGAAAAGTCGATCACCGGGCCCAGGCCCATGCTGGAGCCAATGACCACAAACACCAGAAAGATGAACTTGAAGGCCAGCTCCGACGCCAGGCTGTCGCCCAGCAGGTAGGTCCACGCCTTCAGGCCGTAGTAGCTCCAGGTGATCATGGTGGAAAAGGCAAACAGCACCACCGCCACCGCCAGCACGTAGGGGAACCAGTGCACCGCGCTGCCAAAGGCGGCCGAGGTCAGGCCCACGCCGGTGGCGCCGCTGGCCAGGGGCGTGAGACCGCCGGCGCTCACGTGGCCGGTGATGATGATCACCAGTGCCGTCATGGTGCAGATCACCACGGTGTCAATGAACGGCTCCAGCAGCGCGGCAAAGCCTTGCGAGACGGGTTGGTCGGTCTGAACCGCCGAGTGCGCGATGGCCGCCGAGCCCACGCCGGCTTCGTTGGAAAACGCGGCCCGTTTGAAACCCTGAATGAGCGCACCCACCACACCACCGGCCACGCCTTCGCCCGAGAACGCGCCCAGAAAGATCTGGCCAAACGCCCAGGGCAGTTGGTCGATGTAGATGAACAGCACCACCAGGCCCGCGATCAGGTAGAGGCCGGCCATGAAGGGCACCACCTTTTCCGTCACCCGGGCGATCGACTTGATGCCGCCGATGATCACCAGGCCCACCAGCACGGCCAGGATCAGGCCGAACAACCAGCCTTTGCCGGCCAGAAAACTGTCGGTACCGCCGGTCACCCCCACCACCTGCTGAAAGCTCTGGTTGGCCTGGAACATGTTGCCCCCGCCCAGGGCGCCGCCCACGCAGCAAATGGCAAAGAACACCGCCAGAAACTTGCCCAGGCGCGGCATGCCCAGCTCAGCCAGTCCCTTGGACAGGTAGCGCATGGGCCCGCCCGAGACGGTTCCGGCCGCGTGGTGCACGTTGCGGTATTTCACGCCCAGCGTGACCTCGGTGAATTTGGACGCCATGCCCAACAAGCCGGCCAGGATCATCCAGAACGTGGCGCCCGCGCCGCCGATGCTCACGGCCACCGCCACGCCGGCGATGTTGCCCAGCCCCACGGTGCCGGAAACGGCGGTGGTGAGCGCTTGAAACGGGGTTACTTCACCCGCCATGGACCGGTTCGAATAGCGCCCGCGCACCACCTGGATGGCGTGGCCGAAGCCCCAAAACTGGATGAAACCGAAGTACAGCGTGAAGACCAGGGCCGCAACGATCAGCCAACCCACGATGAGCGGAAAGCTGGTGCCGCCCACGGGCACCGAGAAAAAAATGGCGCCCGCCACGGCATCGGAATAGGGCTGCACCGCAGCGCTGATGCGCTCGTCCAGCGTGGGCGCTGCCGCTGCCGCTGCCTGGGCCAAGGCAGTCCCGTGGGCCAGGGCGTTTGCCGCCAGCAGCGCCGGCGTCAGGCGGAGGCCAAAGGGTGTTGGGGGCATGTTGGTCTCCTCCTGGTTGCTGGAAAAATCGGGCGGCGCTGGCGCTGCCCGGGACCGGCTCACGGGTGGTGTGCCGGCATACAAAAAGACCGGTGACTGCGTGTGGCAGCCACCGGCCTATGTTGTTATTTTCAAGCCTGACTGGGCGGGAGCGCTTGCATCTGTGCCGTGCGGGCCATGGGCGCCTTGGTCTGGGGTTTCATGCCGTAAAAATCAAACGCCATGGCGGGCTGCTCGCCGTTGATGAGTTCGGCCAGCGCCTTGCCCGAGCCGGCGCCGTGCGTCCAGCCCAGCGTGCCGTGGCCGGCGTTCACCCACAGCTTGCCCACTGTCGTGCGGCCCATGAGCGGAATATTCGTGGGTGTGGCCGGGCGCAGGCCGGTCCAGAACTGCGGGTCGCCGCCTTGCTCGGGCGTGCGGGTGTCGGCCACGCCGGGGAACACTTCTTCAATGCGCTTGACCAGCATCTCGCAGCGCTTTTTGGCCAGCGGCGTGTCCAGCGACAGGTCAAAACCGCCCAGCTCGATGGTGCCGGCCACGCGCAGCTGGTTGCCCAGACGCGACATGGCAATCTTCAGCTGGTCGTCGATCATGCTCACCTGGGGCGCCTTGTCGGGCTGCAGCAGCGGCAGGGTGGCGCTGTAGCCCTTGCCGGGGTAAATGGGCACCTGCACGCCCACGCGCTTGAGCAGCGGGGTGGTGTAAGCGCCGCAGGCCACCACATAGGCGTCGGCCTTCAGGGCGCGTGTGGCGCCCGTTGCACGGTCGCGCACACGCACCTGCTGTACGCTACCACCGGTGGCGTCAATCGCCTCTACGTCGTGGCTGTAGAGCATCTGCGCGCCGCGTTGGGCGCACAGGGCCGCCAGTTGCTGCGTAAACACCCGCGCGTCGCCCGACTCGTCGCTGGGGGTGAACGTGCCGCCCACGATGCGGTTGGCAAAGGCGGTCAGCGCGGGTTCAATTTTCAGCAGCTCGTCGCGGCTGATCACTTTGCGCTTCACGCCAAACTTCTGCATCACCGCAGCGGCCCCTGCCGCACCGTCAAACGATTTCTGGTCGGTGTAGTAGTGGGCAATGCCGCGCTCCAGCCGGTGGTATTCGATGCCGGTCTCGGCCACCACGTCTTTCAAGGCGGCGTGGCTGTAAGAGCCCAGCGCCACCAGTTGCGCCACATTGCGTTCAAACGCCGCGTCGTTGCACTGGCCCAGAAACTGCAGGCCCCAGCGCCACTGGGCGGGGTCGATCTGCGGGCGAAACAGCAGCGGCGAGGTGGCCGAAAACATCCACTTCAGCGCCTTCAGCGGTGCCTCTCGGTTGGCCCACGGCTCGCAGTAGCTCACCGAAATTTGCGCCGCGTTGGCAAAGCTGGTTTCCAGTGCCGCGTCGGGCTGGCGGTCGACCAGCGTGACGGTGTGGCCGCGCTGCAGCAAATGCCACGCCGTGCTGACCCCGATGATGCCCGCGCCCAATACCGTGACTTGCATGACCCGCTCCGAAAAAGTGGAAGAAACAGGTGCGCAGTATGGGAAAAACCCGGCTTGAAGTGAAGCGGAATTAACTTAAAATTTCTTGCATCAGATTGGCTTATGCATGTGCCACCCCCGTGCGAAGCCCCATGCGTCCCGCAGGCCGTTACCTGGCATGCGGGTCGTGTTCACCCAACCCAGTGGCCGCCCACCCCATGAGCACCTTTGACCCCGACGCCCTCGAATGCCTGGCCGCCATCATTGAAGAGGGCGGCTTCGAGCGCGCTGCGCAGCGCCTGTCCATCACCCAGTCGGCGGTGTCGCAGCGCCTGCGCGCCCTGGAAGCGCAGGTGGGCACGGTGCTCATTGTGCGCAGCCGCCCGCTCAAGCCCACCTCGGCCGGGCAGCTCATGCTCAAGCACGCCAAGATGATGCGGCTGCTGCGCGCCGATCTGGAAAAAGACCTCAAGGAGCTCGCGCCCAGTTCCACCGGTGGCGGCCGCGAAGACGAGCGCATTTCGGTGGCCATCAACGCCGACAGCATCGCCACCTGGGCGCTGCCCGCGCTGAACGCGCTGGCGCAGGGCGGGCTGCCGATTGAAATCATCACCGACGACCAGGAATTCACCCACGAGTGGCTGCGTGAAGGCCAGGTGCTGGGCTGTGTCACCTCGTTGGGGCAGGCGCTGCGCGGCTGCAAGATGGAGCCGCTGGGCACCATGGACTACGTGGCGGTGGCGCAGGCCGACTACGCGGCCACCCATTGCCCCAAAGGCCTGAACGCGCACAATTTTCACAAGCTGCCGTTTGTGGCCTTCAACCGCAAAGACAACCTGCAGCACGGCTTTGTCTCGCAGGCGTTTGGCTTGCCCCGCGTCATGCTCAAGCAGCTGTTTGTGCCGTCCAGCGAAGGGCAGGTGCGCGCGGTGCAGGCCGGCTGGGGCGTGAGCGTGGTGCCCGAGCTGCGGGTGCGCGAACTGCTGGCCAGTGGCGAACTGGTCAACCTGGCGCCGCGCCACCGTCTGGGCGTGGCCCTGCACTGGCATTGCTGGAACCTGAGTTCCGACGTGCTCGACGCGCTCAGCACCGCTTTGCGCAGCGCCGCCGCCGACAGCCTGACGCAAAAAAGCCCCGCCTGAGCGGGGCTTTTGACCCAAGGCGGGCCTGAATTACTTGGGCATCACCACCGTGTCGATCACGTGGATCACGCCGTTGTCGGCCGTGATGTCCGTGGCCGTGACCTTGGCGTTGTCCACCGTCACACCGCCCATGGTGCCGATGGTCAGTTCCGAGCCCTGCACGGTTTTCACCTTGCCGGCTTTCACGTCGGCAGCCATCACCTTGCCGGGCACCACGTGGTAGGTCAGCACGGCGGTGAGCTTGGCCTTGTCTTTCAGCAGGGCGTCCAGATCGGCCTTGGGCACTTTGGCAAAGGCGGCGTCGGTGGGTGCAAACACGGTGAACGGGCCCTTGCCTTTCAGGGTGTCCACCAGGCCGGCGGCCTGGATGGCGGTCACCAGGGTCTTGAACGAACCGGCGGCCACAGCGGTGTCGACGATGTCCTTGGCGTGGGCCGAGGTCAGGGCGCCAAAGGCGATCAGGGAAGCGATGAGGGTCTTTTTCATGGGGAACTCCAGGTTGAGGATGGATGGCAGAGGGACGGGGAAACAGGAAAACAAGACGGGATCAGGCCGGCAAAAAAGCCGACGGCAGAATGACCTTGTCGATGACGTGAATCACGCCGTTGCTGGTCAGCACGTCGGTGGCCGTGATGTTCGCCACGCGGCCGATCTCGTCGGTGATCGCCAGCGCGCTGTTGATCTGGAAGGTTTCGGTGGCACCCAGCACGGTGGGAATATCCACACCTACAGGAACATTGGCCTTGAGCACGCGGCCGCTGACCACGTGGTATTTCAGGATGTCGCCAAGCAAAGGGCTGGCGAGCAGTTGTTCCTTTGTCAGACTCAGCTCGGTCAAGGCGGCAGCGAATGCCGCGTTGGTGGGCGCGAACACGGTGAAGGGGCCGCTGCCCTTCAGGGTGTTCACCAAACCGGCGGCCGCGACAGCTTCCACCAGGATGCTGAAGTCGGGTGTGGCCTGGGCCACCGCGACGATGTCGCCCAAGTCGTCATCACCGCCGCCACAGGCAGCAAGCAGGGTGCTGGCCGCGCCGGCTGCGGCGGTGAGCAGGAGGGTGCGTCTCTGAATTTTCATGGCTGGATCCTTCTGGAAAGAGGAGCGGTTGGTGCGGGGTGGACAGCGGTTTCTGGCGCAAACCTGCGATGTGCTTGCCCGGCCGAATCGTGCTGACGCCACGAATAATATTCTTATCAGTGCAAAAAGTAACCAAGCAGTATGTAACATGACTTTTCAGTGGGGTTATCGACCTATGCGTCGAATTGAGGCAGAATTCGAGCCCTACACAAAGGTTTTTCATGGCCAGCGCAGCACTCAATCCCGTTCCCGACACCCCTCCCAAACGCAGTTTCCGGCAGCAGATGCACATCGCCCGCGAGGACGCCATCGTTTCGGCGGTGAACCGCCTGCTGGCCGAGAAGGGGTTTGACGCCATGACGGTGGACGAGGTGGCCGCCGAGGTGGGCATTGCCAAGGCCAGCCTGTACAAGCACTTTCCGAGCAAGGAAGACCTGGCTGCCGCGGCCATGGTGCGCGTGATGGAACGCGCGCGTGCGTTTCTGGACGGCCTGGATCGCCCGGCCGGCGAGGTCCAGCCCATTGACCAGTTGCGTGCGGTGGCGCGCTGGACCATGGAGGTGCAGTTGGCGGGTGAAATGCCGTCGTTGCCGAGTGAAAATTCCAGCCTGCGGGCCGCGCTGACCACCAACAAGGCTTACATCGACGGACTCATGGATGTGAGCGACCGCATCGGCGCCTGGATCACGGCGGCCCAGGCCAACGGCAGTCTGAATCCGGCGTTACCGCCCATTGCCGTGCTCTACACCTTGTACGCACGCGCCTGCGACCCGGTGCTGGGTTTTCTGAAAAGCACCGGGCTCTACAGCACCGAGCAGATCATTGATATGGTGCTGAGCACCTGCTTTGACGGGTTGAGGGCCAGGTAACCCCCCGCGCCGCAAGCATGTGATGCCCCCTGCGCCGCCTGCGGTGTCACCCCCCAGGGGGCGGCACAGGCGGCCCTGCGAAGCCGGTTCCGCGGTGCCCTGGAACAACTTCCCTGCTGTCCAACGTCCTGCCCGGAGTGGAATGCCGGTGCCAAGGATGCGGTGCAACCGGCTTTGCCGGGCCACTCGCATCGCCCCCTGGGGGGTGACGCGTAGCGGCGCGGGGGGAACGGGTCACCTGACCAGCAGTACCGGCACCTTGCAGTGCGCAATCACCTGCGTGGCCACCGAACCCATGACCAGGTTGCCCAGCGCGCTGTGGCCGTGTGAGCCCATCATGACCAGGTCAAACTTGCCCGCCTCGGCCGCTTTGGCAATCATTTCTCCGGCGCCGCCCACCTTGCTGACCACTTTGGCTTCGATGCCATGGCGTTTCAGGAACTTGACCACCGGAGCCGTGACCTTCTCCGCTTCGTCGGCGTAGTACCCATTGGCAATGTCAGCGCCCACCGCAGCGCGTGCACGGGGCGGCAGCGGTGTCTGTACGGTAAACAAAGTGAACTCGTTCTGAGCACTGAACACTTCGTCGTGGGTCGCCAGGTACGCCAGCATTTTCTTGGTGTAGGTACTGCCGTCTACCGCGAGCAAAATCTTCATGAGGAGTCTCCTTCTGGGGTTGATCAAACCCAAGTGTAAGAGCAGAGACCCCCGCCCTTTTTGACTTGGGGCGATGGCGTGCTCAGGCCAGGCTGATGACCCGTTGCGGGACAAAAGCCCGTTGTTCTTGCTTGTCGGCGTAGCCCAGCGGGTTGGCCACAATGCGGCAGCGGCCCACCTGAACGTCGGTGGGACAGTGCAGATGGCCGTGCAGCCAGAGGTCGGCCAGTGGCAGCAACCCGTCCAGACCGTTGCAAAAACCCGCAGTGCCCGGACTCAGGCCGTAGCGCGGGTCGGCGCTGTGCAGGGTGGGGGCGAAGTGCGTGACGACCACGGTGGAGCCGTGGAAGGGCTGTTCCAGTGTGCGGCGCAGCCAGTGCTGGCAATCCAGCGACAGTGCACGCATGGCCTCGGCGTCAAACAGCCGGCCGTGGCGCTGCCCGCCCATCTTGGTGAGGTAGAAGTTGGCCGCCCGGAACGCCTTTTCGCGCTGTCGCAACCGGTGGGTGAGCGGGTCAGTGGCCAGCGAAGCGGCTGCGGGGGCGACAAAGGCCGAGTGTGCGCCCTGGCGGGGCGCACGCGGCGCCTTGGCGGGTTTGGCGTGCACGTCGCCCAAGGCGTCGTAGTCGCTCCAGAGTGTCGTGCCGACGAAGCGCACGCCGTCCATCACCCGTGTCTCGCGCTCCAGCCAGGCAATGCCCAGGCGCTCGCAGGTGTCACGCAGGCGCTGATGCGCGTCGTCCACATCCAGGGCGTCGTACTCGTGGTTGCCTGGCACAAAGATCACGGGCACCGGCCAGCCGGCGTACTGGGGCAGGGGAGAAAAGCGCTGCAAACCCCAGTCGGCTTCAGCCATCACGCTGCCATCGCGGCGGGTCTGGTACGAGCCAATGTCGCCGGCCAGCACCAGCACCTGGGCTTCCGGTGCGGGGCTGGCGGCAAATTCCGGGTTGGCTTCGAGGTGCAGGTCGCTCAGAAGCTGGATATTCATGCGGACATTGTCGGCCAGATGGCGCGGGTTGACCGGGCGCAGGCATGACCTGGCCGTCGCCAGGTTGAACCTCACGGTGCAGCGGGGTGCAGTGCCGCCTGATCGGTCCGGAAACCGCTGGCTGAAGCGCGCTCCACCGTCTGGCGCAGCCAGCGGTGGGCGCTGCTGTGCGAGGCCTGTCGGTGCCAGAGGGCGTCCACATGCACTGGCGGCACGGACAGTGGCAGCTCGCTCAGCGCCAGTTCGTGTTCACGCCCGGTGGCTTCCACAAAGTGGCGCGGCAGCACGGTCAGCAGGTCGGTGGTGGCGACCACACGCCCGGCGGTGAAAAACTGGTTCACCGTCAGCACCACGCGGCGCTGGCGCGACAGCCCGGCCAGGGCCTCATCCACAAAACCATGGGCCCGTCCGGAAAAACTCACCAGCAGGTGGCGGGCCGAACAATAGTTGTCCAGCGTCAGCGCCTGGCCAGCCAGGGGGTGACCCCGGCGCATCACCACCACGTATTCGCCGTCGTACAGACGCTGGTACAGAAAGCGGGGGCTGCTGTCTTGCAGATGCAAAGCGCCCAGTTCGGCCAGTACGCCCGGGAAGTGGCCAATGGCCAGGTCGGCCGAGCCGGACTCCAGCAGATCGCGTGGGTCGCGGGTGGTCAAGGGCAGCACCCGAAGGTTCACGCCCGGTGCTTCGTTTTCCAGGATGTCCATCATGCCCGGAACGATCTTGGCGGCGGTGGCATCGGCCATGGCCAGCACAAAGGCGTTCTGGGCATCGGGCGGTGCGAAATCGCCTGGCGCGAGCGCATCGCGCAACTGTTGCAAGGCGTCGCGCACGGTGGGCCACAGCGTCAGCGCCACGGGTGTGGGTTCCACGCCATAGCCCGAGCGTCGCACCAGCTCGTCGCCCAGTGTCTCGCGCAGACGCTTCAGCGAATTGCTCACGGCGGGCTGCGTCATGGCCAGGTTGCGTGCGGCCCGGGTGAGGTTGCGTTCGGTCATCACCTCATCGAAAACCCGCAGCAGGTTGAGGTCCATCGTGCGGAAGTTGCGTTTATTTATCATTTTGGTGAATGTAATTCATTACAAAAATAAATTGGCATGACATGGGGGTTTACCCTAGTATTCGTGGGTCCAAAAGACATTTGCCATTTTTTAAGGAGTTCGTCATGAGCACCGTTTTGTCGACCACCCCCGAATCTCTGGGTCTGTACCCATCCGCCCAGGTCAAAACGACCGGGGTTTACCGTGCCCGTCCCCGGTTTGACGGTGCCCGTGGCCTCGCGGCCATGCTGCTCGCCGCCGTGGTGGCCGCGCTGGTGGTGGTCGCTGACCGGCTCATCAGCACCTGGGCCGATGGCCATCTGTTCCTCGCCTGGGTCTTCCTGTGGGTCGTCATCTTTGCCGGCTCGGCGCTGTTTGCCGGCACCGCGCGTCGCCTGGCCCGTGGCACGCTGCGCTCGCTCGATGGTTGGTCCCGGGCGCTGGCCGAAGCGCGTGTTGAGGCGCGTCTGTGGGAAATTGCCCGCACCGACCCCCGCCTGATGGGCGAGTTGATGCAGGCCCGCTTACGTGAACGCACCGGTAGCCAGGATTTCAGCGAAGCGCTGGCGCCGCTGGGTGTTGAAACTGCGATGACGCCGGCGAGGTCCGGCGGTTGGGACGCGTTCATTGAGCGCATGGCCCAGAACCGCACCCGCAACATGCACCTCTACTACATCTGAAGCCGCACAGGAGCGCTTGCCCACAAGGCAGCGCCCAGCAAAAAAGCCACCGGTGCACTCTGGTGGCTTTTTTTTACCCGAATGAACCGCCCGGGGGCTCCGTGATTCAAGGCCGGTCGTGCCTTGAATCGCTGCGCTTTCCGGCTTCTGCTGCTTACAGCGCAGCGAGGCGCTTTTCGAACGCGGCCTTGGTGTCCACCAAGGCTTGGGGCAGGTGGTAGGCCAGCTGCTCAAAGTGGGCTTCGTGCAGCTTGAGCTCTTCCACCCAGGCGGCCTTGTCGATGCTGGTCACGGTGTTGAACTGCTCGGGCGTGAAGTCCATGCCGGTCCAGTTCAGTTCGCCGTAGGTCGGGGCCACGCCAAACATGGTGTCGGTGCCGGTGGCCTGGCCTTCAATGCGGTCGATCATCCACTTCAGCACGCGCATGTTTTCGCCGTAGCCGGGCCAGACGAATTTGCCCGCTTCATCCTTGCGGAACCAGTTCACACAGAAGATGCTCGGCAGCGTGTGACCCATGCTCTCCAGCTTGTGCTCCATGTCCAGCCAGTGCTGGAAGTAGTCGCTCATGTTGTAGCCGCAGAACGGCAGCATGGCGAACGGGTCGCGGCGCACCACGCCCTGTGCACCAAAGGCGGCCGCGGTGGTTTCCGAACCCATGGTGGCGGCCATGTAGACGCCTTCCATCCAGGTGCGGGCTTCGGTCACCAGCGGCACGGTGGTGGAGCGGCGGCCCCCGAAGATGAAGGCGTCGATGGCCACGCCAGCGGGGTCGTCCCACTGCGGGTCGAGCGCCGGGTTGTTGGTGGCGGCCACGGTGAAGCGGGCGTTGGGGTGGGCGGCCTTGGCGCCGGTGGCTTTGGCGATCTCGGGCGTCCAGTCCTTGCCTTGCCAGTCGATCAGGTGGGCCGGGAACTTGCCCTGGTCCTTTTCCATGCCTTCCCACCACACGTCGCCGTCGTCGGTCAGCGCCACGTTGGTGAAAATCACGTTTTCGTGCAGGCTGGCCATGCAGTTGGGGTTGGTCAGCGTGTTGGTGCCCGGTGCCACACCAAAGTAGCCGGCTTCGGGGTTGATGGCGTAGAGCTTGCCGTCGGCGTGGGGCTTGATCCAGGCGATGTCGTCGCCGATGGTGGTCACGCTCCAGCCCTCGAAACCGGCCGGGGGCACCAGCATCGAAAAGTTGGTTTTGCCGCAGGCGCTGGGGAAGGCGGCAGCCACGTGGTATTTCTTGCCCTGGGGGTTGGTCACACCCAGGATCAGCATGTGCTCGGCCAGCCAGCCTTGGTCGCGGCCCATGGTGGACGCGATGCGCAGCGCCAGGCATTTTTTGCCCAGCAGGGCGTTGCCGCCGTAACCCGAGCCGTAGCTCCAGATCTCGCGCGTTTCGGGGAAATGCACGATGTACTTGGTGGTCGGGTTGCAAGGCCAGCTGGTGCTGTCCTGCTCGCCCGCGGCCAGCGGTGCGCCCACGGTGTGCATGCAAGGCACAAACTCGCCGTCGGTACCCAGCACGTCGTACACGGCCTTGCCCATGCGGGTCATCAGTTTCTGGTTCACCGCCACATAGGCGCTGTCGGTCAGTTCGACGCCAATGTGGGCGATGTGCGAGCCCAGCGGGCCCATGCTGAACGGCACCACGTACATGGTGCGGCCCGCCATGCAGCCGTCAAACAGCGGCTGCAGGGTTTTGCGCATCTCGGCCGGGGCCATCCAGTTGTTGGTGGGGCCGGCGTCTTCCTTCTTTTCGGCGCAGATGTAGGTGCGGTCTTCCACGCGGGCCACGTCAGACGGGTCCGACCAGGCCAGGAAGCTGTTGGGGCGCTTGGCCGGGTCGAGCCGCTTGAAGGTGCCGGCGTCCACCAGTTGCTGGCACAAGCGGTCGTATTCGGCATCGCTGCCGTCGCACCAGACCACGCTGGCGGGCTTGCACAGGGCCACCATGTCGGCCACCCAGGCCAGCAGACGGGCGTTTTTCACATAGGCGGGGGCGTTCAGGTTGAGGCCCTGCATCACGGGTGAGTTCATGGGAAGAAGCTCCAGAGTTTGTAAAGCGGCATGCCCAAGAGACAACAAAAGCCGCAAGCCAGGAAAGACTGGGGGCGGCTGTTGGGTTCCCTTGTGCGAAAAAGGGCGGTCGGCGCTCGGGGCTGCTGTACGGATTGCGGATGCAGCAGGAAGGAAAAAACGGGTGGATGAACCCGGGTTTTGATCCGCGTGTCGGCCTATGACACCAATTTTATGAAAGCACCGGGTCAGTTACCGGCAAGTTACATGCAAAACCCGCATAACCTTATGCCTGTATCGCAAGGTGTTCCGCAGGGATTGGGCCGGTGAGCGCTGTGTGTCGCAGCGCGCGCGCACTGGGCGGCCCATGAAAAAGGCCGAAGGCCCGGGCGGGCGTTCGACCTGATGGGCTGACGGGGTGGTGTCAGGCCATGAAGACGGCAATGAAGGCCAGCAGGAAGATCAGCACGGCGCCGGCCACCGGCAGCACGATGGGCATCAGGGGAACGATGGACTCCACCACATCCTGCGGCTGGTCTTTTGGGCTGTCGTGATCGTGGTGGGACATGGGGTTCTCCAGGGGAATGAACAAAACTGCGGTGGATTTTAGGGCAGACACCGTCCGGGCACGAAAAAACCGGGTTACAGCAGCGCGTAGGTGGTGCTGGCGCGGCACACGCTCTGGCCGTCGCGGGCGCCGCTGATGTCCATTTCGCCAAACACCAGACTTTTGCCGGCCCGGACGATGCGCGCCGTCACCAACGCGTCCTGGTTGGACAGGGGCTTGAGAAAGCTGGTGTTGAGTTGTACCGTGGTCATGGGCCGCTGGTTGCCCAGGCGGGTCACGATGGCCAGCACCATGGCGGTGTCGGCCGCCGACATGAGGGCCTGGCCGCACACCATGCCGCCCACGCGGCTGAGTTGGTCGTTGTGTGGCAGGCGCAGGGTCACTTCGCCGTCCGAAAACGATTCCACCGTCATCCCCAGGGCTTGCACCCAGGGTGCAAACCAGTCGGCCAGCGCTTGCTGCAGCGTGTCGGTGGTCACCGGGGACAGGGCAGGGGTGGCGGTGCTGGGTTCGGTCATGGTGTGATTTTCATTCTTTGCGGCGGATGTGGCACAGCCAGGGCACCACCGCATTCAGGATCGTGGCAACCCCGTGGGAGGGCGGGCAGGCCACGGTGTTTTGGGGCGCGTGTGGACTGGGCGTTACAGCAGCGTGGCGTCGAACCCCGCCTCGCGCAGGCGCTCGATCACCTGCGCAATGTGTTCGCGCCCGCGGGTTTGCAGCACCAGTTCAATCGCCACGTTTTGCGCCGCCAGCAGGGTGAAAGCGCGCTGGTGGTGCACCTCGTCGATGTTGGCGCCCACCTCGGCCACCACGCTGGTGATGCGCGCCAGATTGCCCGGCACGTCGCGCGCGTTCACCTGAATGCGCGCCAACCGGCCGGCGCGCACCATGCCGCGCTCGATGATGGAGGCCAGCAGCATCGGGTCGATGTTGCCGCCGCACAGCACCAGGCCCACTTTCTGCCCGGCGAAGCGCTCGGGGTACTTCAACACCGCCGCCAGTCCGGCCGCACCCGCGCCTTCCACCAGGGTCTTTTCAATCTCCAGCAGCATCACGATGGCCTGTTCAATGTCGCCCTCGTCCACCAGCACCAGGTCGTCCACCTTCTCGCGCACGATGGCCTGGGTGATTTCCCCCGGCGTGCCCACCGCAATGCCCTCGGCAATGGTGCTGCTGCCCTGCGGCAGGTGGGTGCCCTTGATGGCGTTGTACATGGCCGGAAACCGCTCGGTCTGCACGCCGATGATGCGGATGCCGGGCTTCAGGGCCTTGGCCACGATGGCCATGCCGGCCATGAGGCCGCCACCGCCGATCGCCACCACCAGGGTGTCCAGGTCGGGCTGCGCGCGCAGCATTTCCAGCGCCACCGTGCCCTGGCCGGCCACGATCGCTTCGTCGTCGTAAGGGTGCACAAACACCAGACCTTGCTGCTGCGCCAGGGCGTAGGCATGGGCGCGGGCTTCGTCCAGCGTGTCGCCGTGCAGCACCACCTCGGCACCAAAGCCGCGCGTGCGGTCGATTTTCACGCCCGGTGTGAAGCGCGGCATGACGATCACGGCCCGGATGCCCAGCCGCTGCGCGTGGTACGCCACACCCTGGGCATGGTTGCCCGCACTCATGGCCACGACACCGCGGGCGCGCTCTTCGGCGCTCAGTTGCGAGAGCTTGTTGCAGGCCCCGCGCTCTTTGAACGACGCGGTGTACTGCAGGTTCTCGAACTTCAAAAACACCTGGCAGCCGGTGAGCTGCGAAATGGTGCGCGATTCCACAAATGGGGTGTCGAGCACCTGGCCCGTCAGGCGGGCGGCGGCGGCTTCAATATCGTGTAGTTCCAGCATGCCGACATTGTGGCCCGCCGCCCTGGCTCCCAGGCTTGGGGAAAAGCCCAACAAATTGCTCAAACACGCTCCATCACGCTCTTCCATGAAACATCAAGCTGGGTTATGTTCCGCTCAGAGCCGCAAACGGGCTGCCCGGTCTGGGCGGTCCGAGGTTTTTCTGGAGGTGTCTGGATGACCAAACGCACGGTGCAGCCCGCAAGTCCTTTGGTGCGGGCGGTGCTGGAACCGCGAGAACCCCGCGAAGGGCGCAGCCCCTGCGCGGCAGAAGGGCGGGTTTTTGTGCCCCATGGCCTGCGCCAGGCGCCGGTGCTCGACCTCATGTGTTCGCACTTCGTGCTCACCCTCGCGGCCCGTCAGGGCCCGCGCTTCAACGTGCGGCGCGACCTGAACACCTTGCTGTCGCTGGCGGGTCGCCACCTGGTGTGGCCGCTGACCGTGCTGGGCCGGCTGAGGGAATTTTTGCAGCGCCGCTGCAAAGACAACGAACTCTGGACCGGCCACGACCGCCTGAGCACCAACGCCTTCATGGAGCGCTACGGCATCTGGCGCGGTCCCTACGAAGAAGGCACGCTGTTTTTTTACCTCGACGAATACGCCAAGGAGTCGCCGAAAGACCTGCTCTCGGTGCTGGCCGTCACCGGCGACTGGCTCAGTCAGGCGCTGAAGAAACAGTCCACCCTGGTGGAAAAAAACATCGACGCGCTGGCCGGCCTGCTGCAGCTCAACCGGGCTGAGCGCGCCCTGTTGCTCTACGGCACGCTGGCGCGTTACCAGCGCGACCTGCGTTCCATTCTGGTGGAGTTCAAGGTCAACAACGCGCCAGAGGCCTACGCGGCCATCGCCGATGTGGCGGGCGTGAAAGCCAGCGAAGTGGGCGAGGCGCTGCGCGCCGGCTCGCGGCTGGAGCGCATCGGCATGGTGGAAAACCTGATTTCCGAGCACAACATCACCGACCTGGCCGACCTCATGAAAGTGAGCGAAAAGCTGCCACCGGTGCTGATGCGCGAGTACCGCAGCCAGAGCGAACTGATGGCGGTGTTCACCCGCCCCGCCGCACGCTCGGCCTTGACCGAAAAAGACTTTGCCTTTGTGGGCGACGATGTGCAGCTGCTGAGTGGCCTGCTGCGCGAAGCCGTGGCGCGCAAGGAACCGGGCGTCAACATTTTGCTGTACGGGCCGCCCGGCACCGGCAAGACCGAGCTGGCCCGCGTGGTGGCGCATGCCGCCGGGCTGGAACTGTTCGAGGTGGAATACGCCGACCGCGACGGCAACGCCCTGAGTGGCCGCGACCGCTACCGCTCGCTGCAAATTGCCCAGGTGTTCCTGAAAGGCACGGCCCATTCGGTGCTGCTGTTTGACGAGGTGGAGGACGTCTTTCCGCCGATCTCCAGCGAAGCCGCGCAACTCATGGCACGGGCCGAACACGTGGCCGCGCCGCACACCGGCAGCGTCAGCGGCAAGGCCTGGGTTAACCAGATTCTGGAATCCAACGCTGTGCCCACGCTGTGGGTCACCAACCGCATCGAGCAAATCGACCCCGCCTTTCGCCGCCGCTTCGCCTACCACCTGGAGCTGAAAAGCCCGCCGCCGGGCGCGCGTGAACAACTGGTGCGCAAGACGCTGGAAGATGTACCGGTGTCCGACGCCCTGGTGGCCCGGCTGACGGAGCGCAAAGGCCTCACACCCGCGCAGATTCGCACCGCCGTGCGCTTTGCCCAGCTGGCCGCAGCACCGTCCCGGCCCGTCACCCGCCGTTCAGGAAAAGTGGCGGCGAACCAGGCCGCGGCCCCGGTGCTGGATCACCTGATCGAGCGCCAGCTCCAGCACGCCGACCTGGCGCTGGGCCGCCGGCCCGACGCACTGCAGCGCCCCAGCGTCACGCAATACAGCCTGGAGATGCTCAATGTGGAGTCGCGCTACGAGTTGCCGCGCATCGTCAGCGCCCTCAAAGCACGCGGCCACGGTTGCCTGTGTTTTCATGGCGCGCCCGGCACGGGCAAAACCGCTCTGGCCGAGCACCTGGCGCAGCAACTGGAGCGCCCGCTCATGGTGCGCCGCGCCAGCGATCTGGTGAGCAAGTTTGTGGGCGAAACCGAGCAGCACATGGCGGCCATGTTCCGCGAGGCCGAGGCCGAGAAAGCCGTGTTGCTGCTCGACGAAGCCGACAGCTTTCTGCAAGACCGCCGTGGCGCCCAGCGCACCTACGAAGTGACCGAGGTGAACGAAATGCTGCAAGGCATGGAGCGCTACGCCGGCATCTTCATCTGCACCACCAACCTGATGGACAGCATCGACCAGGCGGCATTGCGGCGCTTCACCTTCAAGATCCGGTTCAAGCCGCTCAGGCCCGAACAACGCGAGCGCATGTTTGTGGTGGAAGCGCTCGGCGGTGTTGCAGCAGGCCTCACACCCGCCTGCGAAAAGCGCCTGGCCAAGCTGGATCAGCTGTGCCCGGGCGACTTTGCCGCCGTGAAACGGCAGGTGGAGATACTGGCCGAAACGCTGCCACCCGAAGAATTCCTGGCCCAGCTGGAAGCTGAACACCGCATCAAACCCGAGGTGCGCGAAGCCAGAAGCATTGGGTTCTAGCTTCGCATTGCCCACCCCCGGCCTGGCGTTGGGGGAAAAGCCTATCGCGCTGGCTGGTGTGGCGCTTTGTTTGCAGGGGCCATCGGGCAAGCCTTGGCCATACCGAAGGCGTTTCTGGCTTGTTCTTCAACGCTGCGCTGATCCGCTGTCATGTCGCTTTTTCCAGCGCGTCCACCCTACCCAAAGGCACGCACCACCCGCAGCACATCGGCGCCGTAAGCCTCGCGCTTTTTTTGTCCCAGACCGGCAATGCCCTCCAGGTCGGCGTCGGTTTGGGGCATGCGGCTGGCGATGGCGCGCAATGTGCTGTCGTGAAAGATCACGAAGGCGGGCAGGTTGTGTTCGCGCGCCACTTCGCCGCGCCAGGTTTTCAGGGCGGCCAGGCAGTCGCGCTCGTTCAGGCTCAGTGGCTGGCCGTCGGGCGCGGTGGCGGCGCTGCTGCGGGCGGATTTGCTGCGGCTGCTGCGGCCGGGGGTTTTCTCAGTGGCCAGCTTCAGCGCCACCGGACGCTGGCCTTTCAAAATCTCGCGCGCGGCGGTGGCCAGGTGCAGGGTGTTGTAGTGCGCGGCGTCCACCTGCACCGCTTCAATGGCGATGAGCTGGCGCAGCAGCGCGCGCCACTGGGTTTCGGACAGGTCCGCGCCAATGCCGAAGGTGCTGAGCTTGTCGTGGCCGTATTGCGCCATCTTCTCGGTCTGCTTGCCGCGCAGGATGTCCATGATGTGGCCCGCACCGAAGGCGGTGCCGCTGGTTTGCTGTACGCGGTAGATGCACGAGAGCAGCTTGCGGGCCGATTCGGTGGCGTCCGTCAACGCGGGTGGGTGCAGGCAGTTGTCGCAATTGCCGCAGGGCTCGCTTTTCTCACCAAAATACGCCAGTAGGCGCACGCGGCGGCAGTCGCTGGCTTCGGCCAGGGTCAGCAGCGCGTCGAGCTTGCCGCGCAGCACCTGTTTGAACTCGTCGGCCGCCGGGCTTTCGTCGATCATGCGGCGCTGGTTCACCACGTCCTGCAGGCCGTAGGCCATCCAGGCGTTGGCGGGCTCGCCGTCGCGGCCGGCGCGGCCGGTTTCCTGGTAGTAGCCTTCGATGTTTTTGGGCATGTCCAGGTGCGCCACAAAGCGCACGTCGGGCTTGTCAATGCCCATGCCGAACGCGATGGTGGCCACCATGATCAGACCCTCTTCGCGCAGGAAACGGTCCTGGTGCTGCTGGCGCTTGGCCGCGTCCATGCCCGCGTGGTAGGGCAGGGCGTTCAGCCCGGCATCGTTCAGCATGCCCGCCACCTCTTCCACCCGGCGGCGCGACTGGCAGTACACGATGCCCGCGTCGTGTCCCGCGCTGCTGGTGTGTTCGTCGCGGATGAAACGCATCAGCTGGGCCGTGGCATCTTTCTTCTCCACCAGCTGGTAGCGGATGTTGGGCCGGTCAAAACTGCTGATGAAGGTGCGCGCCTGCTGCAGCTGCAGCCGCTCCACAATGTCGGCCCGCGTCAGGTCGTCGGCCGTGGCGGTGAGCGCCACGCGCGGCACGCCGGCGTAGCGCTCGTGCAGGATCGCCAGTGACCGGTATTCGGGCCGGAAGTCGTGGCCCCACTGGCTCACGCAGTGCGCCTCGTCAATGGCGAACAGGCTGAGCTTGCCGCGCTCATGCAGCGCATCCATGAGCGCCAGAAAACGCGGCGTGGTCAGGCGCTCGGGGGCGGCGTAGATCAGCGTGAGTTCACCGCGCAGCAGCTGCTTTTCGGTCTGCTGGGCTTCTTCGCTGGTGAGGCTGGAGTTGAGGAAAGCGCCGGCCACGCCGGCTTCAATGAGTGCGCCCACCTGGTCGTGCATGAGCGCGATCAGCGGCGACACCACCACCGTGAGCCCGTGCCCCGCGCGCTCGCGCACGATGGCCGGCACCTGGTAGCACAGCGACTTGCCACCGCCCGTGGGCATGAGCACCAGGGCGTCGCCGCCGGCGCTCACATGCCCAACAATGTCGGCCTGCGGGCCGCGAAACGCATCGTAGCCAAACACTTCCTGCAGCACGCCCACGCAGGCTTCCAGGGTTTCGCCCTGGGGCGAAATGTCAATCATGGACAACGCCATCGGGTGATCCCAGGCCAACGGTCACATCTGCTCCCACGGCAAGCCTTCAAAACGCCAGCCGTTCAGGCTGGAGCGCCTGAACGCGTCGTTCAACTCGCCTTCAAAGCCATGCACCACATGCGCCACGTGGGTAAAGCCGGCGGCTTCGAGGGCTGCGCCCGCGTCCAGTGTGCGCTTGCCGCTGCGGCAGATCAGCAGCACCGGGCGGGTTTTGTCGCCGGCTTCTTTCTCCACCGCCGCCGCAAAGCGCTGCGGGTCGGGCGTGAGGTCGGGGTATTCGTACCAGGGAATGTTCTCCACCTCGGGCGGGCGACCCACGTACAGCGACTCGATCTCCATGCGCACGTCCACAAACAAGGGGCCGGCGCTGCCGTCGGCGGCACTGCGTGCGCGCTCCTGTTGCAGCCAGGCCCAGGCTTCCTGGGGGTTGAGGTGTTTCATGGTGCCTATTGTCGGGGATGCGTGTGGGCGCCCTTGCTGCGAGTCAGGCCACGTGCCGCGGCTTCAGCCCGCCGACGCCACAGTTCCTACAATCCTACCCATGACTTTTCCGACCTACACCCGCGCCCAGGCCCTGCCTGAGATCCTCTCGAAACGCATTGCCATTCTGGACGGCGCCATGGGCACCATGATCCAGCGCTTCAAGCTGGGCGAAGCGCAGTACCGTGGCGAGCGTTTCAAAGACTTCCACAAGGACGTGAAGGGCAACAACGAACTGCTGAGCCTCACCCGCCCGGACGTGATCCGCGACATCCACGAGGGCTACCTGGCCGCTGGCGCCGACCTGATCGAGACCAACACCTTCGGCGCCACCACCATTGCGCAAGAAGACTACGACATGGCCTCGCTGGCGCGCGAGATGAACCTGGCGTCGGCCCGCATCGCCCGCGAAGCCTGCGACAAATATTCCACGCCCGACAAGCCCCGCTTCGTCGCCGGCGCCCTGGGCCCCACGCCCAAGACCGCCAGCATCAGCCCCGACGTGAACGACGCGGGCGCCCGCAACGTCACTTTCGAGCAGCTGCGCGCCGCGTACTATGAACAGGTGCAAGCGCTGGTGGAAGGCGGCGCCGACGTGCTGCTGGTCGAAACCATTTTTGACACCCTCAACGCCAAGGCCGCACTGTTCGCCATCGACGAGTATTTTGAAAACAGCGGTGAGCGCCTGCCCGTCATCATCAGCGGCACCGTGACCGACGCTTCCGGTCGCATCCTGAGTGGCCAGACCGTCACCGCCTTCTGGGCCAGCGTGCGCCACATCCAGCCGCTGGCCGTGGGCCTGAACTGCGCGCTCGGCGCCACGCTGATGCGCCCCTACATCCAGGAACTGGCCAAGGTTGCGGGCGACACCTTCATCAGCTGCTACCCCAACGCCGGCCTGCCCAACCCCATGAGCGACACCGGCTTCGACGAAACGCCCGAGGTGACCAGCCGCCTGCTGCGCGAGTTCGCCGCCGAGGGCCTGGTGAACATCGTGGGTGGCTGCTGCGGCACGACGCCGCAGCATATCGGCGCAATCCACGACGCGGTGGCGAGCCAGGCGCCGCGCGAATTGCGGCGCGGCGTGTTCTACAAAGAAGTGGCTTGATCGAGCAAGCCATGTCCCCGAGAGCCATGCTCACGGGGACTTCTTGGCATCACTTGCTACCGATGTAGATGAAGCCGTCGGTTTTGGCCGAATTCAGCGCCAGCACCAGCAGGTCCTGGGTGGCTGCGTCGTAGTAGGCCACGCCCGTGGCTGTCGCCCCATTCCCAAGGGCGCAGGTGGAACCCGAGAACGTAACGGACACGTTGAAAATGTTCTTGCCACTGGCGCGGGGTGCGGCCGAGCCCGATGCAGAGCAACCCAGGCTGGCTGGCACGGTGACGATGCCCGTTGGAGAAATGGTGACCGACACCCCTTGCACCGGGCTGCTGCCGGAGACGCCCACCCCGGAAAAGGAGCCTGCAACAGCGGCCAAGGACGCGGGCTGGTCATAGTCGGTCCTGTAGCTTCCCGTGAAGGAAACGCCGCCCGATGTGTTGACGCTGATCGATGATTTTGGAGAGAAGGTGCCTGAATAAGTGGCCGAGGCGGTCGTACGCGATGGGATGTTGAAGTCCGAACCGGAGCCGCTCAGGCTGTTGCCGCTGGACCTGGTATTGCCGTACAAAGCCCCGGCAATACCACCGCCCGAGGTGTAGATGCCCCAAGTCTCCCCGTTTTCCAAAATCGCCAAACTGACCCCAACGCCTGTGGTGGTTGAGCCACTCCAGAATCCTTCGGCAGTAACCGCGGTTGGTGTTGTCGGTGTCGTCGTGGTGCTGTCGTCTCCGCCGCCGCAAGCAGCGAGTACAGCCGATGCGGCGATCGCCGCCATGCGCGTCTTCATGGTCTTCATGTCTTCCCTTGTAGATTGTTGAGACCCGGCGACGTGCCGAGGCCCAGATGTATCGTAACGTAAATAGTCTGAAATGGACTATTCCAAATCGGGATAGAGCATCCCTGTGTGCCCGTCTCTGTCCACCATCCTCGCTACCAGGCCTTGCAGGCTGAAATGGCAGCGCTGCGCCGGGCGGCGGGGCTTTCCCAAGTGGAGTTGTCCGAGGCGCTGGGCGTCGGCCAGTCTTATGTCTCCAAGGTGGAGCGCGGCGAGATGTACGTGGACGTGATGGTGTTTGTGGACTGGTGCCGTGCCTGCAAGGTACGGCCCGACCAAGCTATCGCGAAGCTTGTGTAGCGAGGAATCAAGCCGCTTCCACCACCCGCACATGAAACGAAACCTTCAACCACCCCCGAATCGCATCAAAGATCGCGGCCAGGTTGTGCATGCTGGGGTCGCCTCTCTGCGAGAGCCTGCGGTGCAGCGCTTGCTGGGCTTGCGGGTCAGCTGGGTCAGCTGGGTCAGCTGCTCGAAGCCAACCGTGGCGTTGACCCGATCGCGCAGGATGAGGCGGGCCGTGTCGGGCCCGCCGCTGAGGAACAGGGCGGCGGCTGCGTCGAGCAGGGCCTTGGCGAAGGCCGGGTCGCGCTGAGCGCGCTTGATCACGGTTTGCTTGAAATCACGGGTCAACGTCATGCTTTCTTTCCTGTGCGTTCCGCGGCGAGGGCTTTCTTTTTCGCCGTGTATTCGTTGTGCAGCGCCATCGCTGGGTAGATGGCCTTCTGCGGGTTCTTCTGGGTGCTGCCCCCGAACCGCACGATCAGCGTGTCGCCCTCTTTGGCGAGGCAGATGCGGTAGCCCGAACCCCAGTCGATCTTGTGCTCGCCGATGCCACGAAACCAGGACACGTTGGATGTGTGGCCCAGATCCAGCCGCACCGTGGCCACAGAGACCTTGGCGGCGGCCCTGGCGCCCAGCTGTTCGAATCACGGCGGGCAAGGGTGGGAGCCGTCTTCCTTGACGTGTTCCTTGATTGTTCCCATGCAAGCCATGGGAACAATCAAGTTACTTTCAGTCAAATCCTGAATAACCTTCAGTTTGCACCGGGAACCATATGCCCGCAAAATGCTCGGTTCCCGTCAAGGGGAGTAACCAACTTGCCGCCGGCTTTGCCCGGTTTCGGCGGGTGGAGTTTTCGTCAGTACGTGGCTTGCTTTGGTGCAACGCAGGCCGCCGGAAACTTCGGGCTGGGCGCCATGCCCGGTTCAGGCCAGACCTTGGAGGGTGTTTGTTTTTCAACACCGTCCTTCAAGGTAGTTCTATGGAATCCATCGCGCCGTTGTGGCTCTGGGGCGTTTTCGTCGCCTTCGTGCTCGTCGCCCTGTTTGTCGACTTTGTCGTGCTCTCCAAGCAGGGCGCCCATGAAGTGGGTGTCAGGGAGGCCCTTTACTGGTCGCTGGCCTGGGTGGCGGTCAGTCTGGTCTTCAACGCCCTGTTCTGGTGGGCCATCAAGGACACGACCGGCTCGGTCGAGGTGGCCAACGAGAAGGCGCTGGAGTTCCTCACCGGCTACCTGATCGAGAAGAGCCTGGCGGTGGACAACATCTTTGTCTTCCTGCTGATCTTCACCTACTTCGCGGTGCCGCCCACGTTCCAGAAACGGGTGCTGATGATCGGTATCCTGGGCGCGATCGTGCTGCGCACGATCATGATCCTGGTGGGTGCCTGGTTGCTGGACCAGTTCCACTGGATCCTTTACGTGTTCGGCGCTTTCCTGATCCTGACTGGCGTCAAGATGTGGATCGGTGCGGATTCCGAGTCCAACCTGGACGACAACCCGGCGCTGAAGCTGCTGCGCCGGATCATGCCGGTGAGCAAGGAGTACGACGGCGAGAAGTTCTGGACAGTGGAAAACGGCAAGAAGATTGCAACGCCGCTGCTGATGGTGATTGCCCTGGTGGCCATGACCGACGTGATCTTTGCGGTGGACTCGATCCCGGCCATTTTTGCCATCACCAAAGACCCGTTCATTGTGCTGACCAGCAATGTGTTTGCCATTTTGGGGCTGCGCGCCATGTTCTTCTTGCTGCAAGCGGCGGCCAGCCGCTTCCACTTGCTGAACTACGGTCTGGCCGTGATCCTGGTGTTCATCGGCACCAAGATGATGCTGATCGACATCTTCAAGATTCCAGTGTCGGTGTCGCTGGGGGTGGTGATGGGCGTGCTGGCTATCACCATGGTCTGGAGCGCCAAGACGGCACCCAACACCTGATCTGGAGCGGGCAACACGCTGACACGAAAAACCGGGGCGCTTGCCCCGGTTTTTTGTTGGGTGTTTGAAACATGCCGCAGGTCAGGCCGCCGGCCCGCCGCAGCCAAGCGCTGCTGGGTGAACCTGAAAACGCGGTGCTGGGTTACCGCCTGCGGTCGGGCCCGGGCATCAACGCGTCCAGTTCCCCGTGCATGGACTGCACCCGCTTGCTGTCGATCCGCTGTTTGTGGACGCTGTCGCGTGGCCGTTCGGCCAGGCGCCGGGCCACGGCGGTCATGAGTTCGGCGGCGGTGGCGGGTTGTTCGGGGATGAGCGCTTCCAGCGCCGTGCGCACGAGCACGGCGCCCTGCATGGGGGTGCTGGCGGTGCCGGTGGCCGAGCGTGCGGCGCCGTCCACCAAGGCCATTTCGCCCATCCGGCTGCCAGGCCCGAGCACGTTGACCGTGACCGGGTTGCCCCGGCGGGCGATCAGGTTTTCCACGGTGATTTCACCGCTCAAAACCAGCACCATGAAGCCGGTGTCGGTGGCTTCGCCCTGGCGGATGATGGTGCTGCCCCTGGCGAAGCGGCGTGGCGTCGTGAAGCTGACCACGGTGAGCGCTTCGGCTTCGCTCGGTTGCATCAGCACGGTGGGCGCGCGCAGCAGGCGGGTGGCTTCGTGTGTGCTGGAAGATCCACTCACCCAGCCTCGCGTTCTGCAGGCAGGCGTGGCTCGGGGGCGCCATTGGCGCGTGGGGCGCCAAACAGGTTGTCGAACAAAGCCATGGGTCGGGTGGGCGAGAGAAGTGGCGGTAGATGATCATTTTTCCTTTGTTGACGACTGCATGGTGCGAAGAAATGCACCGATTGGGCACATCGTTTGCTTGTATCGCTTCATGCCGTTTGCCGCCCACACCCTGTTCAACCGCCCGCCAGCACCCACCGCCGAAGCCTGGCGCGACCCGTTGGCGCTGTTGCTGGCCTCCACTGGCGAGGGCATTTACGGGGTGGACCTGGACGGCCTGTGTGTGTTCATCAACCAGGCGGGCGCCCGCATGATCGGCTTTGAGCCGGCCGAGCTGATGGGCCGCAACATGCACGACCTGACCCACCACGCCCGGGCCGACGGCTCGCCCTACCCCGAGGCGCAGTGCCCCATCTTCAACGCCTTTCGCCAGGGCTTGCCTTGCCGCATCGACAGCGAGGTGTTCTGGCGCCGCGACGGCACGGCGTTTCCGGTGGAGTATTCGAGCCACCCCATCCTGGACGGCAACCAGGTCCGCGGTGCGGTGGTCACGTTTGTCGACATCACCGAGCGCAAGCGTGCGGCTGATGCGCTACAGCGCGCCAAAGATGAGCTGGAAGAGCGCGTGAGTGAGCGCACGCTTGCACTGGCCACCGCACTCAAGCAGGTGCGTGAGCTGGCCGCGTGGTCTGAAACCGTGCGCGAAGACGAGCGCACCCGGATTGCGCGCGAGGTGCACGACGAGTTGGGCAGCCTGCTGGTGGCGCTGAAAATGGACGTGAACTGGATGGACAAGCGGCTGTCCGAACAGCCCCAGCGCAGCCCCGAGGCGGCGGGCGACATGCGCGAGCGCATGCGCTGCAAGTGCCAAGGCATGAGCCGCCTGATCGAGACGGCGGTGGACAACGTGGGCCGCATCATCACCGACCTGCGTCCCAGCATCCTCGACCACCAGGGCCTGTGGGCTGCGCTGGAATGGCAGGCACAAGAGTTTGTGCAGTCGGCCGAAATGGCGCTGGACTGGTGCCTGGACGTGGACGGCGCGCCCGAGCCGCCGGAGCCGTTGGCCATGGCGGTGTTTCGCATCTTTCAGGAAATGCTGAGCAACGTGGGCCGCCACGCACAGGCGAGGCACTTGGCCGTGTCCATCGGGGTGCAGGGGCGTGTGCTGAGTCTGGCGGTGCAGGACAATGGTGTTGGCGCGCCGGCGCAGGCCTTTGAAGCGGCTGACGCCTATGGCGTGATGGGCATGCGCGAACGGGCCCGCCATTTCGGGGGCGATGTGCACATCACCAGCGCACCAGGACGGGGCACGCGCATGTGCCTCACGCTCACCTTGCCGGATGGAGCCACCACTTGACCACCGTGTTTGACACCCTGCCCGAAACCATCCGCGTGCTGATCGGGGACGACCACCGCATCGTGCGCGAAGGGCTCAAGCAGATCCTGGCCGATGCGCCCGACGTGCAGGTGGTGGCCGAAGCACAGACCGGCACCGAGGTGCTGGTCACGGTGCAGGCGCTGGGCGGCCCGCTGGGGCTTGACCTGGTGTTGCTTGACATTGCCATGCCCGGGCTGGACGGGCTCGATGTGCTGCAGGCGCTCAAGCGCGAACACCCGCGCCTGCCGGTGCTCATGCTCAGCACCTACCCCGAAAAGCAATACGCGGTGCGCTGTATCCGCCTGGGCGCCTGCGGCTACCTGAACAAAAGCGCCGACCCGGACGACATGCTGGCCGCCGTGCGCAAGGCCGCCGGTGGCGGGGTGTTTCTGAGCCAGGCCACCGCCGAAGCGCTGGCGGCGGCGGTGGGCAGTGCTTCGGCCCAGGGCGGGCCTGAAGCGCTGTCGCACCGGGAGTACCAGGTGTACCGCCTGCTCACGCAAGGCCGCACCGTGAGCGAAATTGGTGCACAGCTGGGCCTGGCGCCCAACACGGTGAGCACCTACCGGGCACGCATCCTGGAAAAGACCGGCACCAAGAACGATGTGGAGCTGGCGCTGTACGCCGAACGCCACGCACGCGCGCCGAAACCGGCTTGAACCGGGGCTGAACCGGGCTGCTGGGGCGGCATTTGTAGGGCCAGCCCTACACGGCGTGGGTCCCGCTGCTGCGAAATGCAGCGCCAGCGGGCCAACGCCGCCGCCGGCCACGCCGGTTGGCCCGCTGCTTGCAATGCCCAACGCGTCCATCAACCCACGAGGTGTGCCATGTCCGAATTCTTCGATCCCTACAACGCCGACCGCCCTTTGATGATGAAGTGCAGCTGTGGCCGCGACCACACGCTGGCCGACCACCACGCCGAGGTGGCCGCCGACAGCGCGGCCGTCGAGCTGCGCCGGCGCAGCGAGACCGCCGAGTTCGAGGCCTACAGCAACGAGTTCATTGAAGCCACGCTGGTGAAGGCGCTGTTTCCGCAAGACGAAGAGCGCCGCCGCTTTCTGCGCGCGGTGGGCAAGAGCACGGCCATGGCGGCCATTGCCAGTGTGTTGCCCGTGGCCAGCATGCAGGCCATGGCGCAGGAAAAAGGCAGCCTGGAAAAAACCAACCTCAAGATCGGCTTCATCCCGATCACCTGCGCCACGCCGCTGATCATGGCGCACCCGCTGGGCTTCTACCAAAAGCAGGGCCTGAACGTGGAAGTCACCAAGACCGCCGGCTGGGCGCTGGTGCGCGACAAGATGATCAACAAGGAATACGACGCCACGCACTTCCTCTCGCCCATGCCGCTGGCCATCAGCCAGGGGCTGGGCAGCAACGCCACGCCCATGAACGTGGCCACCATCCAGAACATCAACGGCCAGGCCATCACGCTGGCGCTGAAACACAAGAACAACCGCGACCCGAAAAACTGGAAGGGCTTCAAGTTCGGCATTCCGTTTGACTACTCGATGCACAACTTCTTGTTGCGCTACTACCTGGCCGAAAACGGCATCAACCCCGACACCGACGTGCAGCTGCGCGTGATTCCGCCGGCCGAAATGGTGGCCAACCTGCGCGCCGGCAACATCGACGGCTTCCTTGGCCCAGACCCGTTCAACCAGCGCGCGGTGTACGACGAAGTGGGCTTCATCCACGTGCTCACCAAAGACCTGTGGAACGGCCACCCCTGCTGTGCCTTTGGCACCAGCACCGAGTTCATCCAGAAGAACCCCAACACCTTCGCGGCGCTGTACCGCGCGGTGCTCACCTCGGCGGCCATGGCGCGCGACCCCAAAAACCGCGAACTCATTGCCAAGGTGATCGCGCCCAGCCAGTACCTGAACCAGCCCGAGGCGGTGATCAACCAGGTGCTCACCGGCAAGTTTGCCGATGGCCTGGGCAAGATCCAGAACGTGCCCGATCGCGCCGACTTCGACCCCATGCCCTGGCAGAGCATGGCCGTGTGGATGCTCACGCAAATGAAGCGCTGGGGCTACCTCAAGGGCGACGTGAACTACAAGCAGGTGGCTGAAAAAGTGTTCCTGATCACCGATGCGCGCAAGCACATGAAAGACCTGGGCCAGCCGTTCACCGCCGGCCCCGCTTATGTGAAGCACAAGATCATGGGCAAGGAATTTGATGCAGCCAAGCCCGAGGAATACCTGAAAAGCTTCGCCATCAGCAAGGCGGCGTGACCATGAAAGCCCTCAGCCTCAACCTGCGCGCAGCGGTGGTCTCGCTGCTGCTGTTCATCTGCTTTGTGGGTGCGTGGCAGCTGGCCACCACAGGCCCTTCCATTGGCGCAGCATCCACCGGCATGACCGCCGAGGAGATCGAGTACGCCAAGATGATGGGCAAAGACCCGGGGGCTGAAAAGAGCACCGGCTTCCCGCCGCCGCTGGAAGTGGCCAAGGCCAGCTGGGTGCACCTGTCCGACCCGTTTTACGACAAAGGGCCAAACGACAAAGGCATCGGCATCCAGCTGGCGCATTCGCTGGCGCGCGTCGGCCTGGGCTTCGTGCTCGCCATGGCGGTGGCGCTGCCGCTGGGCTTTCTCATCGGCATGTCGCCGCTGATGCAGAAGGCCTTCAATCCCTTCGTGCAGGTCTTGAAGCCCATCAGCCCGCTGGCCTGGATGCCGCTGGCACTCTACACGCTCAAGGATTCGGACGTGAGCGGCATCTTCGTGATCTTCATCTGCTCGATCTGGCCGATGCTGATCAACACCGCCTTCGGCGTCGCATCGGTCAAGCGCGAGTGGCTCAACGTGGCCAGCACGCTCGAAGTGAACCCCCTTCGCAAAGCGTTTCAGGTGATCTTGCCGGCCGCCGCGCCCACCATCTTGACTGGCATGCGCATCAGCATGGGCATTGCGTGGCTGGTGATCGTGGCCGCCGAGATGCTGGTGGGCGGCACCGGTGTGGGCTATTTCGTGTGGAACGAGTGGAACAACCTGTCGCTTACCAACGTGATCTTTGCTATGCTGTTGATCGGCGTGGTGGGCATGCTGCTGGACCTGATGTTCGCGCAACTGCAGAAGGCGGTGACCTATGTGGAGTGACACCAGCCTGCGTGAAATCGCAGCTCTGACGGCTTCTGTGAACGCACCCACTGAAAAGGTTTCTCCGATGTCCGGTTTCCTCAAAGTCGAGCACCTCGCCAAGGCTTACCAGGCCGACAAACCGGTGTTTGCCGACGTGTCCTTCACCATCGACAAGGGCGAGTTCGTTTGCATCATCGGCCACAGCGGCTGCGGCAAAACCACCGTGCTCAACGTGTTGGCCGGGCTCGACACCGCCACCCGCGGCCACTGCTTCATGGACGGCCGCGAGATCGCCGGCCCCAGCCTGGAGCGCGGCGTGGTGTTTCAAAGCCACGCGCTCATGCCCTGGCTCACCGTGCGGCAAAACATCGCGTTTGCGGTCAAGTCGCGCTGGCCCGACTGGGCCAAGGCCGAAGTGAACCAGCAGGTGGAAAAACACGTGGCCATGGTGGGCCTGAGCCCGGCCATCGACAAAAAACCCAGCCAGCTCTCGGGCGGCATGAAGCAGCGCGTGGGCATTGCGCGCGCGTTTGCCATTCAGCCCAAGATGCTGCTGCTCGACGAGCCCTTTGGCGCGCTGGACGCGCTCACGCGCGGCACCATTCAGGACGAGCTGATGGGCATCGTGCGCGAGACGCACCAGACGGTGTTCATGATCACGCACGACGTGGACGAAGCCATTTTGCTGGCCGACCGCATCTTGCTCATGAGCAACGGAACCGAGACCGACCAGGGCTACAAGCCCGGTGGCATGGCCGAGGTGGTGGTGAACCCGCTGCCGCGCAACCGCACGCGGGCCCAGTTGCACCACCTCGATGGCTACTACGACCTCAGAAATCACATCGTTGATTTTTTGGTCTCGCGTGCGCGAGCCCATTGAACCCCACCTGCGCCGCTGTGCGGCGCCCCCCCGTGGGGACAGCGCTGGCGGCCCGGCAAAGCCGGTTCCGCTGCGCACCTCGACAACTTCCCTTCGTTCCAACGTTTCTTCATCCACAACCAAGAGGCAACCCATGAGCCGACTCGACGTCACCGAAAAAATCATCACCACCAAAGTCAGCAAGGGCCTGAGCTGGGCCGACGTGGCCAAGAAGGTGGGACAGTCCAAGGAATGGACCACCGCCCTGTGCCTGGGCCAGATGACGGCCACACCGGCGCAGGCCAAGGTGCTGGGCAAGATCTTTGGCCTGAGTGCTGACGAACAAAAGTGGCTGATGGTGGTGCCCTACAAAGGCGCGCTGCCCACCAGCGTGCCGACCGATCCGCTGATCTACCGCTTCTACGAACTCGTCAGCGTCTACGGCACCACCTTCAAGGAACTGATCCACGAAGAGTTCGGCGACGGCATCATGAGCGCGATCGATTTCAAGATGGACCTGCAGCGCCAGGCCGACCCCAACGGCGACCGCGTGAACATCGTGATGTCGGGGAAGTTCCTGCCGTATAAATCGTATTAACCCCCGCCGCGCTGCGCGCGACCCCCCTTTATAGGGGGGCGATGCCAGTGGCCTGGCAAAGCCAGTTCCACGGCATCTCTGGGTGGGGCACTGCGCGACGGATGCGGGGTCCGATCCCGTGGGGCTTCGGCTGGCTCGCGCCGGCGTGCAGGTTGGGCCTGGCCTCAGCCCGGCAGCGGAATCCATTCGTCCTGGTCGTCGGGCGGCATCGCAAAGCGGCCGGCTGCCCAGTCGGCCTTGGCCTGTTCAATGCTTTCTTTGCGTGACGACACAAAGTTCCAGAAGATGTGGCGCTTGCCCAGCGGCTCACCGCCAAACAGCATCAGCGTGGCGTGGGTGCGCGCGGTGATGAATGCGTCTGCGTCGGCGCCAAACACCAGCAACTGGCCGGGCTGGTACACCGCGCCCGCGTGTTCAATGTCGCCCTTGGCCACGTACACGGCTTGCTCGCTGTACCCGCCGGGCAGCGCCTTGCCGGCGCCGGCCTGCCATTCGGTGTGCAGGTAAAACAGCGGCGAGTGGGTGCGCACCGGGCTCGTTTCGCCGTAGGCGCTGCCGGCCACCAGGCGCATCCACACGCCATCGGCTTCCAGCACCGGCAAGGCGCTGGCCGCGTAGTGGGTGAAGGCGGGTTCGCATTCCTCAAAGGCCTCGGGCAGTGCCACCCACAGTTGCATCAGCTCCAGGCCACCACCGGCGTACGAGTCGGGGTGGGTGAAGCGCTCGCTGTGCGTGATGCCGCGCCCCGCCGTCATCCAGTTCACCTCGCCGGGGCGGATGACCTGCAAGGTGCCCAGGCTGTCGCGGTGCGTGATCTGGCCGCTGAGCAAATAGCTCACGGTGGACAGGCCAATTTGCGGGTGCGTGCGCACGTCGGACGCACGATCGTATTGCGGCGGCAGTGGCACGGGGCCGGCGTGGTCCAGAAACACAAAGGGACCCACGCTGCGCCGCTGGGCATAAGGCAGCACACGCCGCACTTTCAGGCCGTGGCCCAGGTCGGCGGCTCGGGCGCTGATGACGATTTCCAGCATCGTGTTCTCCTTGGGTTTGCGTGAGCAACAGCAACAGCAACGCACCATAACCCAACCCCACCGCAGGCGCGCGACAATCGCAGCCCATGCGCATCGAACAACTGCGCGAGCGCCTGCGAGCGCTCGGCGCCAACCCCCGCCACCAGCAGCGCGTGCTGCGCCTGTGGAGCCAGGCCCTGCCGCAAACCAGCGGCCGGCGCCAGGTTGAACACTTCTTGCCCGCCGCCCTGGTGGCCGAGCTGCCGGCCATTGCGCAAGAACTGGCCGCGCTGGCCACGCTCGAATCGCAACACCCCGGGGAAGACGGTTCGGCCCGCCTGCTGGTGAAGCTGGCGGATGGCCAGCTGGCCGAAACCGTGCTGCTGCCGCGCGACGGGGTGTGCGTGTCCACCCAGATCGGCTGTGCGGTGGGCTGCGTGTTTTGCATGACCGGCACCACCGGGTTGATCCGCCAGGTGGGCAGTGCCGAAATCGTGGCGCAGGTGGTGCTGGCGCGCAGCCTGCGGCCGGTGAAAAAAGTGGTGTTCATGGGCATGGGCGAGCCCGCGCACAACCTCGACAACGTGATGGAGGCCATCGACCTGCTGGGCACCGCGGGCAACATCGGCCACAAAAACCTGGTGTTTTCCACCGTGGGCGACCCGCGGGTGTTCGAAGCGCTGCCGCAAGGCCGCGTGAAGCCCGCGCTGGCGCTCTCGCTGCACACCACCCGCGCCGACCTGCGCGCCCAGCTGCTGCCGCGCGCACCGCGCATGACGCCCGAAGCCTTGGTGGATGCCGGTGAGGCTTACGCCCGCGCCACCGACTACCCGATCCAGTACCAATGGACGCTGCTCGACGGCATCAACGACAGCGACGACGAGCTGGACGGCATCGTGCGCCTGCTCACCGGCAAATACGCCATCCTCAACCTGATTCCGTACAACACGGTGCCCGAGCTGCCCTATCGGCGACCCAGCTGGGAAAAAGCCGCGGCCATCGCCCGCCGCCTGCACCAGCGCGGCATCCTCACCAAGCTGCGCCAGTCGGCCGGGCAGGACGTGGACGGCGGCTGCGGGCAGCTTCGGGCGCGGGCGGAAAAGCCGGGTCGCAAGGTGATTGCGCTGGGCGTTGTGTGATCGCCTGCGCGAAGGTGCAGCGCACGGGCCCGGCGATCATGCGCGACAGACTTGAAACTGCCATCGAAGACTGACATGATGAGACCGTAAGCTTCCCGATCATCCACCCTGCTCACCATCCAAGGAGTGTTTATGTCCGCCATGATGAAAGCTGCCGTGTTTGTCGAACCCGGGCGCATCGAAATCACCGACAAGCGCATCCCGGACGTTGGACCCAACGATGCCTTGGTGCGCATCACTACCACCACCATTTGCGGCACCGATGTGCACATCCTGAAGGGCGAGTACCCGGTTGCCAAAGGCTTGACGGTGGGCCATGAGCCGGTGGGTGTGATCGAGAAACTGGGCAGCGCCGTGCAGGGCTACACCGAAGGCCAGCGCGTGATTGCCGGTGCCATCTGCCCCAACTTCAATTCCTACGCCGCCCAGGACGGCGCGGCCTCGCAAGACGGCAGCTACCTCGTGCCCATGGGTCTGTGCGGGTGCCACGGTTACAAAGCCACGGCCGGCTGGCGCTTTGGCAACCTGATCGACGGCACCCAGGCCGAATACGTGCTGGTACCCGACGCGCAGGCCAACCTCGCCCCCATTCCCGATGGCCTCACCGACGAGCAGGTGTTGATGTGCCCGGACATCATGTCCACCGGTTTCAAGGGCGCCGAAAACGCCAACATCCGCATCGGCGACACCGTGGTGGTGTTTGCCCAAGGGCCCATTGGCCTGTGCGCCACCGCAGGCGCCCGCCTGCTGGGTGCCAGCACCATCATCACCGTGGACGGCAACGACCACCGGCTCGGCATCTCGAAACAACTGGGCGCTGACGTCACGCTCAACTTCAACAACTGTGACGTGGTCGAAGAGATCATGAAGATCACCGGCGGGCGCGGCGCCGACTCGTCCATTGAAGCGCTCGGCCTGCAGTCCACGTTTGAGTCGGCGCTGCGCGTGCTCAAGCCGGGCGGCACCCTGTCCAGCCTGGGCGTGTATTCGACCGACCTGACCATTCCCCTCTCGGCCTTCGCCGCCGGGCTGGGCGATCACCAGATCCGAACGGCACTCTGCCCGGGCGGCAAAGAGCGCATGCGCCGGCTGATGAACGTGCTCGCGTCCGGCCGACTCGATCTGGGTGTGATGGTCACGCACCAGTACAAGCTGGACAACATCGTCGCCGCCTACGACCTGTTTGCGCACCAGCGCGACGGCGTGCTCAAGATCGCGATCAAGCCGTAAGAGGGGGCCACCCAGCCGAACCACCCACTTGTGCAACAACGCAGATCAACGAAACAACACCGCGATCAGAACCCCGCTCAATGCAGCGTCAGCGGGTGCGTGGTGGTTTTGACGCGCACCACGGTGGGCCTGGTTTCATACGGCACCGGGGCTGCGCCGGTGATGGCGGCTGCGATGCTGCGGGCTTGGCGGGCAATGGGTTCGATGAAGCGGCTGGCCTGGCCGTTTACCGTGATGCAGTCGCCCAGCGCGTGGATGCGCTCCACGCTGGTGCGCAGGCCTTCGGGTTCCACGGCAATGCCGTTGTTCCATGCCAGGGCGGCGCTTTGCGCCAGGCGCGGCGGTGTGGCGAGGCCGGCGGCGGCAATCACCTGGTCGGCGGCGAAACGATGGCCGCAGGCGGTGGTGACGCGGTAGCGCGCGCCCAGCTTTTCCACGCTGGCCACCTGCACACCGCCTTTGAACAAGATGGGCAGGTCTTGCCAGGCGGCCAGCAGTGGCTCGCTGGCCTGCTCGCTGGGCCAGCGCGCGAGCGGCCGGGCCATGGCGTCCAGCAGAGTGATGCGGTGGCCGCCCAGCGCGAGGTCGTTGGCGAGTTCGCTGCCAATGAGCCCGGCGCCGACGATCACCACGTCTTTGGCTGATTCACCGAGCGCGGCGCGCAGCCGCTGGTAGGCGCCCAGGTGGTTGATGCGCCAGCACAGCGCGGCGGGCAGGGCCGGGGGCAGCGCGGCCTGTGCGCCGTGGGCCAACACCAGGTGGTCGTAGCGCAGGGTGCCGCGGGTGGTGCGCAGCGTGCGGGTGTCGGGGCAAATGCGCACGGCGTCGGTGTGCGCCAGTAGGCGCAGGTTCAGGCGGCGGGCTGCATCAGCGCCGGTTTCTTTCACCAGCCGGGTCAGGTCCATCTGCCGCGCCATGGCTATGGACAGCAGGGGTTTGTCGTACACGTCGGCGGCGCAGGCGCTCACCATCGTGATGGGCAGCGCTACGTCCCGTGCGCGCAGCGCTTCGGCCATTTGCCAGCCCGCCCGGCCACCGCCCACCACCACCACGCCCGCCTGGTGGCGCGTGGCCGCGTTCCACACCGGCGCGTGGCGGCTGGCCTGGGCGCGCAGCGCTTCGATGCTGGGTGCCTCGTAAAGCTCAAAGTCGCTTTTCGTCACGCCGCACAGTGGGCAGTACCAGTCTTCGGGGATGTCTTCAAACCGCGTGCCGGCGGCCAGGCCGCTGTCGGTGTCGCCCACAGCCTCGTCGTAGATGTAGCCGCATGCGTCGCAAATGTATTGGCGAAACGGCTGGCCCACGGCCACCGCTGCAATGGGTGCGGCCAGTGGCAGGTCGCGCACTTCGCCGTAAATGTGGGAGAGGGCGCTCATACCGGCATCACGTCCTGGCTCAGCCGCGCAATTTCCTTGCGCAGGTGTTTGATGGCCGGTGTGACGATGGCCACAAAGTGCGATTCGCGCACGCGGCGCTGCACGTCCGAGCTCATGAGGTAGCCGCGCGCGCCCTGGTGCATCAGGGCCGACTGGGCGGCGCGCAGGCACAGCTCGGCGCCGTGGGCGCGGGCGTCCAGCACGTCAATGAAAAACGCGGTGCTGCCGTCAAACGGCGTCTCGGCCATTTTCATCACGCGGGCGGTGAGCGCGTCCAGCTCGGCCTGCAGCGCGTCGGGTCGGTCTTCCAGAAACTGGTTCACGTGGCCCAGCTGCGCCTCCACCGCCCACATGCTGTCGATGGCGCCTTGTGTGATGCCCACCGCCATGCCGCACTGGAGCATGACGAAGGCTGCCCGAATGCGCGCAATGGTGGGTTTGGCCGGGTCCGCAATCACCTCGCCGGCGCCCACAAAATAGTCTTTCAGGTGCAGCGCCCAGGTGCCCGTGCCTTCCATGGCTGAAAAGCTGGGGCAGTCGCGCATCGTCACGCCCGGCGCGTCGCAGCGCAGCAAAAACATCAGCTCTTTGCCCAGGCTCTGGCCGTCGGCTTCCACCGCCGCAATGGCGCCGCAGCAGTGGTCAGGGCCAAGGTTGCTCACCCAGGGCAGCGCGCCGTTCACCAGGTAGCCGCCGTCCACCGGCGTGGCCTTGAGCAGCAGGCTTTCAATTTGCGCGTAACTCTTCATGGGGTTGGAAAGCGCGGTGCCGCCCAGCCGCTGCCCGCTGGCCATCTGCAGCAGCGCGTCGCCGGTGAGCGCGGGGTTGCCCGACTGTTCCAGGTACAGCCCGCACACCGCCTGGCACCACATCATGAAGCCGGTGGCGCCGCACACGCGCGAGGCCTCGGCCATGGCGCGAATGGCCAGGCCGTAGTCACCCAAGCCAGCGGGCGCGGCCAGGTGCGCGCTCATGGCGCCGGCTGCGGCCAGCTGCTGCAACACCGCGCGTGGGTAATGGCCCTGGCGGTCAATGCCCTCCACCTGCTCGGCCAGCGGTCCCTGGGCAATGGCGAGCACGGCGGCCAGCAGGCTGTGTTCGGCAGGGGGGGCGAGTTCGCGGGGCAGGTCTGCGGGGTTCATGGCGGGTCCAGGGTGGGCGTTGTACTAACTCCCTCTCCCGCTCGCGGGAGAGGGCCGGGGTGAGGGTTCAGACCATCGAAATCTCAAACGGAATCGGGTTGCGCATGCTGTTGGCCACGGGCGAATAAAAGTTGGCGTGCTGCACGATCTCGTCCAGCACCTCGCGGCTTGCGTCGCCCTCCACCAGCACCTTCACGCGAATCGCCTGAAAGCCCATCTCGGGCGGTGTTTTTTCCAGCGCACCACCGGCGCCCCAGGCGGCCGGGTTGCCAATGTCGCCTTCCATGAACACTTCGAGCTTGCTCAGCTTCACGCCCTTCCAGGTCGCCACGGCCGTCACGCCCACGGCAATGCAGCCGCCCAGGCCCGACAACACGATCTCGCCCGGCGCCGGCGCCGTGTCTTCGCCAAACAAGTGCAGCGGCTCGTCCACCACCACCGGCGCGTGGTTGCCCACCTGGCTCAGTGAACGGTACTGGCCTTCCATCACGGTGTGGACCTTGTTGGTGCCCCGGCTGGCCGGGTTGGCCTTGCCCTTGGCGGCAAACGCGGCCAGACCGGTGCCGTCAATCGGGCGCAGGTAGGTCTTGACGGTGGTCACAGCGGCGGCGGGTTCAAGCAAATCGGTAGAAGACATGAAGCGTTCCAAAATGGACAAGGTTGATGGGAAGGGAAAGAGGAAAACGAATGGGAATCAGGCCGCCAGCGCCAGCGCGGGCTGCTTCATGGGCTTGGCCAGCGGCAGCCCGGTTTCAATAGGCAAGCTGTCGTCGCGCGACCACTCGTTCCACGAGCCGAAGTACATGCGCACGTCGGTAAACCCGGCCTGCTTCAGCGCCAAAAACGTGTTGGAAGCCCGCGCGCCTTTGAAGCAATACAGGTACACCGTGTCGTCTGGCGATATGCCGGCGGTGGCGCACTCGGCCAGCACCTCGTCCGGCGTTTTGAACACCGGGCCGGCGGCGGACGGCTTCATGAAGCGGTACCACTCGATCCACTTCGCGCCCGGCAGCCGGCCCTTGCGCGGCGCAAAGTCCCGTCCGTAGGGGCTGGAGCTGTCGCCGATCCATTCGTCCACATCGCGCACGTCCAGCAGCACCGTCCCGGTGCCCAGCGCCGCCATCACATCGCCCTGCGTCAGCATCACATCGGCCATGGGCAGGCTGGGGAAGGTGGCCGGTGTGGGTGTGGCCGCTGTGGTGGACACCGGCAGCCCCGCCGCCTTCCACGCCGAAAAGCCGCCGTTCAACACCTTGATCTTGGGGTAGCCAAGCCAGGTGAGCAGGTAGTAGCCCCGGCACGACTGCCCGTAGCCGCTGTTCATCGCATCTTCGTAAAACACCGCCGTCTCAGCGCCCGACAAACCCGCCGCACCCAGCGCCTGTGCAAACGTAGCCTTCAGTTCGTTCAAGCCCTCGGCCGTGGAGGTGGCCAAAAACGTGAACACCTCACGCAAATTCACCGCGCCCGGAATGTGCCCAGCGGCAAACGTGTCCGCGTCGCGGGTGTCAATCACCACCACCGGCTCGGTGGCTTGCAGCGCAGCAAGCTGGGCGGGGGCAATCAGGGTGGCGTCAATGCTCATGGCGAAAAGTCCTCTCGTGAAAGTCGGCAGGCGGTATGGCCTGCGAGCTTCATTGCAACGGACGTGCCAGGGCGGCGCGCAGCATGGGTGCTGCGCGCAAGTGGCTGATTTGTTTGGGTTTATGGGTGGCAGGCACGAGCACGGGCTGGCCGTGGCTGCCGTGGGCTACCGCCACTGTGGTGACATTGTGTCAACACAGTGGCGGCAAGGTTTGAGCTTCCGCTGGTATGGGCTGGCGGGTGAACAGATGGCAGATGGGGGAGGGTGCCTGCTTTCGACCCATCAGCAACATCCCAGGCTTCGAATTCGTTGTGCTGAAGCAGCCGGGCCTGTTAGCATTTTAGGAACGGCTGAGAGGATCGGTAATGGCTATAGCAACGCAAGTGGCTCACATGAACGTGGCGAGGCTGCGCCACCCGCCCGGAGACCCGCGCGTGGCGGGGTTCATCGACAATGTTCCGAAGGTCAACTCCATCGCGGAGCGCAGCCCCGGCTATGTCTGGCGTTTCTCCGATGAGGCGCTCTCGGTGGTGGAAGGTGTTTCCTTCCAGGGCCTCGCGGGCGATCCGAAGCTCGCCATCTCGCTTTCGGTCTGGGAGACGGTCGAACATCTTTGGCATTTCGTGAATAAGACCGTCCATGGCGGCTTTCTGCGCCACCGGGAAAAATGGTTCGAACCCTATGATGGTCCGAACTACGTCATCTGGAGCCATACTCTGGATACGCCCCCTGACATCAGCGAAGGGTGGGACCGCCTGAAGCTCCTCGCGGAAAAGGGGGCCACGCCGCAAGCCTTTGACTTTGCGTTTGCCGGGATGAAGCGCGACTCCTGAAGCGTCCTATCCCCCAGCGTTATCCCGCAGAAGCTTCATGTTCAACGCGACGATGATGGCGGCGACCACCCCGGTCACCAGCGTGGGCCAGCCCGGCGCCACCAGCGCGCCCATCTTGGCCTTGTAGCGGGTGAACACCACCAGCGGCGCGATGGCGAAGGGCAACTATAAGGCCAGCACCATTTGGCTGAGCGCATAGGAAATTCAAACGGTTTCTGGGAGGCCTACTACCCATCGGTTGTCGGCCGATGCCGTCAGGATGATCGGCTTGCGACCCCGTTGGGATACCAGGCGGCTGCGGTTCTCCAATGACGCTTGATGGCCGATTCCTGGCGTTCGATGCACCGATATGGGCAACAGGACAGTGCCCATAGCCGAGTCAACCTGCACCAACAGAAGTGCTGAAGGCTGGTTGCCCCCTTCACAATCAAGATATGCCCCCCCGCTTGTTCGAGATGCCGACCTTTCACCATGGATAAATTCTTGCTGCAGCAGCAGGTGCTGGAACGGCTTGCCGAAGACCTTCTGCAAGCCGAACAGGCCGTGCGGGCGGCCCATGAAACGGCGACTCACGAAGAAAACATCGCCGAAAACAAATACGACACCTTGGGGCTCGAAGCCGCCTACCTGGCCACCGGCCAGGCCCGTCGCGCCGAAGCCATCCGCCAGGCGTTGGCCCATTGGCGCCAATTCCGCCCGCGCCCCTACGACGCCGGCAAAGGCATACAGCTCGGCGCGCTGGTCTGCCTGGTCGATGCTGACGACAAGCAGCAACAGCTCTTTCTCGGCCCGGATGGGGGCAGCATGCAGTTGGTCAGCGGCGCTCAGCCCGTTCAGGTCATCAGCAGCGAAGCCCCTTTGGGCAGGGCCATGCTGGGCAAATGCGAGGGTGATGAGGTGTCGATTCAGGTCGCTGCCATCCAGCAGCAGTTTGAGGTGCTGCGGGTGGATTAAGCCTTCCAGGTGAATCTGCACCCCTGCCCAAAAATGGGGTCCATCCTTTTTCCTCTCGGTGACCAACCGCCTCGACCAAGGCCCTACCGGTACCCGATCAAGCGGCCCGCAGTGATCACCCCCAACCAGAGCACGACGGACAGCAGCCCGTGCAGCCGCCAAGCCCGCTGTGGTGGCGCACCGGGCGCAACGCCCACCAACTTCCAGCCCGGTGAAGACCGCAACACCAGCGCATTGACCACACCCGCGCCCAGCAGCGCCAGCTTGATGGCGAACAACGGTTCGGCCACATAGTCGAGCGGGCGGGTGGTGAAAAGCAGGGAGCCGGTGAGCAGCGCCAGCACGAGCCCGGTGATGGCGACCGGAACCAAGGTGTTGGCGAGGTGTTGCAGCGGTGTGCGCTGAAAGAAGCCCAACAACCGCAGGTCCAGCGGCACGATGGCACCGAACAGCAGGGCGATGCCCACCACATGACCGGTGTTAACCAGCGGGTACAGCCAGATGGACGAGCGCAGCAGTTGCGATAGCGCGCTGTCTTGCAGGGCTGTGGCCAGCGCGTCCATGGGCTTTCGCGGTGCCGGGGGCTGGCTGTGGGTTCGGGGCGTGGGGCTTTACTTGCGGTCGGGGTACAGGTCGAAGGTCTTGCCGTCGATGAGCAGGCGTTCGGCCTTGAACACGCGCTTGTTGGGGTCGGTGTGCTTGTGGCCCGACACAGTGAGCTTCACGCCTTTGGCCAGCAGCTCGTCTTTGAGCCCGGCGCGCTGGTTGCGCCACGGCTGGCCCACTTCCACGATCCACTGGGCGCCGTCTGCCGCCGTGAGCGTGAGTTCGCCGTGGGGGTTGCCGAGCTTGGCGGCAACGATGGTGCCGGTAAGTTCGGCGTTGACGTCGTCGGCCCAGGTCCAGCCGTGGTGGGCTGCGGCGGGCGCCACAGCCACGGTGGCCATGGCGAACACCAGGGCTGCGCCGGCCATGGACCCAAGGGCGCGTCGTTTGAGGGGCGTTTGCAGGATGGGCATGGGTTCCTCGCTGAAGTCAGGGGTGGTTTGCACAGGCATCCGTTGGATGGATCGCTGCGCGGCGTCTGAGTTCGAGCAGTTTGCGTGCATGCCGTTGCCAGCGCAACCGTTGGCCCTGCGCGAGGGGGGTGCTTTGGCGAGGGCGCACCGGCGGGGCTGCAACCTGCCCGGTGCGCCGTTTACCGGCAAACCAGGTCGTCGGCATCCAGCGCCGGTGGGCGCATCAGGTCTTCGTCGATGCCCATGACCGCGCTGGCCCGCTCGACGGCCCGCCACAGCTGCGGTGGCATCTTCAAAATGTCGTCGGGTGAGTCGGCCTGGGCGATCCAGCTGCTGATTTGTTGGTGCTGCTCGGGGGTCAGCAGTGCCAGGTTCAGCATTTCGTCGATGGTTTTCATGGCGGCTTTGCGTCTATCTCGGTGAATGGCATCCATGCTGTCACAGATCGCGTGCGCCGGCTGTCACGGCACCCGCTTTACCCCCGCGTTTCACCGCAACCCTGCCGTGCACGGCAGGCTTGCCGCCCCTGTTCAGCGTTGGGTCAATGTTTTTCCCGCGTCAGCCGTTCGGCAAACGAGATGCCGATGGCCGAGAGCACGAAGGTGAAGTGGATCACCGCCACCAGGGTGACGATCTGGATGTTCTCCAGGGTCAGGTCGCCGCTGAGGTAGGTTTTGAGCGCGTGCACGCCGGAGATGGAAATGATGGCAAACGCCAGCTTGAGCTTGAGGTTGTAGGTGTTGACGTGGTCGAGCCAGTCGGGCTTTTTCATGTCGCTCTTGTCGAAGTGCCCCGTGGTGACGAACAGCGACACGCCGGCCAGTGCCACCACCCAGACCAGCTGGGCCACCATGGTCATGTCCACCAGCTCCAGCACCTTGATGATCAGGTCGATCTTTTGCAGATCTTCGAACAGCAAGGTGTTCATGAGCTTGTAGGTTTCAAGCAGAAATTTGCCCAAAATGCCCATGATGATGGCGACCAGCCCGACGTAGAAGAAGAGCATGGTGAAGCGCATGCCGTACAGCAGCGAACCCACGCCAGCGAGTATCTTTTCCATAAATTTCCAAATGCAGATGTGAAGGTGTCTGAAGGGTTGTGAAGCGCTTGATGCCCTGTGGCGGTGCCGGTCGCTCAACGAAATCGGAACCAGAGTATCACCGACCTGTGCAACGCCGGTGGCCCGCGCACCGGCTTCACCGCAGGCCCGCCTTGCGCAGGCGGTAGCTGAACTGCCGCAGCGTGAGGCCCAGGCTCTGCGCGGCCTGGCTCTGGTTGCCGAGGTGGCGCAGCAGGGCGCTTTGCAGGGTTTGGGGGCTGTGTGAGCGGGAGCTTTGGTAGTCGCGCACCTGGCCGGCCGGCGTGGGTTGGGCGGGCGGCGGCTCGGGCAAGGCCAGCGGTGTCCAGGCCTCGGGCATGAAGCGTTCCAGCGCAGCGGCGGTGATGCCAGGGTGGTCGGCCAGCAGCACCAGCCGCTCGATCAGGTTGCCCAGCTCGCGGATGTTGCCGGGCCAGTCGTGCGCTTCCAGTCGGGCCAGCGCGTCGGGCGCCAGGTACACGTTGCGCTGGTGCGCCTGGTTGGCGCGGCTCACAAAATGCAGCGCCAGGGCGCGCACGTCTTCGCGGCGCTCGCGCAGGCTGGGCAGGCGGATGGGGATGACGTTGAGCCGGTAATACAACAGGTCTTGCCGGAAGCGGCCGGCCTGCACGTCGCGGGCCAGGTCGCGGTTGGTGGCCGCCACCAGCCGCACGTCGATGCGCACCTCTCGCTGACCGCCCAGGCGCACCAGCGTGCCTTCTTGCAGGGTGCGCAGCAGCTTGCTCTGCATGGGCAGCGGCAGTTCGCCAATCTCGTCCAGAAAAATGGTGCCGCCGTTGGCCTGTTCAAACCAGCCAGGGCGCGCGCTGTGGGCGCCGGTGAAGGCGCCGCGCTCGTGGCCGAACAGCTCGCTTTCAAACAGCGTTTCGGGAATGGCCGAGCAGTTGACCTTGATGAACGGCTGCGCATGCCGCCCGCTGGCCAGGTGCACGGCGCGGGCAAACAGCTCTTTGCCGGTGCCCGACGCGCCCAGCAGCAGCACCGTGGCTTGCGATTGCGACACGCGTTCGAGCTCGTCCAGCGCTTGCAGCAGCGCGGGCGAACGGCCAATGAGGCCGTAGCGCGCGGTGTGGGTGTCCAGCGCGCGGCTCAGCACGGCGTTGTGCGCCTCCAGCTGGCGCGTCTGCTCGGCCACCAGTTGTTCCAGCTGCAGCAGCTGCCCGGCCAGGGTGGCCAGCAGGCGCAGCACGGCCAGGTCGTCGTTCAGGTGGCGCTGGCGGCTGCGGATGCGGTGGCAGGCCAGCACGCCCACGGTGGCGCCGTTGATTTCAATGGGCAGCGCAAGGTAGGCCACGGTCTGCGGCGGCAGCTCGGCCCGCGCCACGGTGCGAAACAGAAACAGGGGTTCGGCGTCCACGTCTTGCACGATGGCGGGCAGCCCGCTGGCCAGCACCCGCCCGGTGATGCCTTCGCCCCACCGAAACACGCCGCGCGCCGCCTCGTGGGCCGTGAGGCCGTAGGCGTGGCGCACCGAAGCCGTGCGCGGCTGGCCGGGCACCGCATCGTCGGCCAGCACCATGCGGCCCCGGTTCAGGCCCAGCAGCTCGCTCATGAGGTGCAACATTTCGCGCAGCACAAAGGCCGGCGCCAGGCTGCGGCCCACGAGCTTCATCACTTCGCGCATGAGCAGCAGCTCTTGGGCGTGCCAATCGGTGGCGGGGTCGCTGGCGTCGGAAAGTGGGCGGTGCGGTGGCATGGGTGTGGTGGTTGCTCTCCCCTGCTAGCAAGCATCGCACCAGTTGCTGGGGATGGCCGGCATGAAAGCAGGCTTGAATGCCTTGCCTCAAATTAAACAAATCTTTAATATGGCGCTTCCCTTTGAAAGAAAGCTTGCATATGAAGCGCGTCACGGGCCGCTACAGCACCCACACAACGCTCGGGGAGCCGGTGAAGGCCTTCGTTCCCTACCCGTTGCCGCCGGCCGAGCCGCCCCTGGCAGAGTCAGCCTGGACGGAGCGCAACCGGGCCGCCCAGATGGCGCTGGGGCGCCTGTCTGCCGTGGCGGGTCTGGTGCCCTCGGTGGACTGGCCGCTGTACAGCGCGATCCGCAAAGAGGCTTTGATGACCTCCCAGATCGAGGGCACGCAGGCCACATTGACCGACCTGTTCGACGAAGAGGCCGGTCTGGTGGTGAGCAACACCGATGACGTGGAAGAGGTCACCAACTACCTGCAGGCCTTCCGGCTGGTGCAGGACAACCTGCGCGAACCGGCGGGACTGCCCATCAGTGTGCGCCTGCTCTGCGATGCGCACCGCCTGCTGCTCAACGGCGTGCGCGGCACCGGCAAGCAGCCGGGTGAACTGCGCCGCTCGCAGAACTGGATCGGCGGCACCCGACCGGGCAACGCGGTATTTGTGCCTCCGCCGGCCGACCAGGTGCCGGGCTTGCTGGCGGATCTGGAGCGCTTCATCCACGCCACCGGAGACGACCTGCCCCCCTTGGTGAAGGTGGCGCTGGTGCATGTGCAGTTCGAGACGGTCCACCCGTTTCTGGATGGAAACGGGCGTATGGGGCGCCTGCTGATCGCGGCCTTGCTGGAGCACTGGGGCCTGTTGCCCGAACCCTTGATGTACCTGAGCGGCTACCTCAAGCAGCACCAGGAAACCTATTACCGACACCTGTCGACGGTGCGCACCGAAGGCGACTGGGAAGGCTGGGTCGGCTTCTTTCTGGAAGGGGTGGAAATGGCCGCCACCCGGGCCGAGCAGGACATCGTGGCTCTGGCCACGCTGGTGGCCGCCGACCGCCGCCGCCTGTTGCAGCACCCGCAGACCGGCCCGGCCAGCTACCGGCTGTTTGAACTGCTGCCCACCATGCCACGCTTCAACATGGAGCGCGTCCGCCAGGCGCTCGGCACCACCTTCCCCACAGCCAGTGCGGCCGTGAGGGTGCTGCAGGAACTGGGTATCGTGAAAGAGGTGACGGGGCAGAAGAAGAACCGCGTCTTCAGCTACCAGGCCTATATCGATCTGCTCAGCCGCTGAGCCGAGCCATGAGCGCTCAAGCCCCGCAGCCACGCGCCGCCGGGCCCATGCCTTAAAATTGCAGCCTCTCAAGGAGCGCTGCAGCGACCCACCGACCCGGTGGGCGTCAGGCTTGAGACACCGGGCGTCTACCGCCCCGCCGGTCCGTCCGGCCCCCAACGGCGCTCACCAGTTTCAGTCTGCAACCCTGGTGAGCCCCATGTCCGTTGATTCCACCCCGTCTTTCTCGTCGTCCTCCGTGGCCGTGCCGCCCATGCTGCTGTCCGGTCTGGAGCCGCTGCGCATTGGCGCTGACAGCCTGTTTGTGAACGTGGGCGAACGCACCAACGTGACCGGTTCCAAGGCCTTCGCCCGCATGATCCTGAACGGCGAGTACGAACAGGCGCTGGCCGTGGCACGCCAGCAGGTGGAAAACGGCGCCCAGATCATCGACATCAACATGGACGAGGCCATGCTCGACAGCCAGGCCGCCATGGTGAAGTTCCTGAACCTGATCGCCGGCGAGCCCGACATTGCGCGCGTGCCGGTGATGGTGGACAGCTCGAAGTGGGACGTGATTGAAGCCGGCCTGCGCTGCGTGCAGGGCAAGGGCGTCGTCAACTCGATCAGCATGAAAGAGGGCGTGGACGAGTTCAAGCGCCAGGCCGGGCTGGTGAAGCGCTACGGCGCGGCGGCGGTGGTGATGGCGTTTGACGAAAAAGGCCAGGCCGACACCTACGAGCGCAAGGTGGAAATTTGCGAGCGCGCCTACCGCGTGCTGGTGGACGAGGTGGGCTTCCCGCCGGAAGACATCATTTTTGACCCCAACATCTTCGCCATTGCCACCGGCATTGAAGAGCACAACAACTACGCGGTCGACTTCATCAACGCCACGCGCTGGATCAAGCAGCACCTGCCGGGCGCCAAGGTCAGCGGCGGCGTGTCCAACGTGTCGTTCAGCTTCCGCGGCAACGACCCGGTGCGCGAGGCGATCCACACCGTGTTCCTGTACCACGCCATCCAGGCGGGCATGGACATGGGCATCGTCAACGCGGGCATGGTCGGCGTGTACGACGAGCTGGAACCCGAGCTGCGCGAGCGGGTGGAAGACGTGGTGTTGAACCGCCGCCCAGACGCCGGCGAGCGCCTGGTAGAAGTGGCCGAAAACGCCAAGGGCGCGGCCAAGGACGACAGCAAGAAGAACGAGTGGCGTGCGCTGCCCATTCGCGAGCGGCTCACGCACGCGCTGGTGCGCGGCATGAACGAACACATCACCGACGACACGGAAGAAATGTGGCGCCTGATCGAGGCCGACGGCGGGCGCCCGCTGAACGTGATCGAAGGCCCGCTGATGGACGGCATGAACGTGGTGGGCGACCTGTTTGGCCAGGGCAAGATGTTTTTGCCGCAGGTGGTGAAGAGCGCCCGCGTGATGAAGCAGGCCGTGGCGCACCTGCTGCCCTACATCGAGGCCGAAAAACTGGCGTTGCAGGCGGCGGGCGGCGACGTGAAGGCCAAGGGCAAGATCGTGATCGCCACCGTGAAGGGCGACGTGCACGACATTGGCAAAAACATCGTCACGGTGGTCTTGCAGTGCAACAACTTCGAGGTGGTGAACATGGGCGTGATGGTGCCCTGCCACGAGATTCTGGCCATGGCCAAGGCCGAGGGCGCGGACATCGTGGGCCTCTCGGGCCTGATCACGCCCAGCCTGGAAGAAATGCAGGTCGTGGCCGCCGAGATGGAGAAGGACGCGCACTTCCGCGAGCGGCAGATTCCGCTGCTCATTGGCGGCGCCACCTGCAGCCGCGTGCACACCGCCGTGAAGATCGCGCCGCATTACAGCGGCCCGGTGGTGTATGTGCCCGACGCCTCGCGCAGCGTGAGCGTGGCGCAGGGGCTGTTGAGCGACCAGGCCGCCCAGTACATCGCGGAACTGAACGCCGACTACGACAAGGTGCGCACCCAGCACGCCAACAAGAAGCAGGTGGCGCTGTGGCCGCTGGCGCAGGCGCGCGCCAACAAAACCCCCATCGACTGGGCGGGCTTCACACCCCCCCAACCCAAGTTCATCGGCAAGCGCCAGTTCAAGAATTTCGACCTGGCCGAGATCGCCAAATTCATCGACTGGGCGCCGTTCTTCCAGACCTGGGACCTGGCCGGCCCGTACCCCGCCATCCTGCAAGACGAGGTGGTGGGCGAGCAGGCCCGCAAGGTGTTTGCAGACGGGCAGGCCATGCTGAAGAAGATCATTGAAGGCCGCTGGCTCAGCGCCAACGGCGTGATTGGCCTGTACCCGGCCAACACGGTGAACGACGACGACATTGAGCTGTACACCGACGAGACCCGCAGCCAGGTCGCGCTCACCTGGCATGGCCTGCGCCAGCAAACCGAAAAGCAGATGGTGGAAGGCGTGATGCGCCCCAGCCGCTGCCTGGCCGACTTTGTGGCGCCCAAGGGCGCGGCCAACGATTACGTGGGCCTGTTCGCCGTGACCGCCGGGCTGGGTGGCGACAAGAAGGAAAAGCAGTTTCTCGACGCGCACGACGACTACAGCGCCATTTTGTTCAAGTCGCTCGCCGACCGCCTGGCCGAAGCCTTCGCCGAGTGCCTGCACCACCGCGTGCGCACCGACCTGTGGGGTTACGCGGCCGGTGAGGCGCTGAGCAACGAGGAACTCATCAAGGAAAAGTACCAGGGCATCCGCCCCGCACCGGGCTACCCGGCCTGCCCGGACCACTCGGTCAAACGCGCCATGTTTGCGCTGCTGCAGTGCGACGACATCGGCATGGGTCTGACCGAAAGCCTGGCCATGACGCCCGCCGCCAGCGTGAGCGGCTTCTACCTGAGCCACCCCGACAGCACCTATTTCAACGTCGGCAAGCTCGGCGACGACCAGGTGCAAGACCTGGCCAAGCGCAGCGGCGTGGCGGTGACTGAGCTCAAGCGCTGGCTGGGCCCCAACCTCTGAGCCTGCGCCGGGTCGTCGACGCGGCACCGCTGGCCCGCTGGCCACGTCGCACGCTGGAGAGGGCTTGAACACCCTGGGGGTGCGTGTACAAAGTGCGCTTCCCCCTCGAGGCGCTGGGCCACCCGGGCCCTGCGGTCACACCTCTGGTTTGAATGGAGGTCTTGTGTGTGCACCAGCGTCCTGATCGTGGCGGAAGCTTCCGCGTGGCAGCGGCGCGTTCCAGTGTCGGTGCGCGCTTGTGCTCAGGTGCGGTCAGGGTCTGGAAGTGCTGGCGCACGCCACGGTTCCGGCGCTGGTCTGCCGGTGACGGGCGAGGGTCTGGCATCGACTCGCTGATCGTTGCTGTGCGGTACTGGTGGTGGGCGCAGCGCGTGGGCGTTCCATGCCACGGTGCTCGGTTCATCGCGCTTGCGTTGAACAAGCGCTTCCCACCTCCTCTTTGCCCGCACGCACAAAGGGATCGCGATGGACGGCCTGTTGAATCGGCCTGGTTTTGTCGCCACGATCGCTTCGGCTGGCAGGCTCAGCCGCCGCAGATCACGCCCATCACCAAGGCCTGGTGCGACCACACGAAACGCCTGCGCGACGCGCTGAAACCCGGCATGGTCGTGAGCGTCGAAGGGCCCTGCGGCTGATTCGATTGCCACGAGCCTGTTGGACCTGGGAATCGCCGGCGACAAATCGACCTCGGCGGTTCATTTTTCACCCGCTGCTTGACCCATGGCGGGGCTATGGGCCTGCGCATCGGGCAAAAGCGGTCCTCGCTGGGGCCGATTTTTGTTTTTTGGCGTTCCCAGTCCCTCAGGCTCGTGAGACGGTCTGCCGCGTCAGGTCCGGATCGGTGCCGGCATCGGCATCACGCCGTTCGTGGCCCAACGGCCTTCGGCCGCGCGTTGCGCGCCGACTTCCTCGCGCGTGGACTGCGCGCCTACCACGTCACCAGGAGCTGTTCGAGATGCGCTGACCGGACACCCCAGCGGCACCCGTCACGCCGGCCAGGCGCGCATCTTGAACGCGTTCACCAGGAACTCGATCATCAGCCGGACCTTGGGCGAGACGAACTTGCGCGAAGGGTAGACCGCGTAGACGCCCAGCTCGATCGAGCGCCAGGCCGGCATCACCTCCACCAGCGTGCCGGCCAGCAGGTCGGGCCCGACCAGGAAGCTGGGCTGCAGCACGATGCCCTGGTGGCGCAGCGCGGCCACGCGGCAGGTGTCGCCGCTGTTGGTGCGCAGGCGCGGCCTCACCTTGACCGAGACCGTGCCCTTTGACCCCGTGAATTCCCACTGGTCGCCCATGGAAAACAGGCTGTAGGCGAGCACATCGTGGCTCACCAGTTCGGATGGATGCACCGGCTCGCCGCGCGCCTGCAGATAGGCCGGCGAAGCGCACAGCACCAGACGTGTTGACGTGAGCGGCCGGCTCACCAGCGACGAGTTGGGCAGGCGGGCAATGCGCACCGCCAGGTCGAAGCCTTCTTCCACCAGATCGACCACGCGGTCGGCCAGTGTCACGTCGAGCGTGACCCCGGGGTGCTGCGCCATGAACTCTGCCCACAGCGGCGCCAGGTGCAGCAGGCCGAAGGAAAAGGGCACGTTGATGCGCAGCAGACCGCTGGCTTCGCCGCTGCGCGAGGTGATCTCCGCCTCGGCATCGTCGACGCTGCCCAGCAGTTCGCGGCACCGCGCGTGAAACACCTCGCCCTCGGGTGTCAGCGAGAGCCTGCGCGTGGTGCGGTGCAGCAGCCGCACCCCCAGCCGCGACTCCAGCTCTGCCACATAGCGCGAAACCGCCGCCTTGGACATCTCCAGTGCATCCGACGCACCGACGAAGCTGCCCGCATCGACCACGGCGACGAACACACGCATCTGCTCGAATCGGTCCATTTGTTTCGATTTAAGGAATAGATGATCTCATTCAATCATATTTATCTCTTTTTGTGAAACTTTTAAAGTCACGACATCGATTCATCAACCCTTTCAAAGGAACACACCATGAGCAACGTCACCACCTCCCGCACCCTCCACCGCCTGCTGGCCACCGACGCTGGCTGGAGCCCGCTGGCCCTGCGCATTCCCGTGGGCATCATTTTCGTGGCGCACGGCGCCCTGAAGCTGTTCGGCGCCTTCGGTGGCTACGGCCTGGAGGGCACCGGGCAGTTCATGGCCTCGCTGGGTCTCACGCCGGGCTATCTGATGGCCTTGCTGGCGGGCAGCGCCGAGTTCTTCGGTGGTCTGGCCCTGCTGGCCGGCTTGCTGGTGCGGCCCGCTGCGGCGGCACTGGCCTTCGCGATGCTCGTGGCCATCTTCGCGGTGCACTTCGACAAGGGCCTCTTCATGGCCAACAACGGCTACGAATTCGGCCTGGCGCTGCTGGCCGTTTCGGTGTCGTTGCTGATCAGTGGCGGGGGGCGCCTGTCGGTGGACGCTGAGCTGGCCGCACGCACGCCGGCACGCTGAACAACCGCAGCATGTCCCCAGCCCAACCAGGAGCACTGTCACCATGAACCGCCTGCCCAGCCTTTTTGTTTCGCATGGCGCACCGACCTTCGCGATCGAGCCTGGCCTCGCCGGGCCACGCCTGAGGGCGCTTGGCCAGGCGCTGCCGCGGCCCCGTGCCGTGCTGGTGGTGTCGCCGCACTGGATGACGCCCAGCCCCCGGGTGGGCTTGGTGGCCCGTCCGCAGACCATCCACGATTTCGGCGGTTTTGACCCCGCGCTTTACGAGATCACCTACCCGGTCGACGGTCATCCTGCGCTGGCGCAGCGGGCGCTGGACCTGCTGGGTGAGGCCGGCTGGGCGCCGCAGCCCGACGAGCGCCGCGGCCTGGACCACGGCGCCTGGGTGCCACTGCGTCATCTGTACCCGGCGGCCGACGTGCCCGCGTTTCAGGTGTCGCTGCCCGCGCGGCTGGACGGCGACAGCGCCTGGGCCTTCGGCGCGGCGCTGGCGCCGCTGGCCGAAGAGGGTGTGCTGATCGTGGGCTCAGGCAGCCTGACGCACAACCTGGCCGAGTTCCGTTCAGGGCCGGGTCGCGACGAGGCCTATGCTGCCGAGTTCGCGGCCTGGGTGCGCGATGCCGTGGTGCAAGGCGACAGCGCCCGGCTGCGTCAGACCCTGACGCTGGCCCCGCACGCCCGGCGCGCGCACCCGACCACCGAGCACTTCTGGCCGTTGCTGGTGGCGGCCGGTGCGGCGGCCTCGGCGCTGCCGGCCACGGTGATCGAGGGCGGTATCACGCACGGCGTGCTGTCGATGGACGCTTATGTGTTTGGCCCTGCCGGAGCGCGTGCCGCCGCCCCGGCTTGAAAAACCCGGTTCCCAGAGGATAAATTCCATGAACGTCCAAGACCTGATCCTTCAGCGGCCCGCATCGCCAAGCCAGTTGGTGCTGCTTTTTCACGGCGTCGGTTCGAGCGCGCGCGACCTGGCACCGCTCGGCGAGGCGCTGGCACCGCACCTGCCCGGTGCGGCCATGGTCAGTCTGCAAGCCCCCGAGGCCGTGGGGCCGGGCTGGCAGTGGTTTTCCGTTCAGGGCGTGACCGAGGCCAACCGCCCGGCACGCGTGGCGGCGGCCATGCCCGGGTTCTTGCAGGCCATCGGCCAGTGGCAAGCAGCCTGCGCCATGGCACCCGGTCAGACGACGTTGATCGGTTTCTCGCAGGGCGCGATCATGGCGCTCGAATCGACGCAGCTCGACTCCCCGCCGGCAGCCCGCGTGATCGCGCTGTCGGACCGTTTCGCGCGGCCGCCCCGCACCGTCCCGGCAGCAATCCGAACCCACCTGATGCACGGCGACGCAGATACGGTGATGCCCGTCCAGCTGGTCGTCGATGCCCTGGCCCAGCTGCAGGGACTGGGGGCCGTCGCCACGCTCGACCGCTTTGCGGGGCTGGGCCACAGCATCGACGGACGGGTGGTCGACGCCATCGTGCGCAGGCTGGGCGAAACGCCGCCCGCCTCCCCCTGAACAATCCCCCGACGCCACGCCAATCCCATGCCCAACGACCCGTCAACCGCCGAACTCGAAGCCGACTTCGCCGCCATCGCGCGTGTCACCTCAGACGGTGGATCGCAGGCAGGCACGCAGACGACCCTGCTGCATTTCGGCGACGAGCAACTCGTCGTGCTGAGCGGGCAGGGCGACCCGCCGGAGAGCGCCTCCCGGCTCGATCTCGGCGCCGCACGCCTCGCCAGAACCTTTTTTCACCACGATCCGCCAACGGCGCTGGAGATTGAGCGTGGCATCGATTTCGTCGAGGACGAGCTCATGCGGCTGGGCCCGCCGGCCCAGGGCAACGCCACGCTCTGGAACGCAGCGCCTGCGTTGCGTGCGTGGCGCACCTTGTCCGGCTCCACGATGACGATCGACATCGTCGAGTCCTGGTTCCAGCGCCTGGCGGCGGCCTCGCTCGGCCAGGCCGGTGCGATGCAGGGACTGCCTGCAGGGGGCGAGCCGGCTGCGGTGCTGCTCGTGCTGCGCGAGTTCATGCACCACCGGGGCCATGCATCCATCGTCGTCGTTGAACCACCTGCGCCATAGTCGGGTGAGCATCGAGCCGGGTGGATCATCCTGTTGCTGCGCAGGATGCTGACCCAACGAAACTGGCGCTCGAGGTCAAGTCCGGACGCATCACCGCCCATGGCGTGGGCACTGACGATGGAGCCCGGCCGTTCCTGCAGAACCCCATGACGGAACAGCACGCCTTCATCGTGCGCGTGAGGACCGTGATACCGCGCAACGGCTGAGATCGCAAAAACGTGACGACTTCCCCCGGCGTGGGGCGCCCGCCATGGCGACCGCCGCTGCGCTGGCCTCGTCACAGAGATGGGGCGTCGGGTGTGGGGTTTTTTCACGGCGCGCGCTGCGTGCACCGGCGTAGCGCCTGGCGTCGCTCGGGCACGGTGGACGCTCATCCACCCTGCCGCAGCGCCCGCCGGTACTGCACCGCCTCGGCCACATGCCCCACACCCACCGCATCCGTGCCGGCCAGATCGGCGATGGTGCGCGCCACCCGCAGGGCGCGGTGGGTGCTGCGGGCGCTCCAGCCCAGCCGCGCGGCGGCGGTGTTGAGGAACTTGAGGGCCGCGGGCTCGGGGAACACGTGTTTGTCCAGCGCCTGGCCGGCCAATGCTTGGTTGGGCTGGCCCTGGCGGTTGTGGGCGCGTGCGCGGGCGCTTTGCACCCGCTCGCGGACGGTGTCGCTGGGCTCGCCGGCCACGCCGTGCAGCAGGTCGTCGGGCGGCAGGGCCGGCACTTCCACGTGCAGGTCGATGCGGTCGAGCAGCGGGCCGCTGAGCTTGCTCTGGTAGCGGCTGATCTGGTCGGGTGTGCAGCGACAGGCTTTGGTGGGGTGGCCCAGAAAGCCGCAGGGGCAGGGGTTCATGGCGGCCACAAGCTGGAAGCGCGCGGGGAACTCGCTTTGCATGGCCGCGCGCGAAATGCGGATGTGCCCGCTCTCCAGGGGTTCGCGCAGCGCCTCCAGCGCGGCCCGGGGAAATTCCGGCAGTTCGTCGAGAAACAGCACGCCGTGGTGCGCCAGCGAAATTTCACCGGGGCGTGGCGGTGAGCCGCCGCCCACCAGGGCCACGGCGCTGGCGGTGTGGTGGGGCGCGCAAGTGGGGCGCTGGCCCCAGCGTTCCAGGGCGAAGCGGCCGGCCAGCGAAGCCACGGCGGCCGATTCGAGCGCTTCTTGTGTGCTCATGGGTGGCAGCAGGCCGGCGAAGCGCTGCGCCAGCATGCTTTTTCCGGAACCGGGCGGACCCATCATCAGCAGGCTGTGGCCGCCTGCGGCGGCAATTTCGAGGGCGCGCTTGGCGGCCACCTGGCCTTTCACGTCGGCCAGGTCGGCATAGCCGGGGATCTGGCCGAGCTGGGTGGGCGCCAGGCGCACCCAGCCGCCGTCGTCGGGCGGGGTCTCGCCTGGGGTGTTGGCGTTTTCGGGCAGAAAGTGGGCCACCACGTCAAGCAGGTGGCGGGCGCGGTGCACCTGCGCTTGCGGCACCAGGGCGGCCTCTTCGGCGCTGCCGGGTGGCAGCACCAGGCGGGTTGGTGCAGAGGCTTCGGTGTCAGCGGTGCGGTGCAGCGCCAGACTCATGGCCAGCGCGCCGCGCACCGGGCGCAGTTCGCCGCCCAGGGAGAGTTCACCGGCAAACTCCCAGCCGACCAGCCGGGCGGCGTCGATCTGGCCGCTGGCCGCCAGGATGCCCACGGCAATCGGCAGGTCAAACCGGCCCGAGTCTTTGGGCAGGTCGGCGGGGGCCAGGTTGACCGTGATGCGTTTGTTGCTCGGGAACTCGAGCCCCGAATTGGCAATGGCCGAGCGCACGCGTTCGCGCGCTTCCTTCACCTCGGTGTCGGCCAGGCCCACCAGGGTGAAGCTGGGCAACCCGTTGGCCAGATGGACTTCGACCTGCACCGGCCGTGCCTCCAGGCCCAGCAGCGCACGACTGTGCACCAGTGACAGACTCATGTGACTTTCTCCCTCTTTCGGTGCATCACTTCGACCTGAACGGCCCCGAAAGGCGGCTTCCAGGAATGCACTGGTTTGGTGCGCACGTCTTTGGTGTGACACCCGCCGAGCGTGTGATCGAACCCCATGATGGCACGGGGCCACCCGGCGACCTGCACACGTCTGGGGGATGGGGGTACTTTTGCAACACATGGCGCGGTGCATTTGCCCCCTGGTGTGCGAGGTTGGCACGGTCCGTGCTTGGGGATGAGGGCAATCGAATCCAACCCGTGGTGTGGGCCTCCCGGCCTGATCACCCTCCTGATCTAGAAGAGGAATCACAGCATGAAAATGGTCTCCGCCATCATCAAGCCGTTCAAACTGGACGAAGTGCGCGAAGCGCTGTCTGGCATGGGCGTGCAAGGCATCACCGTTACCGAAGTCAAGGGCTTCGGCCGCCAGAAGGGCCACACCGAGCTGTACCGCGGCGCGGAATACGTGGTCGATTTCCTGCCCAAGGTCAAGATCGAGGCCGCTGTGTCCGACGACCAGGTGGACCGCGTGATCGAAGCCATTGAAGGTGCGGCACGCACCGGCAAGATCGGCGACGGCAAGATTTTCGTCACCTCGCTGGAACAGGTGGTTCGCATCCGCACCGGCGAAACCGGCAAAGAAGCGCTCTGATCACCGCCACAGTTCAAGAAAGATCACGGACATGAAAAAACTACTTGCAACCCTGTTGTTGGGCATGGGCCTGGCCCTTGGCGGCCTGAACGCCGTGGCCCAGACCACCGAAGCGCCGGCTGCGGTGAGTGCCCCAGTTGAGGCCGCAGCCCCTGCCGCTGAAACCCCTGCTGTGGAAGCGCCCGCTGCGGCGGTGGCCGCGGAGGCCCCCGCCGCTGAAGAGGCCAAGCCCACCGTTGACAAGGGCGACGTGGCCTGGATGATGGTTTCCACCATTCTGGTGGTCCTGATGGTCGTCCCCGGCCTGGCCCTGTTTTACGGCGGCCTGGTGCGCAGCAAAAACATGCTGTCGGTGCTGATGCAGGTGATGGTGGTGTTCTCGTTGATCATGGTGCTGTGGGCCATGTACGGCTACAGCCTGGCGTTTGGCGGGGAAGGCCTGATCATCGGCAACCTCGACAAGGTGTTCCTGATGGGCGTGACCGTGGATTCTCTGGCGGCCACCTTCACACCTGGTGTGGCCATCCCAGAGTACATCTTCATTGCCTTCCAGGCCACGTTCGCCGGCATCACCTGCGCGCTGATCGTGGGTTCGTTTGCCGAACGCATGAAGTTCAGCGCGGTGCTGCTGTTCTCGGCCATCTGGTTCACCTTCAGCTACCTGCCCATTGCGCACATGGTGTGGGGCACGGGTGGCTACCTGCTGGACAAAGGCGCGCTGGACTTCGCTGGCGGTACCGTGGTGCACATCAACGCGGCCATGGCTGGCCTGGTGGGTGCCTACATGCTGGGCAAGCGCATTGGCTACGGCAAGGAATCCATGGCACCCCACAGCCTGACGCTGACCATGGTCGGTGCCTCGCTGCTGTGGGTGGGCTGGTTCGGCTTCAACGCCGGCTCCAACCTCGAATCCAACGGCGGCGCCACGCTGGCCTTCATCAACACCCTGGTGGCTACCGCCGCTGCGGTGCTGGCCTGGTGCATCGGTGAAGCGCTGGGCAAGGGCAAAGCGTCCATGCTGGGTGCCGCATCGGGCGCGGTGGCTGGCCTGGTGGCCATCACCCCCGCCTGCGGTTCGGTGGGCCCCATGGGCGCCATCATCATCGGTCTGGTGTCTGGCTTCGCCTGCCTCTGGGGCGTGTCGGGTCTCAAGAAGATGCTGGGCGCTGACGACTCGCTGGATGTCTTTGGCGTACACGGCGTGGGCGGTATCGTCGGCGCGTTGCTGACCGGTGTGTTCTCGGCCGGCTCGCTCGGTGGCATCAAGGGTGACGACTTCTCCATCGCCGGTCAGCTGTTCATTCAGGCCGAAGGCGTGGTCATCACCATGGTCTGGTCCGCCGTGGTCGCTTTCGTGGCCTACAAGATTGTGGACATGATGGTGGGTCTGCGGGTGTCGGAAGAAGCCGAACGCGAAGGTCTGGACATCACCTCCCACGGCGAAACGGCTTACAACCGCTGAGCGTTTTCAGGGGTGCGCAACACACTTCACAGCCTGTTGCCACCCCCTTGTTTCTGAGTGTCTCCTTGGGATGTTGAACCCGCGTTGCCGCAAGGTACGCGGGTTTTTTTTGGGTTTTGCACGGTCGGGCCGTAAGATGGTTCTCGTCACACACCGTCCACACCCGTTCCACGGGGACTGCTCAGGAGGAAACCATGCTCAAGCCTGTTTCGCGCGCCGCGCCTTGTCGGTTTTTTTTGTTTGCCGTGGTGCTTTGCAGTGCCGCGCTGCCATCGCTGGCTGCCGGCAACACCACCGCCCAGGAAGCCCCGCGCAAGCCCGCCAAGGTCACCTTCATCGACGCGCCTTCCAGCGAATCGCCCGCGGCGCGCAAACAGCGGCTCAAGCGCGAGTGCAAGGGCCGGCCCAACGCCGGCATGTGCCTGGGCCACACGCGCTGAAGCCGGCTTGAAAGCCACGCCAACCGCGGGTTTACCCGTGCAGGCACACCACATTTGCAGCCCGGCATGCAAAAAATTCAAAGGTGGTTCACAGCCCCGCCGCTACCATGGCGGCCATGAGTTCCAACCCCATCGAACACCCCACTGCCCTCATTGACCAGGTGCGCGTTGCGGCGGCTGACCGCCAGCCGTTGCGCATCGTGGGTGGCGACACCAAGGCCTTTTATGGCCAGCCCACTACGGGCACGCTGCTGTCCATGGCCGCTTGGTCGGGCATCGTCAGCTTCGAGCCCACCGAGCTGGTGGTGACGGTGCGCGCCGGCACGCCGCTGGCCGATCTGGAAGCGGTGCTGGCCGAAAAGGGCCAGTGCTTTCCGTTTGAGCCACCGCGCTTTGGCCCGGGTGGCACGGTGGGTGGCATGGTGGCTGCCGGCCTGGCGGGCCCGGCCCGCGCCAGCGTGGGCAGCGTGCGCGACTTCGTGCTCGGCGCCCAGTTCATCAACGGCCGGGGTGAGTTGCTCACCTTTGGTGGTCAGGTCATGAAAAACGTGGCGGGCTACGACGTCAGCCGCGTCATGGCCGGTTCGCTCGGCACGCTGGGTGTGTTGGCCGAGCTCAGCCTGAAGGTGCTGCCCGTGGCGCCGGCCGAAGCCACGCTGGTGTTTGAGCTGAACCAGGCCGCCGCCCTGGAGCAACTGCACCGCTGGGGTGGCCAGCCCTTGCCCATCAACGCCTCGTGCTGGGTGCGCGACGACACCGCGCCCGGCGCCCCCGAGCTGCTGTTTGTGCGCCTGCGCGGCGCGGTGGCCGCCGTGGAAGCGGCCTGCATCCGCATGGCCCTGGAGGCGGGTGGCCAACGCATGGACAGCGCCCAGGCCGGCGCCGACTGGACCGCCTGCCGCGACCAGACCCTGCCGTTCTTCACCGCGCCGGCTCCGGACCTGTGCCTGTGGCGCCTGTCGCTGCCGCAAACCGCACCGGTGCTGGCGCTGCCCTATGCCCAGTTCATCGAATGGCAAGGCGCCCAGCGCTGGCTGTGGGCGCCCGCGTCCGCTGCGGCCGAATTGCGTGCCGCGGCCGCGGTGGTCAACGGCCACGCCACGCTGTTTCGCGCGGGCGCCGACGGCGCACCGGGCGTGCCCCGCTTCAGCCGCCAAAGCCCGGTCATTGAAACCATCACCCAGCGTCTGCGCGAGCAATTTGACCCGGCAGGCATCTTCAACACCGGCTGAACATAAGCCCCCATGCTCCGCCACTGCGCTTGGTTGGTGAGCCCTCGGGGGGGTGCCAACCCGGCTTGGGGCGGCCAGGCGCCAGGTTTTTTGAGCTGAACACACATGCAAACCAACCTCTCCCCCGAATACCAGGCCCGTGCCGATGGACGCGCCGCAGAGGCGATTGTGCGCAAGTGCGTGCACTGCGGCTTTTGCACCGCCACCTGCCCCACCTACCAGCTGCTGGGTGACGAGCTGGACGGGCCGCGCGGGCGTATCTATTTGATGAAGCAGGTGCTGGAAGGTGCCGAGCCCACGCGCAAGACCCAGCTGCACCTGGACCGCTGCCTCACCTGCCGCAACTGCGAAACCACCTGTCCCAGCGGGGTGGACTACGGCCACCTGATCGACATAGGCCGCAAGCTGGTGGACGAAAAGGTGCCGCGCCCCTTGGGCGAAAAAGCGGTGCGCTGGTTGCTCAAAGAAGGCCTGCCGTCGCCGCTGTTTGGCCCGGCCATGAAGATGGGCCAGATGGTGCGCGGCCTGCTGCCGGGCCCGCTGAAAAACAAGGTGCCCGCCAGGCAGGACGCCGGCCGCTGGCCCACCACCGCCCATGCGCGCAAGGTGCTCATGCTGGCGGGCTGCGTGCAGCCGGCCATGATGCCCAACATCAACGCGGCCACCGCCCGCGTGCTCGACGCGGCCGGCATCCAGACCGTGATCGCCTCCAAGGCGGGCTGCTGCGGCGCGGTCAAGTTCCACCTGAACGACCAGGACGGCGGCAAGCGCGAGATGCGCGCCAACATCGACGCCTGGTGGCCGCACATCGAGGCCGGCGTGGAGGCCATCGTCATGAACGCCTCGGGCTGCGGCGTCACGGTGAAGGAATACGGTCACATCCTGGCCGACGACCCGGCCTACGCGGCCAAAGCCGCGCGCATCAGCGAGCTGACGAAAGACCTGAGCGAGCTGCTGCCTGCGCTGGTGCCGGTGCTGAAGCCGAAGCTGGCCAGCCAGCCCGATGCCCAAAAAGTGATCGGCTTTCACCCGCCTTGCACGCTGCAGCACGGTCAGCAGCTCAAGGGTGGCGTTGAAACGCACTTGGCTGCGCTGGGCTTCACGGTTCAGATCGCCAAGCGGGACGCCCATTTGTGTTGCGGCTCGGCGGGCACCTACTCGGTGCTGCAACCCAAGCTCGCTTACCAGCTGCGCGACAATAAGCTGGGTGCGCTGGCCGAACTCAAGCCCGCCGTGATCACCAGTGCCAACATCGGCTGCATCACCCACCTGCAAAGTGGCACCGAGACGCCGGTGCGGCACTGGATTGAAGTGCTGGACGACGCGCTGGCCTGACACTGGCGGGCATTTCTGCACGCCCCGGCGCTGCCTGCGGTTGCGAATATTCTCCGCGTTGTCATTTCAGCGGGATGCGAAGCCTATAAGCTGAGGGCGCGCAGCCGTTGGCGTCCGGTGCCGCAAATTTCTGTATTCGACGCTGTCAAAGGATTGATCATGGGTTTCTTCAGCAACATTCTGGAAAAGCTGGGCATGAAAGAGGCTGCCGCAGCGCCTGTCATCACCCCGCCCACCGTCGCCGCTGCACCGGCTCCAGCGGCAACGCCCGCACCGGTGGCGGTTGCCCCGGCCGAACCGGTCGTCAACTCCATCACCATGGTGGACGTGGTCGCGCTCCTGACCGAGAAAGCGGCCGCCAACCCGGAAAAGCTGAACTGGAAAACCTCCATCGTCGACCTGCTCAAGCTGCTGGACCTGGACAGCAGCCTGGCCGCGCGCAAGGAACTGGCCAAAGAGCTGTACTGCCCCGACGAGAAGATGGCCGACTCGGTCCAGATGAACATCTGGCTGCACAAGAATGTGCTGGGTCACATCGCGGCCAACGGCGGCAACATTCCGAAAGAGCTGCTCTGATCCGTCGCAGATGATCCCAGCGCTCGCCATCCTGCTCGTGTGCCAGCTGATCGGCGAAGCGCTGGTGCGCACGCTCACCGTGCCGGTGCCTGGCCCGGTGGTGGGCATGGCCTTGCTGCTGCTTGTGCTGGTGTGGCGGCCGTCTGTGCTCGGTGCTGTCAAAACCACGGCGCAAACCCTGCTGCAACACCTGTCGTTGCTGTTTGTACCGGCTGGTGTGGGCGTGATGCTGCACCTGCAGCGCCTGGGTGACGAGGCCCTGGCCATTGGCGTGGCCCTGGTGCTCAGCACCCTGGTGGGGCTGGCCAGTGCGGCGCTCACCATGGCCTGGCTCATGAAGCGCACAGCGCAGCCTGCCGACAAGGACTCCCCGTGAACGAAGGCCTGCCATTGGCCGGCGCGGTTGCTGATGTCGCCGCCGGCCGGCTGGCCGATGTCTGGGTCTACCTGTCGGCCTCACCGCTGCTGGGGCTGACCGCCACGCTGCTCGTTTACCAAGGCGCTTTCATGGCTTACCGGCGCAGCGGCTTTCATCCGCTGGCCAACCCGGTGGCCCTGTCGGTGATGGTGCTCGGCGCCTTGCTGTGGGCTAGCGACACGCCCTACGCCACCTACTTTGAAGGCGCGCAGTTTGTGCATTTTCTGCTGGGCCCAGCCACGGTGGCGCTGGCGGTGCCGCTGTTCGAACAGCTCGCGCGCGTGAAGCGCCTGTGGCTGCCCATGGCGGGTGCGCTGGTGGTGGGCACGCTGGCCGCCACCGTCACCGCCATTGGTGTGGGCTGGGCGCTGGGTGCGTCCAAGGCCACCATTGCTTCGCTGGCGCCCAAGTCGGTCACCGCGCCGGTGGCCATGGGTATTGCTGAAAAGATCGGCGGTCTGCCCACGCTCACAGCGGTGCTGGTGGTGTGCACCGGCATCCTGGGGGCGGCGAGCGCGCGTTATGTGCTGAACGCGTTGCGCATCCAGGACCCCACGGTGCGCGGCTTCGCGCTGGGCACCGCCGCGCACGGCATCGGCACCGCGCGGGCTTTTCTGGTGAGCGAAGAAATGGGCGCCTTCGCCGGCCTGGCCATGGGGCTGTGTGCGTTGTTCAGCGCGGTGGCGTTGCCGCTGGTGGCGGGGCTCTTGCTCAGCTGGATTTAAAAGGTGCCCCCCGCGCCGCCTGCGCCGTCACCCCCCAGGGGGCGGCGCAGGCGGCGCGGGGGGTGTTTTTACCCCAGCGCGGCTTCAATGTCTTTGGACAGTTTTTCGGGTGCGTCCTGTGGCGCGTAGCGCTTGAGCACCCGGCCGTCTTTACCCACCAGGAACTTGGTGAAATTCCACTTGATGGCCTTGCTGCCCAGCAGCCCCGGCGCTTCGGCGCTGAGCCACTGGTAGAGGGGGTGGGCCTCGGCGCCGTTCACGTTCACCTTGCTCATCATGGGGAAGCTCACACCAAAGTTTTTCTGGCAAAAAGCCCCGATCTCTTCGTTGCTGCCCGGATCCTGGTTGCCAAACTGGTTGCACGGGAAGCCCAGCACCACCAGCCCGCGCGCACCGTAGGTCTGGTGCAGCTTTTCCAGACCGCTGAACTGGGGTGTGAAGCCGCAGGCGCTGGCGGTGTTCACGATCAGCAGGGGCTTGCCGCGGTACTGGTTCAGCGCAACCGGTTGGCCGTCGATGGATTGGGCTTCAAAGTCGTAAACGCTGTTCATGAAAACTCCTGGGTGAAGATGCACATCACGCCATTGTGGCGGCGTGCGGCTTGCCGTGTTCCCTCGGCCGGGCGGGGTCGGGTTGACGCGCCGGCGTCCCGAGGTTCGGGGCCGTGGTTGACGGAGAAGCTTGCCCCGTCGAGGGGTATGGGTCTGGGTGGGCTCCGCGCCCCGAAAAGACCTCGCCCTCGAGACCCATCCGGGGGTTTACCCGTGCAGGTCGTCCCGGCGGGCGATTTCCAGCAGGCGTTCCAGTTCGTGCGGGTGCGTGCGCTGGTTGTGGCGGTGCCACAGGGTAATGACCCACATGAAGCCGGCCACCAGCACGCCAAAGGCGGTGATGGCCATGAACGCCGACCAGCCTGCTGCGGTGGAGAAGCTGTACATCGCGCCCAAAATCAGGATGCAGGCCTGTTCGTTGAAGTTTTGCACCGCAATGGAGCGGCCCGCGCCCATCAGGTTGTGGCCGCGGTGCTGCAGCAGCGCGTTCATGGGCACCACCAGAAAACCGCCGAGGCCGCCCAGCAGCACCAGAAACGGTGCGGCCACCCACACGTTGTCGATGAAGTTCATCAAGATCACCAGCAGCCCCATGGCAATGCCCAGCGGCATCACGCGGGTGGCCTGGTCGAGCCTCATGCGCATCGAAGCGACCACCGCACCCACCGCCGTGCCCAGCGCCACCACACCCACCAGGCTGGAAGCCTGGGTGGTGCTGTAGCCCAGCGCGGCGCCGGCCCAGGCCAGCACGATGTAGCGCAGGTTGCCCGAAACGCCCCAGAACAGGGTGGTCGTGGCCAGCGAAATCTGGCCCAGCCGGTCGCGCCACAGGCGGCTGTTGCAGCGCCAGAAATCGGGCAACAGGGCCAGCGGGTTTTGGGGCATGGGCCGTGGCGTCACGCCGGTCAGCGGTATGCGCAGGTTGAAGATGGACGCCACCACATACACCAGCACCAGCACCGCAATGGCCGCCTTGGCGGCGCTGTCGATGCCGGTGTCCACGCCGGGAATATCAATCGACAACAACAAACCGGACAACCATGGCCCCACCAACTGACCACCCAACAGCACCCCCAGGATGATGGAGGCGATGGTCAGACCTTCGATCCAGCCGTTGGCTTTGACCAACTGTGACGGGGGCAGCAGCTCGGTCAATATGCCGTACTTGGCCGGCGAATAAGCCGCTGCACCCAGGCCCACCAGTGTGTAGGCCAGCAGCGGGTGCACACCCACCAGCATCATCAAACAGCCCACCACCTTGATGGCGTTGCTGATGAACATGACCTGGCCTTTGGGTCTGGCGTCGGCAAAAGCGCCCACAAAAGGCGCTAAAACCACATAAAACAGGGCAAACAGCGGCACCAGTGCAGCGCTCTGCCACTCGGGTGCACCGCGCGTGCGCAGCAGTTCGATGGCGGCCACGAACAGCGCGTTGTCAGCCAGAGAGCTGAAAAACTGCGCCGTCATGATGGTGTAGAAGCCGCGCTTCATGGGGATGATTTGTGGGCCGGAGCCTGTCAGCGGATCCCGCGGGTGTAGCGGTGTCCGGCTTTTTTATGCGAAAGTCAGCGGGTATCTTCAAGGATGCCGGGTTATAGCACGCCATTTGTGGGCGTCTGAAAATACCCCGGGTCCCGGCGCCCTTCTGGCAGCTGGCGCTTGCGTGCTGGTTGCCGTCCCGTCTTCTGGTGTTTGCCATGCCCCGTCCGATTCTCGCCACTGTTCATCCTGACGCTCTGCGTCACAACCTGCAGCGCACGCGCGACAGCGCACCCGATGCACGGGTCTGGGCGGTGGTCAAGGCCAACGCCTACGGCCACGGTATTGAGCGCACATTTGACGCGCTGCGCAGCGCCGACGGTTTTGCGTTGCTCGACCTGGCCGAGGCCGAGCGCATCCGGGCGCTGGACTGGCGCGGCCCGGTGCTGTTGCTCGAAGGCGTGTTTGAACCGCGCGACCTGGAGCTGTGTTCGCGTCTGCACCTGTGGCACACGGTGCATTGCAGCGAACAGATTGACTGGCTGGCGGCGCACAAAACCCAGTTGCCGCACCGGGTTTTCCTCAAGCTCAACAGCGGCATGAACCGCCTGGGCTTTTCGCCCACCGCTTTTCGCGCCGCCTGGGCGCGGCTCAACGCGCTGCCGCAGGTGGAAGAAATCTCGCTCATGACGCACTTCAGCGACGCCGACGGCCCGCGTGGCATTGCCCACCAGGTGGCGGCGTTTGAAGCCGCCACCGCCGATCTGCCGGGCGAGCGCACCTTGTGCAACAGCGCGGCCCTGCTGCGCTTTGGCCGGCAACCGCTGCGGGTGGGCCCCGGCGCGCCCGCCACCGAAACGTTGAGCGCCGACTGGGTGCGCTCGGGCATTGCCACCTACGGCAGCGCGCCCGACCACCCCCGGCGCACCGCCGCCGACTGGGGCCTGCAGCCCGCCATGACGCTGTCCAGCCGGCTGATTGCGGTGCAGCAACTGCAGGCCGGCGACACCGTGGGCTACGGATCGACCTTCACCGCACAAGGTCCGCAGCGCATCGGCGTGGTGGCCTGCGGGTATGCCGATGGCTACCCGCGCCACGCGCCCACCGGCACACCGGTGCTGGTGGCGGGTGTGCGCACCCGAGTGGTGGGCCGCGTCAGCATGGACATGATCACCGTCGACCTGGCGCCGCTGGACGCCCTGGGCGTGGCCTGTGGCGTGGGCTCTGAGGTGGTGTTATGGGGCGTGAGTGCGTCGGGCGCGGTGTTGCCGGTGGATGAAGTGGCGGCGGCGGCCGGCACCATCTCTTACGAGCTGTTGTGCGCGGTGGCGCCGCGGGTGCCGTTTCAGTCATCGCCTTGAGCGTCCAGCGGCGTCACCGCCCTGCAGGGCGCCCGGCGGGACGGGTATGACCGGTACCTGAGTCCTGGCGTTTTCTGGCCACGAACAGGGGTCGTTTTGCGCCGCGAGCGCTGTGCTCCCGATGGGCATGGGCATCGATGACGGCGGCGTGTTTTGGGGCGAGGGGTTTCTGACTTCCCGGGGCCGGATCAATAACGCTGTCGGGAGGCCCTGGTCTTTCAGCCTGAACGGGCCTGAAGGCGGGCCGGGTCGGCAGCATGGCCCCGTCATTTTGTACCCCCAGGGGTATAAAGGTATACTGCAGGTTGTACCGGAGAAGTGCACCATGACCCTGCGGAAAACTGTCCGTTTCAACCAGCCTCCCGTTGTCCGTGCGCAAGCCTTGGCGCCCATCCCGTATGCCCCGCGCCGCTGGGTGCTGGCCGGTTTTTTGCTGGTCCTGGTAACGGGTCTGGGTTTGTTCAGCGCCAGCGGGGTGCACGCACAGGCCTCGGCCGGCGCGCCGCAGGTGCCGGTGGTGGCCGTGGGCGTGCAAGCGGTGGGCGCCGGTGTAACGCTGGACGGCAGCTTGCAGGCCGTGCGCCAGAGCGTGTTGTCGGCCCAGGCCAGCGGCCGCATTGCCAGCTTGTCGGTGAAAGCCGGCGACCGGGTGAAGGCCGGCCAGGTGTTGGCCGTGATCGACGACCGCGCCACCCAGGCCGGTGTGGCGCAGGCGCAGGCTGGTTTTGCGCAAGCCGACGCCAACCTGGCCAACGCCAGGACCCACTTTGACCGCACCCGCGACCTGCGCGCCCAGGGCTTTGTGGCCCAGGCCGCGCTGGACACCGCCCAGGCCCAGCTGAGAGCAGCGCAAGCCGGTGTGGCCGCCGCCCGGGCCGGGCAAACGCAAGCCGGTGTGGCCCAGGGCTTCACGCGGCTGACCGCGCCTTACGACGGCTGGGTGCTGGTCACCCACGCCGAAGCCGGGGGGTTGGCCATGCCCGGTGCGCCGGTGCTCACGGTGTACGCGCCGCAGCCCATTCGCGCGGTGGTTCATGTGCCGGCCTCGCAGCAAACCCTGGCCCAGCAGGCGAAGCGCATCGAAGTGCAGCTGCCTGGCACCGAGCGCTGGGTGACCCCTGCCAGCCAGACCAGCCTGCCTGCCGCCGACCCGGTTTCGCAAACTGTTGAATGGCGCCTGGACCTGAGCGCCGCCGATGGCGCGGGCCAGGTGCCAGGGCGCCAGGTGCGCGTGCGCTTTGTGGGCGGCACCGCTCAGCCCGACAGCCAGCGCTTGCTGCTGCCCGAATCTGCTCTGCTGCGCCGCGGTGAGCTGACTGCTGTGTATGTGGTGACCAGCAAGGGCGAAGGCCTGCCAGCCGGATTTGCGCTGCGTGCGGTGCGCACCGGTGCCTCGCATGGCAACGCCGGCGTCGAAATACTGGCCGGCCTGAAGGCGGGTGACCGTGTCGCGCTCGATCCGGTGCGTGCCGGCCTGTCGGGTGCAGCGCCCGTCGCGCAGTAAGGGTGCCGACATGAGCCACCCTGACCAAAACCCCAACGCCACCGATCCTGAAAAGCTGGGCTTTTCTGGCTCGGTGGCGCGCATGTTTCAGAGCAACGCCATCACGCCGTTGCTGGCGCTGGTGGCCTTGCTGCTGGGCCTGTTCGCCGTGCTGGTGACACCGCGCGAAGAAGAGCCGCAGATCAACGTGACCATGGCCAACGTGCTGATTCCCTTCCCGGGGGCTTCCAGCGCCGACGTGGAAAAAATGGTCGCGGCCCCGGCCGAACACGTGCTCTCACAAATCCACGGCATTGAGCACACCTACTCGGTGTCGCGCCCCGGCGTCGCCGTGCTCACCGTGCAGTTCCAGGTGGGCGTGCCGCGCACCGAAGCGCTGGTGCGGCTGTACGACGTGCTCAACGCCAACCAGGACTGGCTGCCCCAGGGCCTGGGCGTGCTGGCCCCCATTGTCAAGCCCAAAGGCATTGACGACGTGCCGGTGCTGGCCGCCACGCTGTGGACGAAAGACGCCCAGAGCGCACACGACCTGGAGCGCGTGGCCCATGCGGTGGAAAGCGAGCTGAAACGGGTGCCCGGCACCCGCGAGGTGGTCACCATTGGCGGCCCCGGCCGGGCGGTGCATGTGTGGCTCGACCCCGCCCGGCTGCGCGAGCGCGGCGTGAGCGTGCAGACGCTGCACGGCGCCATTGCCTCGGCCAACCAGGCCCTGCCCTCGGGCGCGGTCATCAACCCCAACCCGGCCGCGGGCGAGCCCGGCATGCTGTCGGTGGAAACGGGCGAGTTTCTGCAAAACGAAAAGGACGTGGGTGACATCGTGGTCGGCGTCAGCAACGGTCGCCCGATTTACTTGCGCGAAGTGGCGCGGGTCGAAGCCGGCGCCCAGCTGCCCAAACGCTACGTGTGGTTCACCCCGGGCGCTGCAGACGCGGCCCACCCCGGCCAGCAGGGCCAGAACCACCCGGCCGTCACCATCACCGTGACCAAAAAGCCCGGTGAAAACGCGGTGGACGTGGCCGCTGGCGTGCGCGAGCGGCTGGACAACCTGAAGAACACCGTCATCCCGGACGACGTGGAAGTCGCCATCACGCGCGACTACGGTCAGACCGCCGCCGACAAGGCCAACAAGCTGATTCAGAAGCTGGTTTTTGCCACCGGCGGCGTGATCATTCTGGTGGGTCTGGCGCTGGGCCGGCGCGAGGCGGTCATCGTGGGCGTAGCGGTCATCCTCACGCTCACGGCCACCCTGTTTGCCAGCTGGGCCTGGGGCTTCACGCTCAACCGCGTGTCGCTGTTTGCGCTGATTTTTTCCATCGGCATTCTGGTGGACGACGCGATTGTGGTGGTGGAAAACATCCACCGGCACCGGAGCCTCACGCCCGACGTGCCTTTGAGCGTGATCATCCCGCGCGCGGTGGACGAGGTGGGCGGCCCCACCATCCTGGCCACCTTCACCGTCATCGCGGCCTTGCTGCCCATGGCGTTTGTGAGCGGCCTCATGGGCCCGTACATGAGCCCCATCCCGATCAACGCCAGCATGGGCATGGCGATTTCGCTAGCCATCGCCTTCACCGTCACGCCGTGGCTTGCACTGAAACTGACGAAGACCGGTGCGGGCCACGCCGCGCACGGCCCGAGCAAGCTCAACAACGCCTTGCAAAACACCTTCAGCCGCGTCCTCACGCCACTGTTGCACAGCGCGCGCAAGCGCTGGCTGTTGCTGGCCGGCATTCTGGTCGCGTTGCTGCTGTCGGTCGGCCTGGCACTGGTGCAGTGGGTGGTGCTGAAGATGCTGCCGTTTGACAACAAGAGCGAGTATCAGGTGGTGCTCGACATGCGCGCTGGAACGCCGCTGGAAAACACCGCCGCTGCGCTGCAAGACATGACCGCCTGGCTCGCCCTGCAGCCCGAGGTGGCCAATGTGCAGGGCTACGCCGGCACCGCCAGCCCCATCACCTTCAACGGCTTGGTGCGCCAGTACTACCTGCGCGCCGACGCCGAGAGCGGCGACCTGCAGGTCAACCTGGCCGGCGCCAGCGCGCGCAGCGAAAAGAGCCACGCCATTGCGCAGCGCCACCGGCCAGAGCTGGAAAAAATCGCTGCGGTGCACGGCGCGCGCATCAAGGTGGTGGAAGTGCCGCCCGGCCCGCCGGTCATGTCGCCCATCGTGGCCGAGGTCTATGGCCCCGACGAAAAAGGCCGCGCCGAACTCGCCCTGCGCGTGGCCCAGGCCTTTGCCGATACGCCCGACATCGTGGGTGTGGACACCTCGCTGAAAGAGCACGCGCCGCGTGCCTTCCTGCGCATCCAGCGCCAGCGCGCGGAGTCGCTGGGCATTCCGGTGCAGGTCATTGCGCAGACGGTGCACGCCGCGCTCTCGGGCTCCGACGCGGCCTACCTGCACGACGGCCAAGCCAGGTTTGCGGTGCCGGTGCGCCTGCAGCTGCCGCTGGACCAGCAGGTCGGCCTCGATGCGCTGCTGGCGCTGCCGCTGAAAGCCGCCAACGGCGCCATGGTGCCGCTGTCTGAACTGGTGACGGTGGAGCGCGGTGTGATCGACCAGCCCCGCTTCACCAAAAACATGCTGCCTGTGACCTACGTGATGGGCGACATGGCCGGCCAACTCGACTCGCCGCTGTACGGCCTGTTCGGCATCCGCACCCGCATGGACGCCGCCGCGCTGCCCAACACCGGCGAACTGGGTGAGTACTGGATCAGCCAGCCCAAAGACCCGTACCGCCAGTACGCGGTGAAGTGGGACGGCGAATGGCAGATCACCTATGAGACCTTCCGCGACATGGGCGCGGCCTACGGCGTGGGCCTGATCCTGATCTACCTGCTGGTGGTGGCGCAGTTCAAGAGCTACATCACGCCGCTGATCATCATGGCGCCCATTCCGCTCACCATCATTGGCGTCATGCCGGGCCACGCACTGCTCAACGCGCAGTACACCGCCACGTCGATGATCGGGATGATCGCGCTGGCCGGCATCATCGTGCGCAACTCCATCTTGCTGGTGGACTTTATTGAGCTGGAAACCCGGCGCGGTGTGCCGTTTGCCGAGGCTGTGGTGCAGTCTGCTGCCGTGCGCGCGCAGCCCATTGCGCTCACCGGCCTGGCCGCCATGATGGGCGCCTTCTTCATCCTCGACGACCCGATCTTCAACGGCCTGGCGATCTCGCTGATTTTCGGCATCGCCGTGTCCACGCTGCTCACGCTGGTGGTGATCCCGGTGCTGTATCACGCCGTCTATAAAAATGACCCCCTGCGCCGCTTCGCGCCTTCCCCCTGAGGGGGACGCACCCAGTGGCCCGGCAAAGCCGGTTCCACGGGTGCCTTGTCTGAGGCATTCGCTTCGGCCAGCCTTGCTTTTCTCTGTGTCTCGTTTTTTAGGAGTTTGAAATGACTGTTGAACGCTACATCCGCATCATGGCCGGCTTTGTGGTCATGTTGTCCCTGGCGCTGGGCTTTGACAAAAGCCCGATCTTTGTGAGCGAGTGGTTTCTGGCGTTGACCGCCTTTGCCGGCTTCAACCTGTTCCAATCGGGCTTCACCGGCTTTTGCCCACCGGCCATCCTGTTCAAAAAACTGGGTGTGCCCGACAGCAACGGCGCCTGCAGCACCGGCAAGAACTGATCGCGCCACACCCCGCCTTCGGGTGGCACAGAGGTGGCCCGTTTTTGAGTTCACCCACCCATTCGTATCGCCCATGTCCTCACCCACACCGTTGAAATTCCTCATGCCCGGCTGGTTCTCGCTGGTCATGGGCCTGTGCGGGCTGGCGCTGGCCTGGCACAGCGCCCAGGCGGTGTTGGGTGACATGGCCAGCGGCATCGCGCTGGTGCTGGGCGTGTTGGCGGTGCTGGTGTTCGGGGTGCTGCTGGCGGCTTCGGTGCTGCGCCTGGTGCGCTACCCGCAGGCCCTGGCCGACGACCTGAAGCACCCGGTGCGCCACGCCTTTGTGGCGGCGCTGCCGGTGTCTTTGCTGTTGCTCGCCACGGTGGGCGTGGCGCTGGGCGGGGCCAATGGTGGCCTGGCCACGGTGTGGCGCACGCTGTGGTGGCTGGGCAGCCTCACACAGCTCTGGGCCACGCTGTGGGTGCTGGGCCGCTGGATTGCGCCGGCCGCAGCAGCCCAACCCGGCCAGGGCGCGGGCAACACCGGTCTGTGGCCTGCCGTTACGCCAGTGCTGCTGATTCCGGTGGTGGGCAACGTGGTCGCGCCATTGGCGGGCATGCCGCTGGGCATGGACGGCTGGTCGGCCGCGCAAATGGGCATTGGCGTGTTTTTCTGGCCGCTGGTGTTGCTGCTCACGCTGGTGCGGCGCATCGCCCACAGCCCGCTGCCCGAGCGCGTGCTGCCGGCTTGGTTCATCACCATCGCACCGCCCGCCGTCATTGGCCTGGTGCTGTTGCAAATGCAGGCACCGCTGCCGGCGGTGCAGGCGCTGTGGGGTGTGGGTCTGTTCTTCTTGTTGTGGACGGCGCCGGTGGTCAAGCGCATCGTCGTGCAGCCGTTTGGCGTACCGTTCTGGGCGCTGTCATTTCCGCTCGCCGCCTTCACCACGCTCACCCTGCGCCTGGCGCCACTGCAGCTAGAGAGCCGCTGGCACGGCCTGCTGCAAAACGCGGGCTTGCTGCTGCTGGCGTCCACCTCCATGGTGGTGTTGTGGCTGGCCTTTGCCACCGTGCGCGGCCTGCGCGACGGCACCTTGCTGGCCCCCGAGCCGGTGGCCAACATCATTCCCGTTTCGGCATGAGCAAGGCCGCCGCTCAGCCCCTGCCCGCCGAGCGCAAGGCCGAGCTGATGCATCGCCTGCGCCGGGTCGAGGGCCAGGTGCGCGCGTTGCAAAAGCGGCTGGAAGAGGGCGCCGACTGCGCCAAGATTGCGCAACAGCTGCGGGCCACGCGCCATGCGCTCGACAGCACCTACGTGCGGCTCAACCTGTCGGTGGCTGGGCAAGAACGGTCTCAACCGACGTCGGCGCAAGCGCAGCGCGTGACCGAGGTGCTGGACCGCCTGCAGACGCGGCTGGGGCGCTCGCGCTGAAGTCTTCGATGGCTTGATGTTGGAGCGGTTCGTCAAGCGAAAAGCTCGGCGTGGCGCTGGGGGCAGGTCTGCATCTGTCGGGGGCTGTGAACTGGAACTGATTACCAGCCGCCTTGACGTGATGTCTGTAAAGCGAATAATGCGCTGTAATACAACTAACGCGAGGTGTTGCGCCATGACTGCCAAAACCATCAACGTGCGCCTGCCCGAGGCGCTCTACAACCAGATCGAAGAGCTGGCCAAGGCCACCGCCCGAACCAAGAGCTTTCTGGCCATCGATGCGTTGACCCACTATGTGCAGCGCGAGTCCTGGCAGATCCGTGACATCCACGAGGGCATTCAGGAAGCCGATGCGGGCGAATTCGCCACCGATGATCAGGTCAAGGCCGTGTTTGCCAAACACGGCGCCTGATCCATGGCGCTGAAATGGACGAAGACGGCTCTGCGTAGCGTCGATGACATCGCTGGTTTCATTGCCCAAGACAACCCCGCTCGCGCCACCAGTTTTGTGCGGGAGCTGAAAGACGCTGTGATCAAACTGCAAGTGCATCCGGGCATGGGTAGGGCTGGGCGGGTGCCCGGTACCCGCGAATTGGTCCTGCACAAAAACTACATCGCCATCTATCGCGTGCGCGGTGAAGATGTGGAAATCCTGCGGCTGCACCACGTCGCTCAAGACCTTTAGCCGGTCCGGTTCACCTTTGGGTGTGACCCGTTCAACCTCACCGCCCCTGCGGCGAACACCCCGCAAACCCATACCGCTCGCAGAATGGGTTCCCCAGCAGCGGCAGCCAGGGGGGGATGTCGTGGAACTCCTGCGCGATCTTCGCCAGCACCTGTTCCCGGTAGGGCTGGAACTTGAAGCCGGTGCCGTCCACCATCCAGAAGGCCACGCCTTCGATCAGCACCTTGCGCTTGCTGACCTGCGAGAAGAAGGGCGTGAAGTCGGCCAGGTCGGGTTCGTCGTAGTCGAAGATGCGCAGGGCCTGACCGTCGTAGGTGCGGAAGTCGACGATCTGGTCGTCCTGCCGCGCGTGGTGGCGGCCGACGCCGAACACCGGCACGTACTGACCGTACGAGAACGCCAGCACCGCGGCGGGGTTGTAGGTGCGGGCCAGCAGCGTGGCGCCGGCCGGCAGATCGGCCTGGAGGGCGGCGGCCAGGGCCGGGGTTTCGCGGGTGAAGACCAGGCGGTCGTAGAGCTTGGCGGGCTGCCACAGCGACAGCGGCGCCCAGGCTAGCGCGGCCACCGCGATCAGGTGCGGCAGCGACAGCGCCAGCGTGGCCTTGAAGCTGCTGCGCAGCGCGCGCGGATCCACCCGCAGGCCGGCCCACACCACGAACAGCGGCACAAAGCCCAGCACCCAGTGCAGGCCGATGGTGCGTTTGAGGCTGATGAAGGCGAACAGCGCAAGGGGAAACAGCCACAGCGCGGTGGCGGCCGTGCGCAGGGCGGGGCTCACGCCGTGTGCCCAGCGCCCGCGCAGCCCCTGCCACAGCAGCCAGGGCGTGAGCAGGTAGGCCGCCATCGCCGCGTACACCGTCGGGGTCTGCAGGTTCCAGTGCGAGCCCTCGTGGCGGTTGAACACGTTGAACATCACGTTGCTCCAGCCGTGCGTGGCGTTGAAGGCCAGGTTGATGCCGATGGAGGGCAGCGCCAGCACCAGCATGAGTGGCAGCGCCCACCAGCGCTCGCGCCGCCAGCCCAGCACATGCACCGCGTAGGCCAGGCCGAGCAGGGCAGCGAAGTACTTGGACAAAAACGCCAGCCCCACGAACAGGCCCGCCAGGGCGTACCAGCCGGTGCCCCGGTCGGGGCAGGCGCTGGCGCGCAGGTAAGCGTAGGCCGAGAGCGCCATGAACAGCACCAGTGGTGTGTCGGTGGTGACCAGCACAAACATCCACGACCACGGCATGGCCAGGTACACCGCGCCGGCCAGCCAGGCGCTGGGCTCGCGCGCATCGGGCAAAAAGCGGCGCAGCAGATCGACCAGCAGCAGCGCAATGGCGCTGGTCACCAGCAGCGTCACGCTGCGCAGCACCAGCGGGTGGTCGCTGATGCCGTGCAGCACCGCCAGCAGCCAGCCCACCATGGGCGGGTGGTCCGAATAGCCCCAGGCCGGGAACACGCCCCACTGGTAGAAAAAGGCCTCGTCCCCGGTGAAAGGGAAGCCGGCGGCCAGCACCACCTTGAGCAGCAGCGTGGCGAAGAAGGTGGTCCAGAACAGGCGCCGCGCTGCGGAGATGGGGAGATCAGAGCTTTTCATGTTGGTCGTCCAATGGGTGCCGGAGCGCTTGTCTCATCTTTTCGAGAACACCGCGGAACTGGCTCTGCCAGGCCGCAGGTGTTGCCCCTTGAGGGGCGGAGCGAAGCGACGGGGGTGGTCCAAGCCTAGGCGTCCAAAGCCAGCAGGCTGACGCCCACCACAATGAGCGTGCAGCCCGCCACCCGCAGCCACGAAAGCGGCTCGCCCAGCCACAGCACGCCCAGGCCCATCGTCACCACAAAGCCCAGGCTGACCAGCGGGTAGGCCAGGCTCACGTCCAGCCGCGACAGCACCCACAGCCACAGCACCGCGCTGGCGCCGTACAGCACCAGGCCCAGCCACACCAGCGGGCTGGAGATCGCGTGCAGGTAAGTGGCGCCCACGTCGCCGCCGGCGGGTGCGCCCATGCCGCGTTTCATGACCAGCTGGGCGGCTGACGACAGCAGCACACAAAAAAGGGCCAGGCCCAGCGCAATGGATTTCATGAAAAAGGCGTCTCGTGGTGGCGGCAGGAAAAAGGTGGACGGGGGCTCGGTCAAAGGCCCACGGTGGCGGCCAGACCTATGGCGCCCATCACGCCCAGCGTGACCCAGCTGAAGGGGTCGCGCAGTGCAAATTGCAAGGGGTCTTCGCTGTGCAGCTCGCGCCGCCCTGTCTTCAGCCAGATGCGCATGAGCCACAGCAGCAGCACCGGCGCCGCGCCCCACAGCCACTCGGGTTGCGCATACAACGCCTGGCTGTTCTGGCTGTCGATGTAGAGCGTGAGCACCAGCACCGCCAGGAAGCCGCTGGACAAGCCTATGGCCCGCAGCGAGGCCAGGTCGCGCGGCTGGTAGCCCCGGCCGGGCGCCAGGGTGGCGCGTTCGCCGTCCAGTTCTTCCAGCTCGGCACAGCGTTTCACCAGCGCCAGGCTCAAAAACAGAAAGATTGAAATCGCCAGCAGCCAGTAGGACGGCGCCACGCTCACGGCCACCCCGCCCGCGCCAATGCGCAGGGTGTAGAGGCCGGAGAGCACCAGCACGTCCAAAAGCGCCACGCGCTTGAGCCACAGCGAATACGCGAGCGTGGTGATGGTGTAAGCCAGCAGCATGGCGGCAAAATCACCCGACACGGCCAGCGCCAGCCCAAAGGCCAGCGCCATCATCACCACGCCCAGCACCACCGCCAGCCCAATGCTGAGGGTGCCCGAGGCCAAGGGCCGGTGGCGCTTGAGGCGGTGCACCCGGTCGTTGGGCAGGTCCAGCAGATCGTTGAACAAATAGGTGGCCGACGCACACAGGCCAAATGCCACGAAGGCCAGCGTCGCCAGGCCCCACAGCGCCGGGTCGAGCGAATGCGCGGCCAGCAACGGCAAAAACAGCAGCGCGTTTTTGGACCACTGCTCGAGGCGAATGGCGCGCAGCACGGTCTTGAGCTTCAGCGGCTCTTGTTCAAACACGCGCGCCTGCGGGTGCTGGCGCTGCAGTGCGCGCACCACGGCGGGCGGCGCGTTCACGGCCACGGCTTGGGTGCTGCCTTGCCACACCGCCAGGTCGTCGCGGCTGTTGCCGGCGTAGCTCCAGGTGGTGTGGCCGCCTGCGCGGGCGTGAGCGTCGATGGCGGCGCGTTTGTGGTCGCGGCTCAGGTTGGGGCCACCCGCGCCGCCGCGGGTGCCCAGCACCGCGTCAAAAATCTTGAAATGCGCCGCCACCTCGCTCACAATGCGCGCGTCCGCCGCACTGGCCAGCACCAGCGGCCGGCCGCGGGCGTGTTCGTCGCGCAGGTACTGCACAAAACGTTCGTGGTAGGGCAGACGTTCCGGGTCGGGCCGCACCGCGTCGGCCAGCTTGTGTTTGAAACCCGCCTTGCCCAGCAGCAGCCAGGCCAGCAGGCGCAACAGGTTCAGCGGGTTGCGGCTCACCAGCAGCATGACCGATTCGTACAGCGTGTCCGACAGCGTGAGCGTGCCGTCCAGATCCACATACAGCGGGCTGTTGTCGTGCGGCGCGGCGGTGGCGGTGTGTGGCGGCAAGCTGGATGTCCGTTGGGGCTGGGGCAATTTTAGGGCGCTGCCCGCCGGTGCTGGCCTTGCGCCCCCAGGTGCCGCGCCAGCGCGGCCAGCGCCTGCCGTGCCCGTGCGCCGTGGCGGGGCTGCCCTGCGCCTTTCAGCCCCCGCTGCGCAGCAGCAGTGCCGGGTTCAGCCGCATCTGCCCCAGCAGGTAGCGCGCACCCAGGCCCAGGCTCACGCCGCTGACCAGCAGGGCCGTGAGCCCGCCGCTCCAGTACAGGCCCGCCGGGCTCATGTCCAGGCGCCACAGCAGCAGGCCGGTGGCCAGCGCGCTGCCGGCCAGCAGGGCAAAGGCGGAGGTGACGGCGGCCAGCACCACGTATTCCCACACCAGCACGCGGCGCAGCAGCGAGTGGCGCGCGCCCAGCGCGTGCATCACGGTGGCGTCAAACAGCTGGCGGCTGCGGCTGGCCGCCACCACGCTGGCCAGCACCAGCAGGCTGGCGGCCAGGCACACGCCCGCCACCACCGCCAGGCCGCTGCTGGCGCGGCCCATGAGGGCGCGGGTTTCGCGCAGCAGCGACTCGGTGCGCACGGTGGCGATGTTGGGCGCCACGGCGGCCAGGCGGTCCTGGGCGTCCAGCGTCTGGGCGACCGGCATCCAGGCCGCGCCCACGTGGCGCGTGATGAAGGGGTCCAGCACCCCGTCGCTGAAGATCGCTTCCAGCCACAGGCGCGACTGCATGCGCCGCTGGCTGTAAATGGCGGCCAGCGTGGCCTCCACCGGCGTGCCCATGATCTCAAAGCGCAGCCGGTCGCCCACCTGCAAGCCCAGTTCGTCGGCCTCGCGGTCTTCCATGGCCACCAGCGGTTCGCCGCTGTGGTCTTGGGGCCACCAGGCGCCGCGGTCGATCACCACGTCGTCGAAGTTGCCGGAGCGGTTGCTCAGCTTGTGTTCGTCGCGGGCTTCGCGGGCGCGTTCGCCATCGGCACTTTCGCGCAGGGTTTCGCCGTTCACCGCCGACAGGCGCCCCAGCACCAGCGGGGCGGTGCGCAGTTCAGCGCCTGCGCTGGCGCTTTGCAAGGTGTCGCGCAGCAGCGGAATCTGTTCGGTCTGCACGTCGTAAAACACCAGCGCCGGTGCGTTGGCAGGCACGGTGTCGTTCACGGTGCGCAGCAGCGTCATGACGACCAGCGTGCAAGCCACCAGCAGGGTGAGGGCCGAGCCCAGCGAGAGCAGGGCGGTGCGCAGCGGTGAATGCGCTTGCTGCAAACCGGCCAGCGCCAGTTGCAGCGGCAAGGGCAGGCGCGGGTGGTGCTGCAGCCGGGCGGCCAGGCGGCGCAGGCCGCGGGTGGCCAGGTCCAGCACGCCCAGCAGCGCGGCGGTGGCCAGCACAAAGGCCAGGCCAAAGCGCGGGTCGGGCAGCACCGCCACCAGCAGCGCCAGCGTGGCGGTGGCCACGGCGGCGGTGAGCCACCAGGCGCGGCGCGGCGTGTGCAGCGCCTGCCCTTCCACGCCCCGAAACAAGGTGGCCGGGCTGACCGACAGCGCCCGACCCAGCGCGGGCAACGAAAACGCCAGCGCGGTGAGCACACCAAATACCAGCGCCACCCCCGCGGGCTGCCACAGACCTTGCAGCAGCAGCGTCACCGGCAGTTTGTCGGCGACGAGTTGCGCGCCCGCCAGCGCCAGGCCCATGCCCAGCGCCACGCCCACCGCACTGGCCAGCAGCGCCAGCATCAGAATTTGCAGCAACACCATGGCGGCCAGCCGGCCGTCGCGCAGGCCGAGCGCGCGCAGCGTGGCCAGGCTGGTGAGCTTGCCTTGCAGGTAGGCCTGCACGCTGTTGAACACCCCCAGGCCACCGATGAAGAGGGCTGAAAAACCGATCAACAGCAGGCCCGAAGCGACTTGGCCCAGCACCTCGGCCATGCGGTCGCTGCGTTCGTCAAAGCTGCGCACCTCGGCGTCCAGCGCCGGAAAGGCGGCCATGAAGCTGTCGCGCCAGGCGGTGGCGGCCTGGGCGCTGGGCGCGTCCACGCGCACACGGTAGCGGTATTCGACCCGGCTGAGCGGCTGCACCAGGCCCGTGGCCAGCAGCGCGCCCTCAGTCACCAGCACCGGGGCAGCGCCCCAGTCGGCGCGCAGGCTGCGGTCGGGCTGGCGCACGGTGATGGCGCGCACCACCAGTTCCAGATCGCCAATGGCGATGCGGCTGCCGGGCTGCAGGCCGAAGCGGGTAGCCAAAGCGGCGTCAATGGCGGCGCCCCACTGGCCGTCGCGCTGGGCCAACGCGTCGGCTAGCGTCGCGGCCGGGTTCAGCTCCACCCGGCCCACCAGCGGGTAGGCCGCGTCGGCACTCAGCAGCTCGATCAGCTGGGCGCGGCCGTCGTCGGTGCGCAGCATGGTGCGCAGCTCGATCACGCGCGACACTGTGGCGCGCGCCTGCATCCAGGCCAGCGTGTCGCTGGGCAGGGGCTGGGGCGATTCAATTTCCACATCGCCACCAAAGATCAGCCGGGCATCGGTGCGCATCGCGTCGGCCACCTGGCGGTAGAGGCCTCCGCCCGCGGCCACCAACGACACGCCCAGCACCAGGCAGGCCACAAAAATCCACAGGCGCCGACCGCTGGCGCGCAGGTCGCGCCAGGCCAGGTCAAGCAGAAGCAGCATGGCGGTGCTCCGGCTGGCGTTCGTTGGGCGATTCCTGCAACCGGCCTTCGTGCAGGCGCAGCACGCGGTCGCAGCGGGCGGCAAAGTCCAGGTCGTGCGTCACCAGCACCAGGGTGGTGCCCAGCTCCCGGTTCAGGCCAAACAACAGCTCGCGCACCGCCTCGGCGGTGTGGTCGTCCAGGTTGCCGGTGGGTTCGTCGGCCAGCAGCAGGCGCGGGCGGTGCACCAGCGCGCGGGCAATGGCCACGCGCTGCTGTTCGCCGCCCGAGAGCTGCGACGGCTGGTGGTGCATGCGCTCGGCCAGGCCGACGCGGCGCAGCATCTCGGCCGCCGCTTCGCGCGCGCCGCTGGCCCCGGCCATTTGCAGCGGCAGGGCCGCGTTGTCCAGCGCGCTCAGGCTGGGCAACAGGTGAAAGCTCTGAAACACGATGCCGATGCGTTCGCGGCGCAGGTCGGCCAGGCCGTCGCTGTCCAGGCGGCCCAGGTCGATGCCGTCGATCAGCACCTGCCCGGCGCTGGGCCGTTCCAGCCCCGAGAGCAACAGCAACAGCGAAGTTTTGCCCGAACCCGAGGGGCCGGCAATGGCCACGCGGGTACCGGCTTCGATGCGCATGTCCAGCCCGCGCAGCACGTCCACGCGGGTGTTGCCGAGCGGGTAGGACATGCCAAGCTGGCGGGTTTCGATCAAGGCGGTGTTTTTTGTCATAGGGGTCGGAGCGTGGCGTTGGGCCGAGGTTCCCGTCGTGTGGGTGGCCATAATGATCGGCTTTCAGCCCCCGCGCTTGCGCAAGTCGTTCTTATGGATTTCTGGACCACCTCTTTGCTGCTGGCCGTTGCCGCGTTTGCGGCCGGTGTGCTCAACGCCATCGCCGGCGGCGGCAGCTTTCTCACCTTCCCTGCGCTGGTGTTTGCGGGTGTGCCGCCCATCATGGCCAACGCCACCAGCGCGCTGGCGGTGAGCCCGGGCTACCTGGGCAGCACGCTGGGTTTTCGGGCCGAGCTGCGGGAGCTGCCCACGCGGCGCCTGCAACGTGAAATGACGCTGTCGGCGGTGGGTGGCGTGGCGGGTGCGCTGCTGTTGCTGGTCACGCCGTCGCATGTGTTTGCCGGCATCGTGCCCTGGCTGCTGTTGTTTGCCACGGCGCTGTTTGCGGCCGGGCCGGTGCTGGCGCGGCGCGCGCAGGCCGCTTCCCAGGCAGGGCAGGGGCTGGCTGCCTGGCGCGAGCCTGGCCTGTTGCTGGTGGCTGTTTACGGCGGCTATTTCAACGGTGGCCTGGGCATCTTGCTCATGGCGCTCTACACCGTGGCCGGCGAGTCGCGCATCCACACCGTGAACGCGCTGAAAAACCTCAATTCGCTGGTGTTGTCGTGGCTGGCCGTGGGCGCGTTTGTGCTGGCGGGCGCCATTGCCTGGAAAGAGGGCCTGTTGATGATGGTGGCCGCCACGGCGGGCGGCTTCTTTGGTGCGCGCTGGTCCAGGCGATTGCCCGCGCAATGGGTGCGCATGGGCGTGATCGTGACCGGGCTGGTGATGAGCGCGCTGTTTTTTGCGCGCAGTGCCTGAAGCCACTGCGCTCTCGTGTCGTTAGGTCGGTAGCCAGGGCCGGACCTGGCCCAGCGCCTGTAGCACCAGTTGCCACAGCGATACCGCATAAGCCACCGCCGCCAAGCCCGTGGCGGTGGACAGCAGCAGGGCCAGGCCGTCGCGAAACATCCAGCCCAGGCTGAGCAAGATCAGGCTCAGGCTGGGCAGCACGTTGCCCAGTGGCAGCGGCAAGAAAATCACCAGGCCCATCAGCGCGATCCACACGCCCCACAGGGCCCGCGTGCGGTCGTGTGAGCACAGCGCCCACCGCGGTCGCAGCCAGCGGTTGCCCCGCTCGTACACCCAGGCCAGGCCGTGCAGGCAGCGGCCGGTCCAGCGCTCGTTCAGCGTCAGCTGGCCCAGGCGGGCGGGCAGGGGCCATGCGTCCTGACCGCGTGCCCAGGCCAAGGCCAGCGCCCAGATGCCCAGGCTCATGGCCGTGCCGGTGCCCGGCAGCGGCACCGAGCACACCACGGCCAGCAGCATCAGCAACACCGGACCCGACGACTCGCGGTGCAAGCCGAGCAGTTCCGTCAGGGTCAGGCGCAAGTCGGCCGCGGTGCTGGTGGCCGCTGTCGCGGACACGCTGTTTGCGCGGTGCCCGTTGGCGGCCTCGCGCAGCCGCTGAGCCAGATGGATGCTCATGTTGTTGTGCGCGCCCTACGGCCTCTCAGGTTTATGCCTGTCGCAGCTTGGCGGGTGCGCCCAGGCGGCCCGCCAGCCAGTGCCCAGCCACTGCACACACCAGCAGCAACAGCATCACCAGCCCCCAGCCGATCCACAGCAGCGGGGTGACCCAGCCCATCACGCCATCGGCCGACGGCAGCACCTGGCCCAGCCACTGCACCAAGCCCACCGCGGCCGCCTGCAGCCCCTGCAGCCAGGCCGTGTCCACCCACAGGGCCAGCCATGCCGGCACCGGCCATTGCCCCGCTGCGGTGGCCAGGTCGGTGGCCTGCCCGGAGGCCATGGCCGCCAGCAACCAGTCGATCACTTGCGCCGTCAGCGCCACCAGCCCCGTCCACAGGCCGGCCAGCACCACAAACGCCAACCAGATCATTGTTTTCATACGAATATCCTTTTCATGTCATGGGCTGCTGGGTGTCACGTGGCTGCGGGCACCGTGCGCCAGGCCTTCACCATCGCGTCCAGCATGTCGGCTTCGCCTTCGGCCAGGTGCCCGTCGGCCAGGGCCACGTCTTTGCACAGGCCCATGATCTGCGCGCGCAGTTCCGGGTCCTGCACCTCGTCCATCAGGGCCTGCCGGGTCGCATCGTCGATCTGCGACGAGCCGATCCACTCGCCGTGTGCGGCGTGCAGCAGATCCTGGCAAAACAGGTCAATCACCGCCTTGATCTCCTCAGCCGGCAGCCCCAGGCGGCGTGGCGCCTCCAGCCGGTCCAGCGCACGGATCTCGGTCATCGAATAATTGCCGTCGGCCACAAGGGCCATGGCCAGCAGGCGCGTGGCGGCCTGGGGGCTGTTGGTGGGGTACGTTCTCATGGCTCACTGCTTTCCTTGCGTGCAAAAAAGAACCAGGTCTGTTGTTCGCTGTGCAGAGCGCCTGGCGTGCTCCGAACACGGTTCAAGAATAGAGCCCTGCAGAGGCTTTAAAAAGCAGACAATCAGTGATTAATCTTCAATTAAAAACGAAGCATGAACCAAGAGCTCAATTATAAGCATTTGTATTACTTCTGGGTCACGGCCAAAGAGGGCGGCATGTCGCATGCGGCCGACCGGCTGGGGCTGGCGGTGCAAACCGTGAGTGCGCAGGTGCGTTTGCTCGAACAGTCGTTGGGGCATGCCTTGTTCAAGCCGGCCGGCCGCGGCCTGGCGCTGACCGAAGCCGGTCAGGCTGCGCTGCAGGTGGCCGAGCAGATTTTTCACCTGGGTGAGCACCTGCAAACCGCTGTGCGCGAGGCCGGCACACACATCGGCGTGCGTCTGGTGGTGGGCATTTCAGACGGTCTGCCCAAGCTCGCCGTGCGCGACCTGCTGGCGCCCGCCATGGAAGAGCCCCACCTGCGCCTGTTGTGCCACGAAGACAAGTTTGACGACCTGCTGGCCGACCTGGCCCTGCACCGTCTGGACGTGGTGCTGTCTGACCGCCCCGCGCCGGCCAACCCCAATCTGCGGCTCTACAGCCACGCGCTCGGGTCTTCGGCGCTGGGATGGTATGCGCCCCAAGAATGGCTGGCGCAGGCCAGCCACAACTTTCCGCACAGCCTGGCCCAGGTGCCCGTGCTGTTGCCCACCGCGCATGCCTCGGTGCGCCTGCGGCTCGACCAGTGGTTTGAACGCCAGGGCGTCAAGCCCAGCCTGGTGGGCGAGTTTGAAGACAGCGCCCTGCTGGCCACGTTTGGCTCGTCGGGCATGGGCGTGTTTCCCGCTTCTGAGCGCATGCGCGAAAAGCTCTCGCACGGCTACGGCCTGAGCTGGTTTGCACCTTGTGAAGGCGTGCAGGAACACTTTTATGCCATTGGCACCGCGCGCAAGGTGCAGCACCCGCTGGTGCAAAAACTGCTGGTGCAGAAGCTGGCCGACTGACCCTGACGCAAGCGGTGCCCAGTCCGTTGGTGGCCCCCTGCTGGCCCGCCCGACTGGAGCCCCGCCACCGCCGCTGCCGTCCCACAATGTCGCCATGCACACGCTCACCCCCGCTCACCTGATGCCCTGGACGGTGGCCAGCCCGTTTCGCATGCAGCCCGGTTTGTCGCGCCTGTTGCCGGCGACCGACGCGGCACAGCCCCCGGTATCGCCCCCGCCGCTTTTCTTGCGCGATGCACAAGCCCCTGCCTACGCCGCACAGAAACAAGCCGTGCTGCAGACGCACCACGAGCGCGCCTTGGTCGGTCAGGCCGAGCCCGCCGTGTTGCAGGCCATTGCCGCTGCTTATGCCGCCCAAACCGGCGTGGCCCTGGCGCCCACGGCCCAGGCGCTGGCCCTGGGCCTGCAAGAAGACCTGGTGGTGCTGCACGACGAGCCCGACGCGATGCGCACACGCTGGCTTTCGGTGTGCTTCCCGTCCAACTGGAGCCCGGCCGACAAGCTGGGCCTGGACTTCAGCGCCATTCACGCCCCGGTGGCCGACAACGCGCTGCTGCAAGCCGGTGGCAAAGGCATTGTGGACATGGCGTTTCGCCAGGCTTCCATGCTGCGCCATGTGTGGTTGCTCACGCCCAGCGGTGATTTGCCACAACACCCCGAGACCCGCCGCACCCGCTGGGCAGACGCCGAGGCCCAGGCCGACACCAGCGGTCAACGCTTGCTGGAGCAGGTGTTTTTTCGCGTCGAACGCCAGACCACGCTGCCCCTGCCCGCCCTGCAGCGCGGCGTGTTTTTCATCCGTGTCATGGTGTGCCCGCTGCTGGCCGTGTTGCAGGTGGCGCCTGCGCGTGCGGCCGAACTGCACGCCGCGCTGGCCTCCATGACCGAGGCCGTGGTGGCCTACCGCGGCATGGCCGGCGTGCGCCCGCGCTTGCTGGCCGAACTGGACGCGCTGCAAACCACCGGCGCCTGACACGGCTCCGCGCCCCACGCAAACCGCCGGTCCGTTGACGCGGCTCAAGACCGCGTTGTGCCGGCGGCCTACAGTGGGGCGAACGACCCACCGCGCCTGGAGCACGCTCATGAAGTTACCCCCCGGTACTCGGACCAGTCTGTACCACAGCGCCGGGCTTGATGCGGTGCTGGACCGCATGGCCCGGCAAGCCGCTGGCCTGTTGCGCGGCAACGGTCCGCTGGCGGTGGTGGGCGTGCTGCGCCGCGGTGCACCGCTGGCCGACCGTCTCACCGAGCGCCTGGTGTTGCAACACGGCGTGCCACCGCCCTTGCGGCTGGACCTGGCCGTCAAACGCTACGCCGACGACCTCACGCTGGTCTATCCCGACACCCAGCTCACCGAAGCCCCCCGCGACGCTTCGCTGGACCTCGGCGGCGTGACCGTGCTGGTGGTGGACGACGTGCTCTACACCGGACAGTCGCTGCTGAAAGTGCTGGACCACCTGAACCGCAAGCACGCCGCCGCCGTGCGCGTGGCGGTGCTGGTGGACCGCTGCGTGACCACGCTGCCTCTGCGGGCCGACGTGGTGGGCCTGCGGCTGGAGGTGGCGCCCAGCCACATCGTCGAATGCCACGTGCCGCCCTACGAACCCGATTTCAGCATTCAGCTGCTGCAACCGCAGCCTGCCGGCTGAGCATCCCCAAGCCGCCAAGGAAACGCCATGTTCAAAGACCGCGAAGACGCTGCCCGCCAGCTGGCCACCCGGCTGGCCGCGTACCGGGGCCAGCACCCGCTGATTTTGGCCATTCCCCGCGGCGCCGTGCCCATGGGCAAGGTGCTGGCCGAACTGCTGCAGGGCGACATGGACGTGGTGCTGGTGCGCAAGCTGCGCGCGCCCTACCAGCCCGAGGTGGCGATTGGTTCGGTCGATGAAAGTGGCTGGAGCTACATCGCACCCTATGCCGCGTCCATCGGGGCCGATCAGGACTACATCGCTGCCGAAAAGCACCAGCAGCTGGAAACCATCCGATCGCGCCGCGTGCGGTACTCGCCCATTCGCGCCCCCATCGACCCCGAGGGCCGGACCGTGATCGTGGTCGACGACGGCCTGGCCACTGGCGCCACCATGATCTCGGCCCTGCACAGCCTGCGCCGGCGCCAGCCGGCCAAGCTGGTGTGCGCGGTGCCCGTGTCCTCGCCCGACGCCCTGGCCCGCATCCGCACCATGGCCGACGAGGTGGTGTGCCTGCACGCCCCCGACGACTTTCAGGCCGTGGGCCAGTTCTACCGCCACTTTCCGCAGGTGGAGGACGACGAGGTGATGGCGCTGCTGAGAGGCGGACGATCGGGATGAATCCGCTGTTTGACTGACACGAACACGAACACGAACACGAGACCGTGACCCTGTCATGCCCGTCATCTGAACGCGGCGGGTCACCCCGGATGCGGCGCGCCGTCACGGTGCTGCTCGTGTGCGGCGGCGTCTGGCCGCGGGCCTGGGCGATGGGCGTCAGGGCGGCGTCCGTCGATGTCTGGATCGATCTGGACGCCCCGGTTCCAGCGGGCTCGCACGATGCGACCGAAGCGAACAAGCGCCGTCAGCACGTCGAGGCGCAGCAGCAAGCCGTGTGGCTTGAACTGGAGCGGCTGGGAGCCGTTGAATTGGCGCGCGTGCGCCATGTGCGAAACGCCATCGCCGTTCGCATCGCACCCGGGCATCTCGATGCGGTGCGTGCGCTCGCGGGCGTGGCGCGTGTCAGACCCGTGAACGACCTGCATCCGCCAGAACCGAGCACACCTTCAAAAAGAGGTCCTTCGGATGAATGGTATTTACCGGGATCGAATCAATTCATAACATTTGACTGCGTTTTTGAACGTCACTGTTTCATGCGGCCCTGCGAAGGGTGCAGCTGGAAACGGCAGTGAGTCCACCGATGTGCCCTGCCACTTTCCAAGAAAGCTTCAGATGAAAAGAACGTTCAATCTTGTCGCGGTGGCCGCGGCGTCCTGCCTGGTGATTGCCTGTGGCGGCGGGGAGCCTCCGGTGGCCTCGGTGGCCGGCACCACGGCAAACCCCTTGGCCGTCCCGGCCGACAGTCTGTACCGCTCGATCGAATCCCTGCGTGTGCCTGCGGGTGAACTTCCCGCCGCGGTTGCGCCCAGTCTGCGCCGCGCCACGGGTCCGATCGATGTCTGGGTATCGCTCACCGCCTTGCCGGTGTCGCTGAAGAAGAAGGCGCTTCGTCCCGACGTGGCGGGTGTGAGCTGGAAGGCCACAGACGCCGCCTTGCAGAGCCAGTTGCAGGCGCACAAGGCACTGCTCAGAGGCGGCCAGGACACGCTGGTGAGCGCACTCAGGGGCCTGGGCGCACGCGAACTCGGCCGCGTGCTCGTCTCGCACAATGCGGTGGCTGTCCGGGTCGACGCCGCGCGCCTGGCCGAAATCGCCGCTTTGCCCGACGTCGCGGCGGTGCGGCCGGTGCGCCACTACGAGTTGATGCTGGGCGAGACCGTGCCCTATGTGGGCGGCGCTGCTGCGCAGGGTCTGGGCTTCGACGGCACGGGCACCCGCGTGGCGGTGCTGGACTCGGGTATCGATTACACGCACCGCAACCTCGGCGGCGCGGGCACGCCCGCCGCCTACGCCGCTGCCTATGGCAGCGGCGTAGGCGATGCCCTGCAGACCACACGCGACGGCCTGTTCCCCACCGCGAAGGTGGTGGACGGCTTCGACTTTGTCGGCGAGCGCTGGCCCAATGGCGAGCGCACGGAAGACCCCGACCCGATCGACTTCCAGGGCCATGGCACGCACGTGGCCGACATCATCGCCGGCGTCGGCCCCAACCGAGGCGTGGCACCGGGTGCCCAGCTCGTGGCGGTCAAGGTCTGCAGCGCTGTGGCCACGTCGTGCAACGGCGTTGCGCTCCTCAGGGGCATGGACTTCGCGCTCGACCCCAACGACGATGGCGACCTGAGCGACGCGGTGGACGTGATCAACCTGTCGCTCGGCAGCAGCTACGGGCAGGACGAGGACGATCTGTCCTTTGCCGCCGCCAACGCGGTCAAGCTGGGGGTTTCGGTGGTGGCTTCGGCCGGCAACAGCGCCAACCGGCCGTACATCGTCGGCTCCCCGTCGTCGGCGCCGGGGGTGTTGAGCGTGGCGCAGACGCAGGTGCCGAGTGCCAACGTGTTCCCACTGGCGATCACCGCCCCGGCCGCCATTCAGGGCCGCTACAACAACACCGCGAGCCTGGATTGGGCGCCCCTGGCTGGCGGCATCGCGGGCGACGTGGTGTTCGTTGGCCGCGGCTGCGCTGGCGATTCCTATCTGGCGCCCCCCGCTGGCAAGGTGGCGCTGATCGATCGAGGCGCGTGCAGCATCAGCCAGAAGGTCCGTCGCGCGAGCGACGCCGGAGCCACGGGCATCCTGATCGGTCAAGTGGCGGCCGGCGATGCGCAGACTTTCTCGAACGGCGGTGAATGCCCCGCGCCGGCCGATGGAGCCTGCAAGCCGAGCATCGTGATCACGCAGGCGGTGTCCGATCTCATCAAGGGTCAGCTCGGGATGGGGGCCACAGTCTCGGTTTCGGTCTCAAAAGCCGTCTTCGTGAACCTGGCGGGCAGCATGGTTGCGAGCTCCTCGCGCGGCCCGGGCTTCAGCGCTTCGGCACTCAAGCCCGAGATCGGTGCGCCGGGTGCCTCGGTTTCCGCGATCGCCGGTTCGGCCACGGGCGAACAGGCCTTTGGCGGCACCTCCGGCGCCTCGCCGATGGTCGCGGGCGCGGCCGCTGTTTTGCGCGGTGCCTTCCCGATGCGTTCGCCCGAGCAGATCAAGGCGATGCTGATGAACTCGGCCCACACCGAGGTCTACACCAACCCGGCCACGCTGCCGGGCGTGCTGGCGCCGGTCAGCCGCATCGGTGCGGGTGAGTTGCGTGCTGACCGCGCCCTGGGTCTGAGCAGCATCGCCCACAACGTCAAGGCCCGCACGGCGGCGCTGCCGTTCGGTTTCGCCGAGGTCGACCGCAAGGCCAACCTGGACAGCGAACTGCTGATCGAAAACTTCGGCGCCACCGATCGCACCTACACACTGTCTGCAGCCTACCGCTACGCCGACGATGCCGCTTCGGGTGCCACGGCGATCGAGATGTCGCCCACGGTCACGGTAGCGGCGGGCGGCACCGCCAGGATCGCCGTGCGCATGAAGGTCGATGGCACCAGGCTGCCCGTCTGGGGTCTGGGCGATGCCGGCGTCAACGGTGGCAACGGCGCGCTGCTCGAAGGCAACGAGGTCGACGGCTATGTGACCCTGCGGTCTGGCGGCGAAACCCTGACGGTGCCGTTCCACGCCCTGTTGCGCAAGTCGGCCGCCGTGGCGGCCACCGGCACCGACGTGAGAGCCGGCGCCGACCTGCGTCTGCAGAACACCGGCGCCAACGCGGGCTACTTCGATCTCTTCGCGCTGACCGGCACCAGCCCGCAGATGCCGAAAAAGTCGCTGCCGGGCGCGGGCGATAGCCTGGCCCTGATCGACCTGCGGGCCGTGGGCGTGCGGGCGGTTGGTGACGCTCTCCAGTTCGGGGTCAGCCGCTTTGACCGGCGTGCCCATCCGGCTTACCCGGCCGAGATGAACATTCATGTTGACGCGAACAACGATGGCGTGGACGACTTCCTGGTCTACAACGCCGAAGTCACGGGGTTTGCGGCGAGCGGGCAGTCGGTGGTCTATGTGGTCAATCTGAGCACGGGCGCGGGAGCGGCTTACTTCTACCTGATCGCGGACCTGCAGTCGGGCAATGCCGTGTTCACGGTACCCATGGTTGCACTGGGCCTGACGCCGACATCGAAGTTCCGTTTCAGCGTCTATGCCTTCGACAACTACTTCACCGGCAGCCCGACCGATGCCATCGTGGGCATGACCCACACCCCAGCCACGCCGCGCTACGCGCTCCAGGGCGGTGTTTACGATGGCCCGGTGGCGGCCGGCCAGACCCTGCGGCTGAAGGTGACGGCCGTGGCCGGCGGCGCAGCCGCGTCGCCCTCACAGACCGGCCTCCTGCTGATGTACGCGCAGAACAAGACCATCGAGACACAACTCGTGACCGTCAAACCCTGAAGGCGATGTGACCGGATCTGGCCGCGTCGTCAATCGGCCCGAAGCCGTTCAAAAATGACGATAGAGATCAAGGGGCGATCGGTCTTTTTTTGAACTCCGGATGCTGCCAGCGCCGGGTCCGTGGTTCAGCGTTCGGCAATGTAGTGCGACATCTGGGGGCTCTCCCCGGGGGCCAAGAAGGCGCGCACATCGGCCTCCAGGGTGTGGTCGGCCACGGTGGCGCGGGCACGCTGGTGCAGGTAGTCGGCCCATGAGGTGACGATGAAGCGCTCGACATAGCGGGAGGGTTCACCCAGGTCTTTGTAGATGCGCCAGAAGGTGGCACCGTCGCGGCGGCGCGGTGCTTTCATGCGGCTGATGGTGTCGAGAAAGGCGCGGTCGGCTCCCGGGCGGATGCGGTAGCCCACCTCCACCGCCACCGGGCCGGCATCGGGGCTGGGTTCGTCGTCCACAAACAGCTCGTCCCAGGGCGTGCCCTGGGTCACTTCGTGGGTCTCGCCCACGCGCAGCGGGAACGGCCGTGCCAGCAGCAGGCCCGCGGCCATCAGGGCACCGGCTGCAACCAGTGCCGCCGTGAGTCCGGCGATGTCGGACACCGCGCCCCAGAATGCCGAGCCGATGGCGAATGCGCCGAGCGAGGCCACAATGTGCAGCGCCACCGCGCGCGAGCGCACCCACGGCGGCGCACTGGCTTGTGTGGCGGTGTTGAAGGTGGACATGGCGGCCATCCAGGCCGCGCCGCCCACCGCCATGGCCGCGTACACCAGCAGCGGCACACGCACCCACGCGGCCAGCAGCATGACCGCGGCAAAGGCCACGCAGGCGGCGGCGATGATGGCGTCGAGCCCGAAGCGGCTGCGCAGGCGGCCGATCACCAGTCCCGACGCCACCGCCCCGGTGCCCATGCACCCCATCAGGAGGCCAAAACCCTGCGCACCGGTGCCCAGCTGGCTTTGCGCGATCACCGGCAGCAGTGCCCACAGCGCCGAGCCGGCCGCGCTGTACGCCATCACGCGCACCAGCTGCGCCAGGATGATGCGCGAATGCCAGGCGAATCGCAGGCCGCTCAGCGTGCCACCCCACAGGCGTTCGGCCGGCAGGCGAGAGGGCGGGTGCGCCTTCGGTGGCCAGCGCCGGATCGATTCCCACATCACCCCTGTGGTGAACACCGTGACCACGAACACCCAGCCCGCACCCCATGAGGCAAACAGCAGGCCGGCCAGCGTCGGCCCGATGGCCCGCGCCGCGTTGTAGGCGATACCGATGGCGGTGATGGCCTGGGGCCATTCGTCGCGCGGCACCGGGTCCACCACGGACGAGTTCCAGGCGGGCGTGAGCACCGCGGTGCAACAGCCGCACACAAAAACCAGGAACAGCACCGTCGCCGGCCCACCCCAGCCGCCGAGCACCAGCAAGGCCAGCAACGCGCAGGCGACGATCTGCGCCATCAGCGCACCGGAGATCAGGCGCCGGCGGTCGGTGGTGTCGGCCAGCACCCCCGCAGGCAGCGCCAGCAGAAACATGGGCAAGAACACCGCAGTCTGCACCAGGGCGGCGAGGAAGGACGAACCGGTGAGTTCGATCATGAGCCAGGCCGCAGCCATGGTTTGCATGCCCGCACCAATGAAGAAAATGGCCCCGCAAATCCACAAGCCGCGAAAGGCAGCTTGTCTCAGCGGACTCCAGATCGATGGCGATGGCGGCATGCGCTCATTATCGGCACGGGGCCGGTCGGGGCAGCGCGCATCCCACCCGCGCGCCCCGTTTGCAAAAAACCGGAGGCGTCGCGGTTGATCCACTGCACGGTGCTGGTAGTGGGGTGCACCGCTGGTCGGTTCGTCACTGCGCTGTCGCGGGCGGTCGGCAGAATGGTGTTTAAATAACGCCACATGGATTCCATATGGATGGCTTATAGATGGCAAACACACCGACCGAACCCAAAGCCCGGGTGGGCGACACCGAAAAACTCACCATCAACCTGGGCGTGGTGGACCTGGGGCAGGTGGACCTGCTGGTGCAGGAAGGGTTTTATTCCAACCGCTCTGACCTGATCCGCACGGCCGTGCGCAACCAGTTGGTGGTGCACGCCGACACGGTGCGCCAAACCGTGGCGCGGCGCACCCTCATGCTGGGCCTGCAGCACCTGAGCCGGGCCGACCTGGAGCGCGCCGTGGCCGCCGGGCAGCGGCTGCGGGTGCAGGTGGTGGGCCTGGCCCGCATTGCCGAAGACGTGCCGCCGGAACTCGCGCTGGCCGCGATCGAGTCGGTGTCGGTGCTGGGCGCGTTTCATGCATCGCCCGAGGTGCGCCGCGCGCTGGCCGGGCGCATGGTGTGAACGCGCCCCCGCCCGCCTGAACACGACACACACACGGCAACCACAAAACGAAAGCCTTTTTTGATTCAACGCCTCCCACGCAGCCCCTCTGCTTTTCCCCCACCGAGCGCCCTCGCCATGAACATCCAGGAAACCATTGAACGCGCGCTGGCCTCGGCCGGGCTCGACACCCGGAGCGGCCCCATGCGCGGGGTGACCGACACCATTCGCAACGCGCTGGCCTCGGCGGGTCTGGCGGTGGGCGTGGCGGCCGCGCCAGCGCAAGCCGCCCCGCCCAATGCCAACACCATTGACGTGGTGGCCCGCGACGTGCCGGCGCCGGGCCCTGATGCGGCCGGGGCGGCTCCCGCCGCCGGTCAGTTCGTGCTGCGCAGTTTCAGCGCTCCTGCGGGCACCCGGGCCTACAAGCTTTATGTGCCGGCGCCGGCCACGGGCTCAAGCAAGTCCCCAGCTGGTGGCTTGCCGCTGGTGGTCATGCTGCACGGCTGCACCCAGTCGGCCGACGACTTTGCCGCCGGCACCCAGATGAACCGGCTGGCCGACGAACACGGCTTTCTGGTGGTCTACCCCGAACAGGCCTCGGGCGCCAACGCCTCGCGCTGCTGGAACTGGTTCCGCGCCGAAGACCAGGTGCGCGGCGCTGGCGAGCCTGCGCTGCTCGCCGGCCTGGTGCAGGCCGTGGTGGCCGAGCACCCGGTGGACCCCGCCCGTGTGTATGTGGCCGGGCTTTCGGCCGGCGCGGCCATGGCGTTGGTGTTGGGCGAAACCTACCCCGAGTTGTTTGCCGCCGTGGGCGCCCATTCGGGCCTGCCGTACGCGGCGGCACACGACATTCCTTCGGCGCTGGCCGCCATGAAAGGTCGCGGCGTGATGGGCCGTGGGCACCTGCCTGGCACGCCCGACGACCCGCGCCGTCACGCGATGCAGCCGGTGCCGGTGATCGTCTTTCACGGCGACCGCGACCACACGGTGCAGCACAGCAATGGCGCGCACATCGTTCAGCAAGCCGCCCGCGCCCACGCGGCAGGCCTCAGCGCCCGCACCGAAGAGGGCCAGGCGCCCAGCGGGCGCCGTTACACGCGCACCCGGCACACCAACGCCCAAGGCCAGTGCCTGGTGGAGTCATGGACGCTGCACGGCGCGGGCCACGCCTGGTCGGGCGGTGACGCCACCGGCTCTTACACCGACCGCAACGGCCCCGACGCGTCGGCCGAGATGCTGCGGTTTTTCCTGGCGTTGCCGAGCCAGCGCAGTGGCACGCGCTGAGCGCTGCCTCAGAACCGTCAGAACTCGATCTTGTCGGCAATTGCCTTGATGCCCGCCTTGGCGCAGGCATCGTCGGCGTCGCCACCGGGGGCGCCCGACACGCCAATGGCTCCGAAAATGGAGCCGCCGCCCTCGATCACCACGCCGCCGCCGACCGCCAGCATGCGCGGAGTGCTGCGAATGCCGCTCATGGGCTTGCCCGGCTGGGATTCGGTGGCCAGTTCCAGCGTGGAGGTGCGAAAGCTCGCCGCCGTCCAGGCCTTGTTGGTGGCCACGTCCACCGTGTGGGCGCCAGCAAAGCGGTCGCGCAGGAACACCTGGGTCAGGCCCGAGCGGTCCACCACCGCCACCCCTACCTGAAAACCCTGGTCGCGGCACGCCGCCATGGCCGCTTGCGCCGCCATCAGCGCGGTTTCGGGCGTCAGGGTCTTGACCTGGAACGTGGCCGCCGGGGTTTGTGCCCAGACCGGCAAAGCCAGGCACAAACTGGCCACAGCCATCACAACGTGTCGCATAAGGAAGTCTCCAAAAAGGTTGAAATCACAGCCGACCCCAGACGCTGGTGACCGCCGCACCGCTCTCATCCTAGCCGCAGCGGCTGCGCGGCGCCCTGCGCAGCATCAATCAACACGCCCATGCCGTGACCCCTGCGCCGCCGTGGCACGATCGGAACTTCCCCAACAGCGGTTCTCCCGCCGCCCTCCATCCACAGCCATGCAACTCCCCGCACACCAGCTCAGCATGTCGGTGCTGATGACGCCCGACACCGCCAACTTTTCAGGCAACGTTCACGGCGGCACCATTCTGAAACTGCTCGACCAGGTGGCCTACGCCTGTGCCAGCCGTTACGCCGGCACCTACGTGGTCACGCTCAGCGTGGACCAGGTCATGTTCCGCCAGCCCATCCATGTGGGCGAGCTCGTCACCTTCCTGGCCTCGGTCAACCACACCGGCAGCTCGTCCATGGAAATCGGCATCAAGGTGATTGCCGAAAACATCCGTACCCAGGAAAACCGCCACGTCAACAGCTGCTTCTTCACCATGGTGGCGGTGGACGACGCCGGCAAGCCCACGGCGGTGTCGCCGCTGCGTCCCTTCACCCCGGACGAGCGCCGCCGCCACGCCGCCGCCGAGGTGCGCAAGGCCATGCGACGCGAAATGGAGCAGCGCTTTCTGGCCGTGCGCTGAAGCGCTGGCGAGTCGGCCCTCGCCACGCGACAGGCTTTTCGTGGAGCAGCGGTTACAGTGGCACACGGCCATTGGGGTCGTTGATGTTTTGGGGCCCGCTGCAGGCCCGCACCGCTGAATGACCGCTGCCCAAACCCCACCGCCCACCCCTGCTTTGCTGGTGGCCAACCTGCTGGCCCAGCTCGCCTTTGGCTTGCTGGCCATGACCATCTGCCTGCCCTCCATGCAGGAATGGGCCAGCATTTTTGACGCCAGCCAGGCCAGCGTGCAGCTCACCTTCAGCGGTTTTGTGGTGGCTTACGGCGGCCTGCAGTTGCTCTATGGCCCGCTGTCTGACCGCCTGGGGCGCAAAAACATCTTGTTGTTTGGGCTGTTTGTCGCCGGCGTGGGCTCGGTGCTGGCGGCCCTGGCGCCCAACCTGGGCTGGCTCACCCTGGCGCGCGTGCTCCAAGGTGCGGGCAGCGCGGCCGGCATGGTGGTGGGGCGCGCCATGGTGCAAGACCTGTTTCAAGGCCCGGCGCGCACCCGCGTCATGGCCTACATCGGCATGACCATGGGCCTGTGCCCGCCGCTGGCCACCATCATCGGCGGGCAGCTGCATGTGCGCCTGGGCTGGCAGTCCAGCTTTGTGCTCATCGCCGTGCTGGCCGCCGTGCTGTTTGTGGCCGCCTGGCGCGGCCTGCCCGACCACCAGAAAGCCACCACCGTGCAGCCGCACTGGCTGCGGGCCATGTGGGCCTCGTATGCGCGCCTGGCCCGCGAGCCCGCGTTCATTCTGTATGTGGCGCTCCTGTCCATGATCACGGCCACCTTCTACACCTTCCTCAGCGGCGCCCCCATCGTGCTGGGCAGCTACGGTGTGGGTCCCGAAGGGATTGGCTACTACATCATGACCATTCCGCTGGCCTACATCGTGGGCAACTACCTCACCTCGCACCTGGTGCACCGCACCGGCGAACGCCCCATGATGCTGCTCGGCCAGGCGCTCACCCTGAGCGGTGTGGCCCTCATGCTCGGCCTGGCCCTGGCCGGTTGGCATTCCCCGCTCGCCTTTGCCTTGCCACTCATCCTGCTGGGCATCGGGCACGGTTTTCTGGTGCCGCCAGCGCTGGCGGGCACCGTCAGCCTGGTCCCCGCGCTGGCCGGCTCAGCCGCCGCCGTGGCCGGCCTCATGCAGCAAATGATGGGTGCCGTGGGCGGCTTCACCGTGGGCCTGTTCCCTCACGAAAGCGCGGTCAATCTGGGGCTGCTGATGCTGGGCTATGCCTTGTGCGCAGCGGTGGCACATGGGCTGCTGCACCGGCTCAAAGCGGGCGCAGCGGGCAAGGTGCATTGACCCTGGAAACGGGCAGTTGACCGCGCTGTATCCGCTGGAGATGCCTGTAAACACTGAGCCTGTTGCCCACGAGCAGGCGCACCTTGTGGGTGCGTGCGCTACAGGTCGGATGGAGCCGCCAGGGCGCGCGCCGGTGGCTCTATCGGAGCTGTCCAACTGCCGTTTCTCGGTTGACCTGGCCGGTGGCCTTCGCCATTTCACCTGGGTTGCTCCAGATGACGGACAACAAGGCGATCGGGCGCTCTGCGTGACCGTGCCGGGTGTGCCACCGGCGCGGCCTGTGGCGGGCTGCGCCCGCTCGCGGCGCAGTTCGTCCCGGTGGCCGGCCTGGCCCTGGGCCACGATCCCCAGCTCGCCTCCCAGCACCGCCCCCACGGCCAGCCACTTGCGTGAGCCGAACTCAGCGACCTGGCCACGGGCAACGCGCGAGAGAGACGCGGGCGTGACGCCCGCCTGAGCCGCCACACCACCCCGCTTCAGGCTCGGCAGCTTGCGGCGCGCGGCGACGGCGTCACCGAGGTCTTGGCGGGTTTGCAATTGATTTGTGCATCAAAAAATGCAGGCGAATGCCGCTCTTGTTTTGCCTGCCTGCCTGACTGTCTGACTGGCTCCGCAGGTGCCCGGGGGTCCTTGCCGCCTCGGTCGATCGACGGCCCGGCCTGCCAGGCTTTTGCCCAAGCCATGAGCCGCGCGTTTGACGTGGGGTTCCCGGCGTGCCATAAGTCGGTACTGGACAAGCGGTTCTGCGTTGAGCGCACGGGCACTTGTTCAGCCATGAACGTCACGATTCACCAGGAGAACGCTATGAAACACCCGGCACTTGCAATGGCCTTGTCTGGTCTTTTGGTCCTCACCACAGTGGGCTGCGCCGTGTCGCGCCAGCAGTCGACCGTGGGCGAGTATGTGGACGACGCCACCATCACCGCGCGCGTCAAGGCCAAGTTTGCCGAGGACCGGGAGGTCAGCGCTTTGGCGATCAGCGTGGAAACGCTGCGCGGCTCGGTGCAGTTGTCGGGCTTTGCCAAGAGCGCTACTGAGAAGAGCCGCGCCGAGGGCATTGCGCGCACCACGCCCGGGGTGGCCAGCGTCATCAACAACATCGTGGTGCGGCCCTGAAGGCCTTTCCCGCCCCCACCCTTTTTGGAAACCATCGCCATGAAGCACAACCTGAACCCGCAAGACAAGCAAGAACCCCGTACCCGGAAAGTTGAAAACGACACCAACAAGGTGGGTGAGCAAGACCCGACCCAGCTCAACCAGGGCCAGCGCACGCCCGTCAGCCGCAGCGACCGCGAATCGCACGTGGGTGGCAGCAACCAGTCGCAGTCGCGCCGGGCGCCGCCGGGCAACAAGCCGCGCTGAAACCCGCGGTCGCTCAGCCCGCCGTGGGCTGAGCGACCTGTGCAGCCTCGTGCAGGCGCTGCTGAAAGGCCTGGGGCACGGGCTCGACCTTGCGGTCCGCCTTGTTCACAAACACCACGCCCACCTTGCCGCGCGCCACCTCGCGGCCCTGGCTCAGTTCGGACATGCGAAACACCAGGTCGAAGCCGTAGCGGTTGAAGTCGGCGGGCACCATGTCCACGCGCAGGGTTTCGCCGTGAAACGCCTCGGACTTGTATTGCGCCACGAGGTCGCCCACCACGATGGGGAAGCCGGCCACGTTGCCCTCGGTATAGCCGAGCCAGCGGAAAAACCGCACGCGCGCCTCTGACACCAGCGTCAGCAACTGCGCGTTGTCCAGGTGGCCGCCCTGGTTCACGTGGCTGATGTAGACCTGCATCTCCGTGGCAAAGACAAAACGCGCGGGGAGTTCAAAAGTGATTCGGCTCATGGCGGGAAAAAGGGTGTGACAGGGGCGGCCCGGTGGCCAAAGAGGCATTGTCGCCGGCACCTAGAATGGCTGCCCTTTCCCGTCTCCCGCACCCTGGACCGCTCGCCCATGCACATCGTCGTCAACGAAACACTCAAAGCCTACATCGACCCGCTGACCCCGGAAGAACACGAGGCGCTGGAGCGCAGCATCCTCGCCGAGGGTTGCCGCGACGCGCTGGTGCTGTGGGGCGACACGCTGGTGGACGGCCACAACCGCTACCGCATCTGCCAGCAACACGGGCTGCCGTTTCAGACCGTGCAAAACACGCGCTTTCGCTCCATGGAAGACGTGCACCTGTGGATGATTGGCCAGCATCTGGGGCGGCGCAGCGTGTCGGATTTTCAGCGCGGGGTGCTGGCTCTGCGCCAGCGCGAGATCATGGCTGAGCGGCGCCTGCGCGCGCAAGCCGCCGCGAGCGCCGAGCGTGCCGACAGCAACGGCAGCGGCCCGGGTTCACCGGCTGGCGCCACACACACCGGGGCCGCACCGGGGCGGCCCGAGCCCGACGCCCTGACGAGCCGCGAAGCCCTGGCCAGGGCGGCCCGCCTCAGCAGCAGCCAGGTGGTGATGATCGAAAAGATCCAGAAGCAGGCCGCACCCGAACTGGTGGCCGCGGTCAAGTCGGGCACCATTTCCCTCAACGCAGCGGCTGCCGTGGCCACCTTGCCCACTGACGAGCAGGTGGCCGCCGCCAACGCGGGCAAGGAAGCGCTCAAGCGGGCGGCCAAGCGCGTGCGAGACGCCAGGCGCAAACCGCCGACCGAAGCCGGGCCAGAGTCCATCAATCCGGTGGACGCCCAAGCCCCTGATGCGGTGCGGGCCCTGCAGCGCCAGGTGGCCCAACTGCAGGCCGAAAACGCCGCGCTGCGCCAGCAGGTGCAAGCGCTGGCAGCGCAGTTGGTGTAACCCCGGCTCGAACCCCCACCGCTGCGTTCTCGCAGCATGTCTGCACGCTGAATTTTCCGGGCCTGCGTACCCGGCCTGCGGGCGCGCGTTCGCTTGCGCGCCGGCGGGGATTGCGCCGCACAACCAACGTGCGCCAGCGTACAGACGCGCCGCGCCTCAAGCCCTACTGTCCACCCATTGGCGCTGGTGACTGAACCGGTTTGCCATGCGGTGCTGCCCCCGGGCGCACCGTCCGTTCAACCCCTAAAGAAAGTTCACCATGCGTATCAACCACCGTTTCTCCATCCTCCTGCTCGCTGCCGCCGCCTTCACCACGCTGGGTGGCTGCGCTTCCACGGCCACTCAGGAAAGCACCGGCCAGTACATGGACGACACCGCGATCACCGCCAAAGTGAAGGCTGCGATCTTCAACGATCCCACGCTGAAGTCGACTGAGATCAACGTCGAGACCTTCAAAGGTGCCGTGCAGTTGAGCGGCTTTGTCGGCAGCCAGGCCGACATCAACAGGGCCGTGTCCGTGACGCAGGCCGTGAGCGGTGTGCGCTCGGTCAAGAACGACATGCGCCTGAAGTGATCGGCTCAGCCTGTCGCTCGATGCGGCGCCTGGTCGGCGACGCCCGGTTTTGAATCCCACATTTTGATCAGAGGTCTTTCCATGAACACACAAACACCAACCCTGCCCCGCGGCCTTGCCCTGGCGGCCGCTCTCGTCCTGGCTCTTGGCCTGGGTGCCTGCAGCAACATGTCGCGGCAGGACCAGAACACGGCCATTGGTGCCGGCGCGGGTGCGGTCGGCGGCGCTGTGCTGACCGGTGGCAGCACCCTCGGCACCCTCGGTGGTGCGGCCATTGGTGGCCTCATCGGCAACCAGGTTGACACCAAGAAATAAGCCAGCGGCATGACCGGCACCGCTCAGTAGCTGTGCGGACCTGCTGCCTCCCCATCCCTTTTTGAGAGCCCTCCATGAACACCCCTATTCAAACTCTGAGCGACGACGCCGCTGCCGTGGCGCGCTCGTTGGTCCACAGCACCGAGCGTGCGGCCCAACAAGGCATGGACCGCCTGTCCGACGGCCTGGATGACGCGCGTTCGCACACCAGCGCTGCGCTCAAACAGCTCGCACAAGGCACCGAGACGCTGGCCCACCGCGGCATGGACGCCGTGCGCGACGGTGCCTGCCAGTTGCGTGACAAGTCGTTGCACGCCAAAGACGTCACCACCACCTACATCCAGCACGAGCCGGTCAAGTCGGTGCTGATTGCCGCGGCCGTGGGCGCCGCCCTCATGGGCCTGGTGGCCCTGCTCAGCAGGCACGGCGGCTCGGGTCGCTGAAAGCCGGAGTCTGCTCGCATGATCCACCCTGTGTTTCGTCTGGCTGCGGCGCAGCCCCAGTTGCTGGCAGAGCATGCGGGTGCCTATGCGGGCCTGTTTTCTGAAGCCCTGGCGGTGAGCAGCGCTCGCCTGCAGCGGCGGGTGGTTTTGCAGGTGGCCGGTGCGGCTTGCCTGGTGGTGGCTGCGATGCTGGCGGGCGTGGCGGTGTTGCTCTGGGGGGTCATGCCCGAAGCGGTGGCACGCAGCCCATGGCTGTTTGTGCTCACGCCGCTGGTACCCGCCGTGCTTGGCGCCCTGGCCGTGTGGGCTGGACAAAACCGCGATTCGGGAGCATTGTTTGCCACACTGCGTCTGCAGCTTGACCAAGACTTGGCCCTGCTGCGCCGTACGAGCACACCATGAGCACACCCCACAGACCAGGCGCCCCAGCCGGGCCGGCCGCGCGAGCGGCCTTGCCGGCTGGGGCGCCCATCACCGCCAGCGAGCGGCTGGCCTTGAGCCGGGCGCAGCTGGCCGGTTGGCTCGATCGCGACCGCGAGGCCCGCAGCACCCCACTGGGTATGGGCTGGGCGACGCTGGCCGCTTTGCCCGGGGTGGGCCGCTGGCGCAACCACCCACTGGCTGCGCTTGCATTGGGCGCGGTGTCACGCGCCTGGCTGCGCAAGTCGCCCGACGGCGCCCCGTCCGCGCTGCAGGCGCTGGTAGTGGGCACCGCAGTGTCGGTGCTGCGCCGTCACCCCAAAACCGTGCTGGTCTCCGCGGCCCTCGCAGCGGCCACCCTTTTCTGGGCCCGGTGGCGTCAACGCGCCAGGCCTTCTTCTCCCAACCCCTGAAACCGGAGCAATCCCATGCTTTACACCATTGCCGTCGTGCTGCTCGTTTTGTGGCTGCTGGGCCTCGTCACCTCCACCACCATGGGCGGTTTTGTCCATGTCCTGCTGGTCATCGCCGTGGTCGTGATCTTGTTGCGCGTCATCAGCGGGCGCAAGCCACTCTAAATTTCCAGGGTTTGTGTGGGCTGGCGCACAGACGCTGCCCACCCATCAGGGGCAAGGTGCGACTCCGTGCCCGTTTCCCCAGGGGCGCACTGCACCCACAGCCAACATGCCAGACACACCACACCGCCCAGACACCACCGAGCAAGACCGGCGCAGCGCCTTGCTGAAAGCCGGCGCGTTGCAAAACGCGATCCTGACCAGCCCCAACTTTTCGATCATTGCGACCGACGAGAAAGGCATCATCCAGCTGTTCAACGTGGGCGCCGAGCGCATGCTGGGCTACCGGGCAGACGAGGTCATCAACCTGATCCGGCCCAGCGACATGCACGACCCCGATGAGGTGGGTGCACGGGCCTTGCAGCTGAGCCAGGAGCTGGACACGCCCATTGCGCCCGGCTTCGAGGCGCTGGCCTTCAAAGCCTCGCGCGGCATGGAGGACATTTACGAGCTCACCTACATCCGCAAGGACGGCAGTTCGTTCCCGGCCATCGTGTCCATCACCGCGCTGCGAGACGACCATGCCGACCTCATCGGCTACCTGCTGATCGGCACCGACAACTCGGTGCGCAAGCGGGTGGAACGGCAGCTCAACGAAGCCCTGGTGGCCGCCGAAAACGCCAACCGCGCCAAGACCGACTTCATCTCCAGCATGAGCCACGAGCTGCGCACGCCGCTCAACGCGATCCTGGGTTTTGCGCAGCTGGTCGAGTCGGGCACGCCCGCACCCACGCCCACGCAAAAGCGCGGCATCGACCAGATTCTGAAAGCCGGCTGGTACCTGCTGGACCTGATCAACGAAATTCTTGACCTGGCCCTGATCGAGTCCGGCACCCTGAGCCTGTCGGGCGAGCCGGTGTCGCTGGCCGAGGTGCTGCTCGAATGCCGCGCCATGGTGGAAGACCAGGCGCGCCAGCGCGGCATTGGCATGACGTTTGCCCGGCTGGAAGCACCACGCTTCGTCAAGGCCGATCGCACGCGCTTGAAGCAGGTGCTGATCAACCTGCTGTTCAATGCCATCAAATACAACCAGTCCGGCGGGCATGTAACGGTGGTCTGCACCCTGAGTGCACAAGAGCGTGTGCGTATCAGCGTGCGCGACACCGGCCCCGGCCTCACCACCGTGCAGCTGGGCCAGCTGTTTCAGCCGTTCAACCGGCTGGGGCAAGAGTCTGGCGGGGAAGAGGGCACCGGCATTGGCCTGGTGGTGACCAAGCGCCTGGTAGAGCTCATGGGTGGTTTGATTGGTGTGGAAAGCACGCCCGGCGTGGGCAGTGTGTTCTGGGTCGAAATGCCGCTCACGGCCGCGCCGCAGTCGCTGGTCAGCGACGCCCTGGCGCTGGACGTGCCGCGCACCGAAGCGCCCCTGGGCGCCCCGCAACACACCGTGCTGTATGTGGAAGACAACCCGGCCAACCTGGAGCTGGTGGAGCTGATCGTGGCGCGCCGCCCCGACCTGCGTCTGCTGGGCGCGGCAGACGCCAGCGTGGGCATTGAATTTGCCCGGGTCTACCAGCCCGAGGTGATTTTGATGGACATCAACCTGCCTGGCATCAGCGGGGTGGAGGCCATGAAAATCCTGCGCGCCGACCCCAGCACGGCCCACATTCCGATCATTGCGTTGAGCGCCAACGCGGTGCCTCGCGACATTGCGCGCGCCATGGCGGCCGGGTTTTTTAACTACATCACCAAGCCGATCCAGGTCAACCAGTTCATGGAGGCGCTGGACCAGGCGCTTGCATTTGCCCAGACCGACCGCGGCACCGCGCTCACCAAGGAACCCGCATGACGATGGCTGCCCAGGAGTTGCTCAATGCCCGCATTCTCATCGTGGACGACCAGGCGGCCAATGTGCTCCTGCTCGAAGAGATGTTGAAAGCGGCCGGCTACACCCAGGTGTTCAGCACGCAAGACCCCACCACGGTGTGTGCACTGCACCGCCGCCACCCGTTTGACCTGATCTTGCTGGACCTGCAGATGCCGGTGATGGACGGCTTTCAGGTGCTGGAAGGCCTGAAAGCCAACAACGCCAACGACTACGTGCCGGTGCTGGTGATCACGGCCCAGCCGGGTCACAAATTGCGTGCGCTGCAGACCGGTGCCAAAGATTTCGTGAGCAAACCGTTTGACCTGGTCGAGGTGAAAACGCGCATTCACAACCTGCTGGAAGTGCGCTTGCTGTACCAGCGCCTGGCCAACCAGAACAAGCGGCTGGAGGCCGAGGTGCTGGAGCGCACGGCTGAATTGCGCGAGAGCGAAGCGCGTTACCGCAGCCTGACCGAGCTGGCGACCGACTGGTACTGGGAACAGGACCACGAAGGCCACTTCACCAAAGTGTCGGGCCCGGTGCTGGAGATGCTGGGCCTGCGCGTGGATGCGCTGGCCGGCAGCGAGGTGGCGCCGGCCGACGACGGCTGGGACGAAACGCAGCGCCAGGCGCTGCAGGCCCGCATCAACGCCCGCACGCCGTTTCTGGACGAGGGCTTGAGCCGCCAGTATGCCAACGGGGTGCAGAAGCATTACCGGGTGAGCGGCACGCCCATGTTTGACGCCGCCTGCAACTTTGTGGGCTACCGGGGTTTCGGGGTCGAGATCCTCGGCTGAACGGCGGGACGCCGTGCCCGCGGTCACCCCGGGCTGCGGTTCGGTTCTTCAGCGCGCCAGGTAGCCGCCGTCCACCGGGTAGTAGGCACCGGTCACGAACGAGGCCCGGCTGGAGGCCAGCCACACCACCAGCTCGGCCACTTCTTCAGACTCGCCCAGCCGCCCGATGGGGTGGGCCGACACCAGCATGTCGTGCACCGCGCGGTCGGCGTCCAGCGTCTGGATCATGGGCGTGCGAATGAACCCCGGGCCCACCGCGTTGACGCGCACACCCTCGGCGCTGTATTCCAGCGCAGCGGTTTGCGTGAGACCCACCACCCCGTGTTTGGCCGCTGCGTAGGCCGGCGCCGAGGCAAAGCCCACCGCGCCCAGGATGGACGCCACGTTCACGATGGAGCCGCCGCCGGTGCGCAACATCGCCTCGATCTGGTACTTCATGCCGTAGAACACGCCCGAGAGGTTGACCTGGATCACCTGGGCCCAGCCGTCGAGCGGGTAGTCGGCCGTGCGGGCGCTGGGGCCCGCGATGCCGGCGTTGTTCACGGCCACGTCCAGCCGTCCAAAGTGGGCGCAGCAGCGTTCCACCAGGTGTTGGCAATCAGCGGCGTTGCCCACGTCAGCCGTCACGGCCAGGGCTTCGTTGCCCACCGCGCGCACCAGGGCAGCGGTTTCCTGCAGGCCCGCATCGTCCCGGTCGGAGACCAGCACCGACGCGCCTTCGCGCGCACAGGTCAGCGCCACGGCGCGGCCAATACCCGACGCGGCACCGGTGATCAAAACCACTTTGTTCGTGAGCATAGGGTCTCTCCTGAAGAAAAACTGACGAAAAAAAAGCCGCGCGGGCCATGGGACCCACGCAGCATAAAGCCAAACAAACAATGGCGGTTCGGTGGCGTTCGCGGCGAATCAGATGCGGGGCTCGCCCGCGCTGTTCACCGTGATGCTGCGTCCGGGTGCCGAGGTCATCTGCGCCCGGTGGGTGATGCCGCGGAAGGTGTAGGTCACGTCCCAGTAAGCCGGCTCGCTGCGGCTGGGTTCGTTGGCGCAGCGCTGCACGTCTTGCGTGCTCACGGTGTTGCCGAATCGGTCGGTTCCCACACTGGAGCCGATGGCCGCACCCGCCAGCACACCGCCCACGGTGGCCAGGTCGCGCCCGCTGCCGCCGCCCACCTGGTGACCCAGCACGCCGCCGATCACCGCGCCGATCAGCGCGCCGGGCACGTTGGCTGCCGGGCGCTCCGGCACGGCTTCGCGTTCCATCCAGCAACGCTGTTCGGTCGCACCCATCACGGCGCGCACCGACGTCACGTCGGCCTGGTAAAGCTGTTCGTTGCTGCGGCGGCGGTAGTCTCGCTGGGGCACCTGCTGGCTGGGGTAGGTGTACACCTGTGCAGGGGCGGCTTGCACCACCGGCTGGTTGTACACCGGGAAGGGCGTGGCGCAGCCGGCCAGGGCCAAGGCAGCCACGGCGGTGAGGCCGGAGGCGAGAGACTTCCAGTGAAAGCGAGAGGGGTTGGTTTGCATGGGGTTCCTTGGCGTGACAGCGGGACGGGGCCTGGCCTTGAAACCGTGCGGCGCAACCAGCACCCGAGCGGCTCAAAAACCAGGAGATGGACACACGTTACGCGGCCCGCGGCACCGCGTCTGTTCGCTGGCGCGCACAAGCGGTGTTCGCGTCGCAGCCGTTTCTAGGTTCAAACGCCCGGCATGTTTGTTATCGAACAGACGCCAGCGCCGTGCGCCACTACAACTGGGGTTCGCTGTTTTCTCACCCTTCCCACCCGCCTTCTGCTGACGGAGTTGCTCATGTCCAAATATGCCCCGCTTGCCCCCCACGGGGACGCCTCGTCGTGCGGTCCTCCGGGCGACGACACACCGCGCCAGCGCCTGGACAACGGGGCGGTCGAACTTCGGCGCCTCGTGGCCGAACGTTTCGTCACCTCGGCCTGGTTGCTCGCCGTGCTGCTGGGTGCTTCCCTGATGGCGCTTTGAACGGGTTGGCGAACCCGGCGAGATGGCAGACACGTTGCGAGGTTCAAAACAGCCGCACGCGACGCCTGTCGCTGCAAGGCATCCCCGGGGAAACGCAGGGCGGTGTCGTGATCCCGTGGTCGCTCAGGGCTTGAACCGCGCCTGATGGGCAGGAGCCCTCGTCGTTGCACAGGTGGGATGGCACAGGCGTATGTGCTATACCGCACAGACCACAGGGTCATTGTGTGAAACCATGCCTGTTTTGAAATTGGGCGGGCTCTTTCGAGTTCAGCACAACAACACCGATGAAGGATCGCCCATGACGGCCTCTGCCTCTGCCTCTGCCACTGCGACCACCAGCCGAGCGACACGCGGGAACCAGTTGCTGGACGCCCTGCCCGAAGCGGAATGGCAGCGCTGGCAACCCCAGCTGGAGCTGGTGGATCTGCCGCTGGGTCTGGTGCTGTACGAATCGGGCGGAAAAATGAGCCACGTCTACTTTCCCACCAATGCCATCGTGTCGCTGCTGTTCGTGCTCGAAAACGGTGCTTCGGCCGAAATTGCCGTGGTGGGCCTTGAGGGCATCGTGGGCATTTCCATTTTCATGGGCGGCGGCTCCACGCCCAGCCGGGCGGTGGTGCAAAGCGCCGGCAAGGGCTTTCGCATGCGCGCCGACGCCATGAAGGACGAGTTTGGCCGCTCCGGCCCGGTGATGCACCTGCTGCTGCGCTACACCCAGGCCCTGATCACCCAGATGACGCAAACGGCGGTGTGCAACCGCCACCATTCACTGGATCAGCAGCTGTGCCGCTGGTTGCTGCTGAGCCTGGACCGCCTGCCCGGCAACGACCTGGTCATGACGCAGGAGCTGATTGCCAACATGCTGGGCGTGCGCCGTGAGGGTGTGACCGAGGCCGCGCTGAACCTGCAGAAGGCCGGTCTCATCAGTTACGCACGCGGCCACATCAAGGCGCTGGACCGTCCGGGCCTGGAGCAACGCACCTGCGAGTGCTACCAGGTGGTGAAGACCGAGTACGACCGCCTGCTCCCGCCAGGTTTGGCGGTTTGAAAGCCTGAGCGGCACGGCTTCTGCTCTGCGTCTCACTTCAGGAACCTTGGTATGCGTCCCAAATGTCCCCCGCGCGTGCGCGATGCGCTGGACCAGTTGTTGCTGGACCATGAGCAGATTCGCAAGTTGTTGCGCCAATACGACCAGTTGCGCCTGACGGACGAGACAGGCGCAGAGGGCCGGGCTGAACGGGTGGACGATCTGTGCGACGCGCTCAGTCGGCTGGCGCATCTGGAAGAAGGCATTTTTTATCCCGCCGTGCGCCGGGTGCTGGGTCGCACGGCGTCTGCGCAAGCCACGTTTTGCGACCACGCGCGGCTGCGCGGCCTGATCGCCCAGCTGGACGAAATGCCGCCCGGCGACCGGGCCTGCGACGCGGTGGTGGCCGACATGGGCGATTGCGTGCTGCCATGGATGAATGCCGCCCCTGCCAAACTGTTTGTGGCGGTGCGTCTGGCCGGGCTGGACACGCTCACCTTGGGCCGGGAGATGGCGCTTCGGCGCCGCCGGGAACCACCCGCCAAGCGCCTCAAACCTGTGCCCGGACCGACCGGTTCGACCTGGCTGGCGGCGTCCGGTTGGCCGCAGCCTGGCCGCCTCGCGTCGGGGTAGGGCGCCGGTGCGACTCCCCTGAGCTGGCGGGGGACGATGACCCCTCCAAAGGATGTCTCACCCGGTTCGCGGGGCCACATCCTCCCGCATTGGTTCGAAAAAAAACCTGCCCCCAGCACGGGACTGGGAGCAGGTCTGTTGTGGTGCCAGCCTCTTTGCAGAGGCCGGGCGCGTGATCAGCGGGTGCCGGTCACTTCCACCTCCACGCGGCGGTCAGGCTGCAGGCACGTGATCAGCTGGGCGCGCGGCAGCTTGTCCGAGCAATCGGCAGCGGTGGTCACGGGCATGCTTTCGCCCTTGCCCACGGCGCTGATCTTGGCGGGGTCCACCTTGCCGGTGTTCACCAGATAGGCTTTCACCGATTCGGCGCGCTCGGTCGACAGCGCCTGGTTGTAGGCAGCTGAGCCTTTGCGGTCGGTGTGGCCTTCAACAACGATGCGGTCAAACTGGGTGCCCTGCAGCTGGCCGGTGAACTTGTCCAGTTCGGCGCGGCCTTCGGGGCGCACGGTGGCGGCGTCAAAGCCAAACAGCGTATCGGCCGAGAAGTTGACCCGCTGCGGCACGGGCGCAGCCACCACCACCGGTGCGGGCGGCGTCACGATGACCACCTGCGGTGCTGGGGTGACCACCACGGGCGCGGGTGCCACATAGGCGGGCGCGGCGGCCACGCGCTGCACCGGGGCACGGCCAAACGGGAACACCAGGCTCACGGTGGCCACGTCCACGTTGGTGCGCTGACCCACCGCGTTTTTGATGCGGTAGCGCTCCACTTCACCACGGATCCACACCGCCGGGCTCACTTCGTATTGCAGACCCAAGCCCACCTTCACGCCGCTGTCGTCGCGTTTGCTGCTGGTTGCAACCCCGGCGCCGGCGCCGGTGCCGCTGGCGGTGCTCTTGCTCCAGGCGTGCTGCACACCCACGCGGGCGAGTGCCGAGAAGCGCTCGGTGAAGGGCAGGGTGCCCACCAGGTCGAGGTTCAGGCCGCGCACCTTGGATTCGCCGGCCACTGTGCCGCCCACCACGGCGGAACTGAAGCTGTTTTTGCCCAGATCGAAGTAGCCGCCTTCCAGGGCGATGTTGCGGTTGAACTGGTAGCCACCAAACAGCTTGTAAGCCGTGTCTTTTTCATCGGTGGTGCTGTTGAGCACGCCCACGCCAGGCAGCAGACCTGAGGTCAGGCCGGCAGCGTCGGTCTGGGTTTTGGACTGGCCCACGGACACGCCGCCGTAGTAATGGCTGGTGTCCTGTGCGATGGCGGGCAGCGCCAGGAAGGTGCTCAGGCCGGCCAGGCACATCAGCTGGAGGGTCGGGCGCAGGGAGGGGCGGCGGGTGGAATGGGTCATGGGATCTTTCGTGGGTTCGGCGTTGAGACGCTTTGCGCAAAGTGCACATTGGGGTTTTAGATCCGCTGCACAGAAGCGTCGGTGCGCTGCCGAACATGTTGCGCGCGGGCTGCACAACGGCCCATGTGCGCTGCCACACAGTCGGGGGGGTCCAATCGGGTCATCATGTTTTTTCAGCCTTCCTTGTGCCCGTTGTGTTGTTCAGTCCGGGTGCACCGGAGTCCTTCGTCTTCACCGGGAACCCCACGCATGGCATCCGCCGAAAACCAACTGATCCAGCAGCTTCCTGCCGTGGTGCGTCGCCGTTTTCTGACCCGCTGTGAACCGTTTGAGCTGTTGCTGTCTGCCGAGCTCAGCGTGCGCGACCAACCCCTGACCCATGCCTACTTTCCCCGCACGGGCTTTATCTCGTTGGTGATCGACGTGGACAGCCATCCGCCACTGGAAGTGGGCATGGTGGGCGTCGAGTCGATGCTGGGTTCCGAGCTGGTGCTGGGCCTGGCCAAGACACCCTGGCGTGCGCTGGTGCAGGGGCCGGGCAGCAGCTGGCGCATCGGCGCCGATGCGTTCCGTGCGAGCCTGGCTGAAATTCACGAACTTCAAGAGGTGGTGCGCGTGAGCTTGCTGGTGCGGCTGCACCAGCAAGCGCTGGCCTCGGCCTGCGAACGCTTTCACATGATCGGCCCGCGCCTGGCCCGTTGGCTGCTGATGAGCCAGGATCGCGCACGCTCGGACACCTTCCATCTCACCCAGGAAGTCATCGCACTGATGCTGGGTGTGCGCCGTGTGGGCGTCACCGTGGCCGCCGGGGTCTTTCAGGGCAGCGGCATCATCAAATACCACCGCGGCACGGTGACGGTGCTCGACCGTGCCGCCCTGGAGGCCGAGGCCTGCAGCTGTTACGCCGCTGACAAGCAGATCCATGCCGAATTGACGGTGCACCGGCATTGAGCCTGGGCGCCTGTCGCAGCCGCTGACCGACATGACAAGGCCCCGGGTAGTCACCTGCCCGGGGCCTTGTCGTTTTTAGCGACGAAGGGGCCGCTTATTTCAGCCAGCTGTCGTCGGCGCGGTCTTCCCAGTCCTTCAGTTGCTTCTCGGCTTCGTCTTTCGCGATGCCATAGCGCTCCTGAATCTTGCCAGCGAGCTGGTCGCGGTGACCGGCCACGACCTGCAGATCGTCATCGGTCAGCTTGCCCCACTGCTGCTTGGCCTGGCCGGTCAGTTGCTTCCAGTTGCCTTGGATGGTGTCCCAGTTCATGTGAATCCTTTGGTTTGGATGGGCAGAAAACGCTCACCACAGCTCTTTTTAGGACAAGCGCGTCGGGGCGTCTGTGCGCTGAAGCACCGTGCGCGTTCGACAGCGCACAGACCTGCGCCCATCCGCCCGGCACCATCGCCGGTCTGGCCCATCCGACCGACCCAGGAGATCGCATGAAACTGTTGAGCACCGACCACAGCCCGATGGCCTATGCGCTGGACTTCGTCTTTTACGGCGCCGCCTGCCTGGCGCTGCTGGGCTACCTGGTGGTGCTGGCGCCGCTGCACCACTGGGGCCGCCTGGCGGGCTGGGCGCTGCTCGGCATGCTGGCCTGGACAACGGTGGAATACGCGCTGCACCGCTTTGTGCAGCACGGTCTCTTGCCTTTCAGCCGCTGGCACGACGAGCACCACCGCCGGCCCGAGGCCCTGATCAGCACCCCCACGCTGGTCAGCGCGGCCCTGTTCCTGGGCCTGGTGTACCTGCCCACACGGTGGGCGCTGGGGCCGTCGCCAGCGGCCGCGCTCACGCTGGGGATGCTGGTGGGCTATCTGTTCTATTCCACGGTGCACCACGCCATTCACCACTGGCGCATGGACAACGCCTGGCTGCGCCAGCGCAAGCGCTGGCATGCCCAGCACCACCATGTGTATCCCGTGAGCGGCTACGGCGTGACCACGCGGTTCTGGGATGGTCTGCTCCATCGTGCGACCACGCGCTGGCTCACCCGCTGAGCGCCCGCCAGTCGCTCGGTCACACGGGGCGTCCCATGGCGGGCGAGCGCATGTGGGGCCTATGTGCGCCAGTGCACCGACGCCCACGCCGCTAGCGCTCATGCTGAGCCGGTGAGTTCCCCTGCCGCTGCGGACCCTCCGCAACCGAAGCCCCCTCTTTTGATGACCCTGGAGCACCCCATGATGAACAACGTCCCTCTCAAGCTTGCAGCCCATCCCGCGACACCACAAGCCGCCGCTGTACGCCGCACCCTGCCCTGGCTGTCGGGGGCGCTGCTGGTGGCTGCAGCGCTGCAAATGGGCTGCGCCAGCGTGCCCGCGCCCACCGAGCAAATCGCCGTGTCGACCGCCGCGGTGGCCAGCGCCGAGCGGGCGGGCGCCGTGGCGCTGGCACCGACCGAAATGGCCATGGCACGCGACAAGCTGGCCCGGGCCAATGCCTCCATGGTGGAAGAAAAGTTTGAACGCGCCCGGATGCTGGCCGAGGCCGCGCAGGTGGATGCTCGTCTGGCCGAGGCCAAGGCCCGCAACGTCCAGGCCGCCAAAGCCGCCACCGAACTGCGTGAAGGCAACCGGGTGCTGCGTCAGGAACTTGAGCGAGCCGCCCAGTAAAGCGCCGTTCACACGCCACGCCGCCCCGCATCCTCATCCGAAAGAATCCCATGAAAACTTCCCATCTGATCGCTCTGTCTGCCGTTGCCCTGGCTGTGTTGGCGGGCTGTAGCAGCGTGCCCAAGGGCAATGCCCAGCTGGAGCAGGCGCGCACCGAATACCGCGCCGTGACAGCCGACCCGCGTGCCCAGAACAACGCCGGCTCCGACATGAAACTGGCCAGCGACGCCATGAACAAGGCCAACACCGCCTGGAGCAGCAAGGAAGACGAAGCACAGGTCAACCACCTCGCCTACCTGGCGTCACAGCGCGTGGCCATCGTGCGCGAAACCATGAACATGAAAACCGCTGAAACTATGGTGGCCAGCGCGGGTGCCGACCGCACCCAGGTGCAGTTGCAGGCCCGCACCCAGGAAGCCGATGCCGCCCAGCGCAGCGCCACCGTGGCCCAGCAGGCCGCCACCACCGCGCAGCTGAACGCCGCCGCCGCCCAGCGCAGCACCGAGATGGCACGCAACGAGTCGGCCCAGGCCCAGCAGCAGACCCAGCTGGCCATGGAGCGCAACCGCCTGCTCGAAACCCAGCTGAAGGAACTCAACGCCAAGCAAACCCCGCGCGGCCTGGTGGTCACGCTGGGCGATGTGTTGTTTGACGTCAACCGCGCCGAGCTCAAGCCCGGCGGCCTGCGCATGGTCGACCAGCTGGTGGCGGTGCTCAAAGAGTTCCCGCAACGCACGGTGCTGGTGGAAGGCTTTACCGACAGCACCGGCAGCGACAGCCACAACCTGGCCTTGTCGGGCCAGCGCGCCGACGCCGTGCGCACCGCGCTGATGCGCCAGGGCATCGACAGCGCGCGCGTGACCGCCCGCGGCTATGGCAAGGCCTCGCCCGTGAGCGGCAACGAAACCGCCGCCGGCCGCCAGATGAACCGCCGCGTCGAGATTGTGCTGTCAGACGACAACGGCCGCACCGTGGCGCGCTGAGCGGGCCCCTCAGACGCGCACCACCTCACCCTTCAGCGACCACAGGATGGCGAGCACTTCGTTGCGCACCGGAAGGTCGATGCCACAGGTCTCCAGCGCCGCCATGGCATCGTCGATCACGGTCACAAACTCCTGCTCGCTGATGTTCATGCCCCGGTGCGTGCTCAGCATGTCTTTGCCGCCATAGGTCTCGGGGCCACCCGCGCCCATGCAGAAGAAATCGATCACGTTGCGCTCCAGGCGGTTCATGTCGTCGACCTGTGCGTAGCGGATGTTGACGAGCGGGTTCGCCATGTGGTTCTTGATCAGCTCGCGGGTGATGCGCGTGATGCCCTCGTGGCGGCCGAGGCGATCGTACAAAGTAGCCGTGTCCTGACTCATGGTGCTCTCCTTTGGTGAAGCGGTGAAGGGATGCCTGCCCCGGTTGCTCAAGGGACTGGCGAACGCAGTTGGTGCAGCCATGAGGCGTACTCCAGTTGGCCGGGGTCGCTGCTGTGGATGCAGACTTCGTGGTGCAACTGCCCCAGCGCGCTGGCCAGCGCCTGCTCCAGTTGCAGCAGCGCCTCGGGCGACAGCGGTTGCGGCAAGGTCAGTGCCGCGTGTCCGTTGCCGGGCGAGTGAACATCCAGATGGGTCGTGGTCATGATGTGCTCCTGAACGGTACGGCAGGTCGGGTTTGACCTGCCGTCATGGAGCATGTACCGGCCCTGTTCCTCAAACGTTCCTCGGACCACCGGCACTTGCGGAGTGCGGTCGGGCGCCGCACACTGCGGGTCATGGACATGATGGAACCAGTCCCGCTGGAGGTGCGTTTGCTGGGGCGTTTCGCCGTGGCGGTCGATGGCGTCGAGATCGCTGCCGACCGCTGGCCCAGCCTGCGCGCCATGCAGCTGGTGCAACTGCTGAGCCTGCAAGCACGCCACCGCCTGCACCGCGACCTGATCATGGACAGCTTGTGGCCGCAGCTGGAACCCGAAGCCGCTGCAGCGAACCTGCGCAAGGCCGTGCACCATGCCCGGCAGGCGCTGGGCCGGCACGACAGTCTGGTGTTGCAGGCCGGTGAACTGGTGCTGTGGCCCGACCGCCCGTTGAGCGTCGATGCCGATGCGTTCGAGCAGCGCGCCCTGGCGGCGCTGGGTTTGCGCGATGCCACGGCCTGCGCCGATGCCGCAGGCCACTACGCGGGCGACCTGCTGCCCGGTGCCCGCTACGAGGCCTGGACCGAGCCGGCCCGTGAACGCCTGCAGGCGCGCTTCCTGGAGCTGTTGCGCGCGAGCGCCCAGTGGGAGCGACTGGCGCAGCAGGATCCCACCGACGAGCCCGCCCACCGCGCGCTGATGCAGCGCGAACTGGCCGTGGGCAACCGCGCCGCGGCGGTGCGTTGGTACGCGCAATTGCGCGAAGCGCTGCAGCACACGCTGGGCGTGTCGCCCGAAGCGCAGACCGAGGCTTTGTACGAGCGGTGTGTGGCCGGCTTGCAGGCCGTGGGCCCCACGTTGGTGGGCCGGGGGCCGGTGCTGGCCCAGGTGGCGGCGTTGCTGGGCATGCCGGCCACCGAGCGACCGGCCGGCATCGTGCTGCGCGGGTCGGCCGGCATGGGCAAGAGCGCGTTGTGCCGCGAGATCGAGGTCCAGGCCCGCAGGCGCGGCTGGACCGCGCTGCGTATCGATGCCGCCGGGAGTGGCCGAACCTGTGAAGTCGTGGCGTCCCTCGCCGAGCGCCTGATCCTGGACGACCGTGCGGTGCTGGACCGCATCGGCGCGCCGGCCCGCACCGTGCTCGCGCAGCTCAGCGCTTTGGCCGCACCGGCCCATGCACCACTCGGACCGCTGGGTCGCCACCAGGTGGTGGGTGCCCTGCGGCGCCTGCTGCTGGCGGCTGCGCCCGGCGCCCCCGTCTTGTTGCTGGTGGACGACGCTCACCGCCTGGACGACGCCGATGTCGATGTCCTGATGCAACTGGCGAAGGCGGGGGCGCCGGTGTGCTTGCTGCTGGCCACACGGCCGCTGGCCGCGGCCGCGGCATTGGCGCAGGCCGTGTCGCGGCTGCAGCGTGCGGGCGTGCTGCAGACGATCGATCTGGAGCCGCTGGACGACGACGACGGTCGCCGTCTGGCCCTGCAGGCGCAGCCCGCGCCGCTGCCCGACGAGGTGCTGTCCCGGATCGTGCAGGCCGCCGAAGGGAACCCGTTTGCCGTGATCGAGCTCGCCCGCTGCGCCGCGCCGGGCCACCACGGACGGTTACCAGGCAGCAGCGCCGAGGCCATCACCGCGCGGCTGTGCGACGTGCCCGCCGATGCCTTGGCCTTGCTGCGCTGGCTGGCGCTGGGTGGCGACGAGCTGGATGTGCGCACGGTGGAGGCGCTGGCGGTGCTGGCCGAGGTGCCCGGTCTTGCGGCGCTGGATGGCGCGCTGGATGCTGGCGTGCTGGTGGTGGCCGACGGGCGCTACCGTTTTCGGCACGGTCTGGTGCGCCAGGCCCTGATGGACCAGGTGCCGCCCCACCGCCGCCAGCCCATGCACCGGCAGATGGCCGCGCAACTGGCCGAGATGGACGCCGTACCGGCCCGCGTGGCCCGCCACTGGCTGGAGGGTGGCCAGCCGCGCAACGCCGTGCCCTGGCAAGTGGCCGCCGCCCGCGAGGCCGTGCGGCTGGCCGCCTTCAGCGACGCCCTGAACCATCTCAAACCCTTGCTGGTTTTGCAGCCGGACCACGCCGAGGCGCTGCGACTGCGCGCTGAAGCGCTGGACGCCATGGGCGACCCCGCTGCCATGGCCGCCTACCGGCTCGCGGCGGACGCGGCCGGTGAACCCGACAGCCACAATCTGCGGGCCAAGGCCGCCCTGGCGCAGGTGAAGCAGGGCGACCCGAAAGGCGCGCTGCTGGCGCTGCAGGGCGTGCGTCCCACCTCGGTGGACGGCCTTCTGAGCGAAGCCCTGGCCTACAGCGGCGCCGCCGCGCTGGGGGTGGCCGACCCCGCCATGGGTACCGCCAAGGCTGCCGTGGCGCGCCGGCTGGCGCTCGAATCGGGCGACACCACGGCGCTGGTGATCGCATCGTGGGCGCAGGCTGCGGCGGCGCACGCCCGCGGTGAGTTGCACCGCAGCGTGTGGGCCGACTTGCAGGAAACCTGCGCTGTACCGCACCTGGCGCTGCGGGTGTTTGACGGTCACCTCTGCATCACGCAGCGCTTTCTGTACGGCGCACGGCCCTACGCCGACGTGATCGAATTTGCCTGCGCCCTGTCCACCGAAGCACAGCGGCTGGGCGCCGCGCGCGGCCATGCCTTTGGTGTCACGCTGCGCGGCGAAGCCGAGTGGCTGGCGGGCGACCTGTCGGCCGCGCGGCTGCACCTGCGCGAGGGCGCCCGCCTGCACCGCGCCATTGGCGGGTCGGTGGGCGAAGCGCTGTCGCTGCAGCGGCTGGCCGAGGTGGCGCTGCACGAAGGCCGACGCGACGAGGCTCAGGCCCTGATTGATGAAGCCCTGGACGTGGCGCGCCAGACCGATATCGGCTTTCACTTGCTGGACCGCATTTACGGCACCCGCATCAACCTGCACGCCGACGACCCGGCTGCGGCGTTGCATGTGATGGAAGACGCCAGCGTGTCGGTGCGTGGCCCGCTGGAAACCTGCCCCGGCTGCCGTATCACCTTTGCCGTGCCCGCCGCCATTGCCGCCGCCCGCGCCGGTGAGCTGACGCTGGCCAGTCAGCACGAAGCCCAATGCGCCTACCTCGCCAACGTGGTGATGCGCCTGCCGGCGTGGTACGCCGCGCACGACGAGGTGCGCGGCCACCTGGCCGCTGCCCGTGGCGACAGCGCAGACGACGCCGTGGCCCGGTTTGCGGCCGCCGCCGCGCGCTTTCGCGAGGCCGGGCAGCCGCTGGATGCGGCGCGCTGTGAGCAGCTGGCCGCGGCAGCACCCGGTCGCCGTTGAGTAAGGTGCAAGGAAAGCCTGCTCAACCCTTCAACCCTTCAACCCCACACCGCGTCCAGCGCGGCCCAGGCGCTGGCCAGCACCGGTTCGCCGGCCCGCTCGGCCAGGCAGATGAAGCTGAGGTCGCACTCCAGCGCCACCTGGTCGGCCACCACCAGGCCGCGCGCCTGTGCTTCGCGCATGGTAATCGAGTCGCGCACCAGGCTCAGGCCCACACCGCTTTTCACCAGGTCCAGCATGGACGCTTCCTGGTCCACCAGCGCCACGCGCCGGGGCTCCAGGCCGGTGAGTGAACCGGGGCCAAACACGCGGCGCTGCAGCCGGTGGTGCGCGCTGGCGGGCGGGGTGGCCAGCCAGGGCAGGGCGGCGAGCGCCTTCCAGTCTTTGCCGCGCACCTGCGGCCCCCAGCCCGCCGGCGCCAGCACGCGGTAGGTGAAACGGGTGAGCGGACGCAGCCGGTACGTGGCGTCCAGCGGATCGTGTGGCAGGTCCAGAAAAAAGCCCACGTCCAGCTCGCGGCGCCCCAGACGCGCCAGCACGTCGCCGCTCATGCTCTGGCTCAGCTCGGTGCCCACCTGGGGGCTGGTTTCCACCAGTTGCTTCAAAAAAGCGCCCAGGCGGGTGAATTCCGGGTCGAGAATGGTGCCGATGCGCAGCGTGCCGCGCACCGTGGTGTGCAGCGCGGCAGCGGCCTGGCCAAAGTCGGCCAGCGCGGCCAGGGCTTTGTCGGCCAGGGGCAGCAGGGCAGCGCCGTCGTGAGTGAGCGCCATGCCCTGCGGCGTGCGGGCAAACAGCACCAGCCCGGTGGCTTCGCTCAGGGTTTTCAGCTGCAGGCTCACCGCCGGCTGGCTCAGGTGCAGGCGCTGGGCCGCGCGCGACACATTGCCTTCGCGCGCCACAGCGGCAAAGGCCCGCAGCGTTTGCGGCTCCACCGCGGGCAGGACCGGGCGTTGGGTTTCGGGCTTCATCATGGCGTCCATTATTTGCCAGGCTTATGGCGGACGCTGCGCAATTTCATTGGATTTTTGGTCAAAACTCTTTCACACTGCAGTCCAGATGGCGCAAGACCATGAGCCACGCAAATAACGATCGGAGACCCATGCACGGCGACAGCCCCTACGACCCGGCCGAAGGCGACTGGCAAACGCTGGTCACTTTTTTCAGTCCCACCGAAGCCTATTTGCTGCGCGGTTGCCTGCAAGCCGGCGGCGTGCCCGCGGTGGTGGCCGACGCCCACCTGGTGCAAACCCACTCGCTGCTGGCCAGCGCCATCCCGGTGCGGGTGATGGTGCCCGCGCACCGCATGGCCGAGGCCGAAGCGGTGGTGGCGGCCTACCAGCGCGGCGACTTTGCCCTGCCCGACGACGAAATCCCAACCCAGTAGATGTCCACCGCGCACGCAACCGACCCCCACAACATGAGCGACACCACCTTCGACTTCATCGTCATCGGTGCCGGCACCGCCGGCTGCCTGCTGGCCAACCGCCTCAGCGCCAATCCGGCCCACCGCGTGCTGCTGGTGGAAGCGGGCCGCCGCGACGACTACCACTGGATCCACATTCCGGTGGGCTACCTGTATTGCATCGGTAACCCGCGCACCGACTGGCTGTACGAAACCCAGCCCGACCCCGGGCTCAACGGCCGTCGCCTGCGCTACCCGCGCGGCAAAACGCTGGGCGGCTGCTCCAGCATCAACGGCATGATTTACATGCGCGGCCAGTCGCGCGACTACGACCGGTGGGCCCAGATCACCGGCGACGACGACTGGCGCTGGGACCGCTGCCTGCCCGATTTCATGGCGCACGAAGACCACCACCGCCTGGACCTGCAAAACGCCAGCGACCCCGCGTTTGCCGCCCTGCACGGCCACAAACACCGCGGCAGCACCGGCGAGTGGCGCATTGAAAAGCAGCGCCTGCGCTGGGACCTGCTCGACGCCTTTGCCACCGCCGCCCAGCAAGCCGGCGTACCCGCCAGCACCGACTTCAACACCGGCAACAACGAGGGCGTGGGCTACTTTGAGGTGAACCAGAAAGCCGGCTGGCGCTGGAACGCGTCCAAGGCCTTTTTGCGCCCGGCGCAGCGGCGCCCCAACCTGACCGTGTGGACCGAAACCCAGGTGCAGCGCCTCACCCTGCAGCGCGCGGCCAGCGGCGAACTGCGCTGCGTCGGCGCCGAGCTGGTGCGCGAAGGCCAGGCGGTGCGCGTGCGCGCCGCGCGCGAGGTGGTGTTGAGCGCGGGCAGCATCAATTCGCCTCAAATCTTGCAGCTCTCGGGCATTGGCCCGGCGGCGCTGTTGCAGCGCCACGGCGTGGCCGTGCAGCACGATCTGCCCGGCGTGGGCGCCAACCTGCAAGACCACCTGCAGATCCGCACCGTGTTCAAGGTGCAGGGCGCCACCACGCTCAACACCCTGGCCAGTTCGCTCTGGGGCAAGGCCAAGATCGGACTCGAATACGCCCTGAAACGCACCGGCCCCATGAGCATGGCGCCCAGCCAGCTCGGGGCCTTCACCCGCAGCGACCCGGCGCAGCCCTGGCCCAACATCGAGTACCACGTGCAGCCGCTCAGCCTGGACGCCTTTGGCGAGCCGTTGCACAGTTTTCCCGCGTTCACCGCCAGCGTGTGCAACCTCAACCCCACCAGCCGGGGCCATGTGCACATCACCAGCCCGCGCCCGCAAGACGCGCCCGCCATTGCGCCCAACTACCTCAGCACGCCCGAAGACCGCCAGGTGGCCGCTGACAGCCTGCGCGTCACCCGGCGCATCGTGGCGCAGCCCGCGCTGGCCCGCTACCAGCCCGAGGAATACAGGCCGGGCGTGCAGTTCCAGACCGATGAAGAACTGGCCAGCCTGGCCGGCGACATTGCCAGCACCATTTTTCACCCCGTGGGCACCACCCAGATGGGCCGCGCCGACGACCCGCAGGCCGTGGTGGACAGCCACCTGCGCGTGCGCGGCGTGGCGGGTTTGCGCGTGGTGGACGCCGGCGTCATGCCCACCATCACCAGCGGCAACACCAACAGCCCCACGCTCATGGTGGCGGAAAAGGCGGCGCGCTGGATCCTGGCGGGGGTCTGAACGGCTGAGGCTGTTAGCGCAAACGCCCGATGTAGCGTGTGCTGAGCTCGTCGCGCGCGTTGCTGCCGGGCGGTGCCTGGGCGTTCCAGTCCGGGTCTTCCACCGGGCGCTGCAACGGCACCGTTTCGGGGCGCAACCCCAGCTGCGCGGTATCGATCAGCGGTGGGCGCACACGGGGCTGTATCTGCGCCACCAGCGTCTCCAGCCGCTGGGCCAGGGGCAGCAGTTCGGCATGGCCGTCGGTTTCAGCTTTCTCCCGCGCAAACCGCACGATGGCGTGCGCATATTCTGCGTTGCTCGCCATCCATTCGGTGTCGGTGACCCGCCCGGTTTTGCGGCGTAGTTGCACATGAAGGTGCGCAGCCGCGGCCAATACGTCGTTTTGCGACATCTTTTGCTCCAGTTCCAACGATCCCCGGTGCGCAGCATTTCCCGTGCCAAAGCCCTAGGAAACCAAGGGAAACTCCCGATGCACAAGTCTGGTGCGAGTCGTTAAAGTTGATGCACTCGCAAACAGCGCATGCCGCTGGTGACCGCGGGGGACCGAGGAGACAAGCCCAGTCCAACTCAAAAAATTGTTTCAGCGTCCCGAGAGATGCCAGAAATCACAAGCCAGCCCTTCGGGGTTGGTTTTTTTTCGCCTGGGCCCGGTCAGGGTGCCTCGCAGGGTGCAGGGCCGCGCTGCCTGCAAGGGGCCGATCGGGCCTCGGCTTGGGCCTCTGTGGGCAACGCGCAAACGACGGCGGTGTGCGGAAATCAGCTGAATATTGCGATTACATCTTGTATTCAAAAATGGAAACATACCTTCCATGCCGCAGGCAGAGCTTGTTTTTCCTGATCAAATTGATCAAAAAAATTGATAAAAATCAAACACTTAAATGAAGCATTAGGTGTTTTCCCTTGACCGGCATTGGGTGGCCTGTGCTTTGCAAGCGGTAGGTCATCTGCCTTTTTGTTCAATGGAATCAGGTGGCCCCACCGGCGATTGCCGGCCCCCATTCACGCCAGCCTATGGAGACAACCATGATGGAAACTTTTTACGAGGTGATGCGCCGCAAGGGCATCTCGCGCCGCAGCTTTCTGAAGTACTGCTCGCTCACCGCCACCTCGCTCGGGCTGGCACCCGCGTTTGTCCCGCAAATTGCTTACGCGATGGAGAACAAGCCCCGCACACCGGTGATCTGGCTGCACGGGCTGGAGTGCACCTGCTGCACCGAAGCGTTCATCCGTTCGGCGCACCCGCTGGCCAAAGACGTGGTGCTGTCCATGATCTCGCTGGACTACGATGACACCCTGATGGCCGCCGCCGGCCATCAGGCTGAAGAGCTGCTGGAAGAGCTGCTTGTGAAGTACAAAGGCCAGTACATCCTGGCCGTGGAGGGGAACCCGCCGCTGAATGAAGACGGCATGTTCTGCATCCAGTCGGGCAAGCCCTTTCTCGAAAAACTGCAGAAGGTGGCCAAGGACGCCAAGGCCATCATCGCCTGGGGTTCGTGTGCCAGCTGGGGCTGCGTGCAGGCCGCCAAACCCAACCCGACACAGGCCACGCCGATCCACAAGGTCATCACCGACAAGCCCATCATCAAGGTGCCGGGCTGCCCGCCCATTCCCGAGGTGATGACGGGCGTGATCACATACATGCTGACGTTCGACCGCATCCCCGAGCTGGACCGCCAGGGCCGGCCGAAGATGTTCTACAGCCAGCGCATCCACGACAAGTGCTACCGCCGCCCGCACTTTGACGCCGGCCAGTTCGTCGAGGCCTGGGACGACGAGTCCGCGCGCCGCGGTTACTGCCTCTACAAGGTGGGCTGCAAGGGCCCGACCACCTACAACGCCTGCTCCACCATGGAGTGGAACGAGGGCACCAGCTTCCCCATCAAGGCCGGTCACGGCTGCATCGGTTGCTCGGAAGATGGCTTCTGGGACAAAGGCTCGTTTTACGACCGCCTGACCGACATCCACGCCTTCGGCATCGAAGCCAACGCCGACCAGATCGGCGGCACGGCAGCGGCCGTGGTGGGTGCTTCGGTGGCAGCCCACGCCGCCATCACGGTGGCCAAGCGGGCGCGCGACACCTCGCGTGAAAAGTCCAACACCAACGCCTGAAACAAAACAAGGAAAAGATCATGGGTGTCTACGAAACACAGGGCTTCAAGCTCGACAACACCGGCCGACGCATCGTCGTCGATCCCGTGACCCGCATCGAGGGTCACATGCGCTGCGAAGTCAACCTCGACAGCAACAACGTGATTCGCAACGCGGTGTCCACCGGCACCATGTGGCGCGGCCTGGAGGTGATTCTCAAGGGCCGCGATCCGCGCGACGCCTGGGCTTTTGTGGAGCGCATCTGCGGCGTTTGCACCGGCTGCCACGCGCTGGCCTCGGTGCGCGCGGTGGAGGATGCGCTGGGCATCCAGATTCCGCTCAACGCCTACCTCATCCGCGAAATCATGGCCAAGACGCTGCAGGTGCACGACCACGCGGTGCACTTCTACCACCTGCACGCGCTGGACTGGGTGGACGTGATCTCGGCCCTGAACGCCGACCCGAAGAAAACCAGCGATCTGCAGCACCTGGTGTCGCCCTCACACCCGATGTCCTCGCCCGGTTATTTCCGCGACGTGCAGAACCGTCTGAAGAAGTTTGTTGCGAGCGGTCAGCTCGGCCCCTTTGCCAACGGCTACTGGGGTTCCAAGGCCTATGTGTTGCCGGCCGAAGCCAACCTGATGGCGGTTACGCACTACCTGGAAGCCCTGGATCTGCAAAAAGAGTGGGTGAAGATCCACACCATATTTGGCGGCAAGAACCCGCACCCGAACTACCTCGTGGGCGGTGTGCCCTGCGCGATCAACATCGACGGCGACGGCGCGGCCGGCGCGCCCATCAACATGGAGCGGTTGAACTTCGTTGAAGCGCGCATCAACGAGATCATCGAGTTCAACAAGAACGTCTATGTGCCTGACGTGCTGGCCATTGGCACCATTTACAAGCAGGCCGGCTGGCTCTACGGCGGTGGCCTGTCGGCCACCAACGTGGCCGACTACGGCACCTACGAGAAAGTGCAGAACGACCCCAGCACGCAACAGCTGCCTGGCGGCGTGATCCTGGACGGCAACTGGGACAAGATCCACGCCATCGACCCGCGCGACCCTGAGCAGGTACAGGAATTCGTGAACCACAGTTGGTACAAATACGCTGACGAGTCCAAGGGCCTGCACCCCTGGGACGGCGTGACCGAGGCCAACTACAAGCCCGAGGGTCCGAACTTCAAGGGCACGCGCACGAACATTGAGGCCGTCGACGAAAGCGCCAAGTACTCCTGGATCAAGTCGCCGCGCTGGCGCGGACACTCGGTCGAGGTCGGCCCGCTGTCGCGCTACATCCTGGGCTACGCCCACGCGGTGCAGGGCAACAAATACTGCCAGCGCGTCAAGCAGCAGGTGGACGAGTCTGCCGTCGCCATCAACAGTGCCTTGCCCAAGGCGCTGGGTCTGCCAGAAACCAACTACACCCTCAAGCAACTGCTGCCCACCACCATCGGTCGCACCCTCGCCCGTGCGCTGGAGAGCCAGTACTCTGGCGAGATGATGATGGACGACTTCCGCCAGATGGTGCAGAACATCAAGAACGGCGACAGCAACACCGTCAACGTCGAGAAATGGGACCCCGCCACCTGGCCCAAAGAGGCCAAGGGCGTGGGCACCGTGGCTGCGCCGCGCGGCATGCTGGGTCACTGGATCAAGATCAAGGACGGCAAGATCGAGAACTACCAGTGCGTGGTGCCCACCACCTGGAATGGCTCGCCGCGCGACACCAAGGGCCAGATCGGGGCCTTCGAGGCCTCGCTCCTGAACACGCCCATGGTCAACCCCGAGCAGCCGCTGGAGATCTTGCGCACACTGCACAGCTTCGACCCCTGTCTGGCCTGCTCCACCCACGTGATGAGCGAAGACGGTCAGGAAATGGCCCGCGTCACGGTGAGGTGAGATGAAGCCCCCTGCGCCGCTTCGCGTCTTCCCCGAAGGGGGGCGCACCCTGTGGCCCGGCAAAGCGGGTTCCACGGGTGCCTTGAACAAGACCGTTGCCCGCTCGAAGTGTCCATGGATCTGTGAAACGTTATGAAACCACACGAGGAGAAACACATGCAAGCCAATACCATCCGCCGCCTTTCGATCAGCACGCTGCTGGCCAGCCTGACCGGCGCAGCCCAGGCCCACGGGGGCCACGGACCGCACGAACTGTGGGACATGCTCACCCATGCCATTGGGCTGGAACAGGGGCTGGTCCTGCTGGGGGCGGGCGGGGTCGTCTGGGCTGTGCGTCAGTGGCGCGCACGCCGTGGCCAGACCGTGTCGAAGTGACCGTCGTTCCCCACCCGGAGCACACCATGTCCACACTGTCTGCCCAAGAACTGGCCCAGCAGCGTCTGGCCGATGTCACCGGCATCGACGAGAGCGCCGTCTCGAACGGCCAGTCCGTCCAGTCGGTCTATGTGTACGAAGCGCCGGTGCGCATATGGCACTGGATCAACGCGCTGGCTATCACGGTATTGGCCATCACCGGCTACTTCATCGGCGTGCCGCTGCCGACCATGCCGGGCGAGGCCAGCGACAACTACCTGATGGGCTACATCCGCTTCGCGCACTTCACCGCCGGCTACATCCTGGCGGTGGGCCTGGCTGGGCGTGCCTACTGGGCCATCGTCGGCAACCACCATGCGCGCGAACTGTTCTGGGTACCGATGTTCCAAAAAGCCTATTGGCGCGAAGTGATTCAAGTGATGGCGTGGTATCTGTTCATCGCCCCCAAGCCCAACCAGTACGTGGGACACAACCCGCTGGCCAGGTTCGCCATGTTCACCCTGTTTCTCGGCATTGGCCTGTTCATGATCGTCACCGGTTTTGCGCTCTACGGCGAAGGGACGCAATCCGGCTCCTGGGCGCACACGCTGTTCACCACCTGGGTGATCCCGCTGTTCGGCCAGAGCCAGGACGTGCACACCTGGCACCGCCTGGGCATGTGGGCCATGATCATCTTCGTCATCCTGCACATCTACGCCGCGATCCGAGAGGACATCATGGGGCGCCAGAGCATCGTGTCGACCATGATTTCGGGTTACAGAACGTTTAAGGACTGAAAAGATGGACCCCCGCGGCCTTCGCGTCACCCCCCAGGGGGCAGCGCTGGAGGCCCGCCAAAGCCGGTTCCTCGGCGCCCTTGATTCAGGCACTTCGCTCCAACTTCGGCTCTTTGATATGGCACGTTCCGCTCCACATCGTCAGTACCCTATCGCGCCGGTGATCCCGCCGCGGGGTGTGCCGGTGCGTGCGCCGATGCATCCGGGGCGTTTGCTGGAGCGGACCTGTCTGGTGCCGTTGGCGCTCAACCAGAGTCAGGCGGCGCGCTTGCTGGGCCTCTCGCGCCGCCGCCTGCACGAATTGGTGCATGGTCAGCGGGCCATGTCGCCCGACACCGCCATCCGCTGCGCGCGGCAGTTCGGCATCGACGCCGGCTTCTGGCTCGCGCACCAGGCCGCCTGGGACAGCTTCCACGCCTGGAAGCGCTTCTGTTCCGGTCCGGTCACCCCTTCCGTCTCCCCTTGAGTTTTTCGGGACCACCCACCATGAGCGCCCATCCGTCCGAATCCACCTGTCACCCCGGTGGTGACACCCTCGCCCAGCCGCAGACCATCGTGGTGCTGGGCATCGGCAACCTGCTCTGGGCCGACGAGGGCTTTGGTGTGCGCTGCATCGAAGCCCTGCAGCGCCGCTACGAGTGTGCCGAACATGTGTCGCTCATCGACGGCGGCACCCAGGGCCTGTACCTGATCCAGCACGTGCAGGCGGCCGACGCGCTGCTGATCTTCGATGCCATCGACTACGGCCTGGAGCCCGGCACGCTCAAGCAGGTGCGCGACGACGCGGTGCCGCGCTTCATGGGTGCCAAGAAGATGAGCCTGCACCAGACCGGTTTCCAGGAGGTGCTCTCGCTCGCGCAGCTCACGGGCAAGTTCCCGGCCCAGGTGCTGCTGATCGGCTGCCAGCCGCAGGAGCTGGAAGACTACGGCGGCAGCCTGCGTCCGGTGGTCAAGGCGGCGATGGAAGAGGCGCTGGCCCTGGGGGTGGATCAGATCGCGCGCTGGGGCGGCCAGCCCGCACCGCGGCGCAGGCCGCTGGGTGAGCGCGAAGCCGTGACCATGGACGAGCTGGCGCTGGCCGCCTACGAGACGCAACGCCCGGCGCCAGAGGCGGCCTGTCGCGAGGGCGATGAACGATTTCTCAGAAGCCCCCCCGCGCCGCTTCGCGTCACCCCCCCAGGGGGGCGGCACCAGCCGTCCGGCGAAGCCGGCCCGGCGGTGCCCCCGGGCGGAGCCCCTTCTCTCAACCAGGTGGGTGTTTGACATGTGCATCGGCATACCCATGCAAGTCAGTGCTGTCGAGCCCGGCCATGCCTGGTGTGAAGGCCGTGGCGAGCGCCGTCGCGTCAACACCGCGCTGGTCGGCACGCTGGTGCCGGGCGACTGGCTGCTGGTGTTCCTGGGTGACGCGCGCGAAACCATCACCACCGAGCGCGCTGTCGAAGTGAACGCTGCGCTGGATCTGGTGCTGGACGCCATGCAGGGCCTGGACGCCTGTGGCGATGCCGGCTTTGCCTTGCCCTCACAAATGACCACCGAACAACTCAGGCAGTTGTCCGGACAGACCTGAAACCTCGCACACAGGAGACACCATGAACACCGCCACCGACACCACCCACCGGGCTTTTGCCTTGCCACTGCCCGACACCAACCCCGCGCCGCCGCTGGTGATGCGCCTGGCGCGCGATTTCGGCGCCGCCTGGGTCGATGAAACCAGCGTGTCCCCCTGGAGTGCCGGCGGCGGTGACCGCGTGGTGCTGCTCGCGGGCGACCCGGTGCGGTTCCCCGAAGGCCAGGACGTGGCGGCCGTGCTGCCCGAACTGATGAAAAATTTTCCGAACCGTTTTCAGGTGGCCGTGGTGCCGCGCGACAGCGAGGACGCGGTGGCACGCCGCTACGGCTCGCAACGCTGGCCCACCCTGCTGTTTTTTCGCGACGGCCAGTACGTGACCGCCATCGCCGGCATGCAGGACTGGGACGTGTACCTGCACGGCGTGGCCGCCGCGCTCGCCATGCCGCCTTCGCGTCCGCCCACCATCGGCATCCCGGTGGTGAGCCAGTCCGGTGCGGCCAAGGACAGCGGTTGCCACTGAAACCCACCGACAGACAAGGACGCCCCATGAAAGAATTTCCCATTCCTCTCGTTGCCCTCGGCCCGGGTACCCAGGTCGAAGACGAAAAGCTGGACTACGTGCACATGCCCAAAGACATGGACACCTACCGCCCACCCGTGCTGCCGGAGCCCGAAGACCTCGTCGGACGCGATGCGGCGCGCGCGGTGCTCGGTCAGGTGCTGGTGTTGCTGAACCGCACGGCAGAGCGCGGCCCGGGCGGCCAGGTTTCACTGACCACACTGCCTGCGCAGGACCTGCGGCTGATCAACCAGATCATGGGCGAGGGCGAGGTCAGCGCCCTGGTGCGTGAAGAAGACGGCGCGCTGGAAGTGCATATCCAGGAAGCGGTGCTGGCGGGCGTCTGGCGCCTCATGACATTGCGCACCGTGGATGGCGAGCGCACGATGATTGACGATGTGATCGAGGTCGGTCCGGTGCCGGCGCTGCTGCGCGCCATGGCGGTGGACGATGTATGGCCCCAGGGCGAGATGCCGCACTGGGCCGGCCCTCTGCCGCCCAACGTGCAGAACGCGCCCCTGCTGGTGGAAGAAATCCGCGACCAGGTCGCGGGCTGGAAACCAGGCCAGGTGCCGCACGTGGTCAACCTCACGCTGCTGCCGGTCACACCCGAAGACATCGGTTTCCTGGATCATCACCTCGGTACCGGTCGCGTGCTCATGCTTTCGCGCGGTTACGGCAACTGCCGCATTTCCAACACGCGCCTGTCCAATTGCTGGCGCGTGGTGTATTACAACTCGATGGACAAGGTGATCCTCAACACGGTCGAGGTGGTGGACATGCCCGAAGTGGCCATGGCCGCGCCCGAAGATCTGCGCGATTCCCACGAGCGCCTGCTCGACGTGATGACCTACCTTGAACAGGCATGAGCCACCACACTCCACCGCTGCGCGGGTCGCTGCCCGCCGAGGGGGCTGATCCGGCTTGGGGCGGCCCGACGCCGGATCGCGCGATCGCTGACCGACCTAAAGGCTTCGAAGGCTTTGAAGGCTCGTACCTCGGCAACCGCGAGGTGCTGCGCCCCGAGTCGCGTCTTGAATGCAAGATCTGCTGGTGGGTCTACGATCCCGCCCTGGGGGATCCACAGTGGCAAATTCTGCCCGGAACGCCGTTTGCAGATTTACCCGCCCACTGGCGTTGCCCGAACTGCGATTGCGATGCCGAGCAGTTCCTGATGCTGCCGGATTGAGATGAACCCCCTACACCGCTCCGCGACATCCCCCTTGCAGGGGGAGCACACCAGCGGCCCGGCAGAGCCGGTTCTGCCGCGTGTGCTGTACCAGCGCGTCCAGACCCTGGTGGACTTCTACCGCCATGTACAGACCGAGCGCATGGTGGGCATTCCCTTGCTCAACCCGGCGCTGTCGGTCGAGGCGGTCGGTTTTGCATGGGCGGGTGGTGCTGAAGAGGGGGCAGAGCCGGTGGCCGAAGGCGTGTTGATCACACCCTGGTTCATGAGCCTGCTGCGGCTGCCCGCCGCGAACCTGCCTCACGAAAACCGGGTGACGCGCAGCTTCGTGCGTGAATTCGGCAGCGAGCGCTTCGATTTCATCGGTGCGCACGATCCCGCCGTCGGGTACCACGAGACCTGCGCGCTGTTTTCCCCCATGAATGGCTTCAACAGCCAGGACCTGGCGCGGGAGACCGCGCTGGCCTCGCTCGCTCTGACCCGAGCGGCGCCGCCCGAACCGATCACCCCCTTGCCAGAGCCCAGCGCCCTGCCGGCGCGCCGCGCCTTCTTGCTCGGTCGCCGGGGAGCGCTCGCGCCATGAACACCACGTTCGCACCCACCGGACTCGCAGACCTTGCCGGTCGGCTGCGCGTGTCACCGGGCGCGCCGCTGCCGCTCAGCCTGCGCAGCTCGCGCCAGGACTGGGCTGCGCGCCTGGCGCCAGGCCAGCCGGTGGCGGCCTTGCCCGGTCTGGTGGCCAGCCTGTTCAACCTCTGTGGCCACGCGCATCGCTTGTGCTCATCGCTCGCCATCGATGCCGCAGCGCACGGCTTGCTGAGCACACCGCCAGCCGTGGACCAGCGTCTGCGCACCGAGACCGCGCAGGAACACATCCGCCGCATGGGCCTGGACTGGCCGCGTCTGCTGGCCACCGACACGCCCGGACCGCAGGCTGCCCAGGCGCATGCCGCGCTGTCTTGTTGTCCGCTGCTCGTCGCCGCAGCCTCGCCCACCCCCTGGCCAGCCACGCTCGCCTGGCTGCAGGAACAGCTGCTGCACATGCCCGCCGCCACATGGCTCCGGGCCTGGCAGGCGTCCGGTGCCGACTGGCTGCTCGATTGGAGTTGCCGCCACACCGGCTGGTTGCCCGCGTTGCTGTGCGCCGCCCGCGCGGTTGACACCGGCACACCGCTGCAACCAGCCGCCGCGCTGCGCGCCCACGCCGACGTGTTGGACCAACGCAGCCTGTCCGCTGCGCTGGCGCTGCAGCCCGCCTTCGCGCTGTGCCCGCAGTGGCACGGCGCCAGCGCCCACACCGGCAGCTGGACACGACTGAACGGCATGGACGTCGGGCTGCCGCTGAGTCCCTGGGCCTTGCTGGGCAGTCGCCTGGCCGAGTTGATCCGCCTGTGCCAGCCCGACGCGCCGGGCCTGAGCGGTGCGGGCTGGCTGTCTTTCGGCGCGCTGAACACCGGGCCGCGCCAAGGCCTGGCCTGGGTGGAAATGGCGCGTGGCCTGCTGGTGCACCAGGTGGAGATCGATACACCCCTGGGCGATGCGCCGGCGCGGGTGCTGGCCTGCCGCGTGCTTGCGCCCACCGATTGGAATTTTCACCCGCAGGGCGTGGTGGCGCAACACATCGCCGAATTGAACGCGAGCGAGCCAGCGGCCACGGTGGATCGCCGCGTGCGCCTGCTCATGGCGGCGTTCGACCCCTGTGTGCCGTTTGACGTGGCGCACCCGCTGGCTGCCGCTCAGGAGGTGCCACATGCATGAAGTCAGTCTGGCCGGCGGTGTGTTGAAGCTGGTCGAAGACACGGCCCTGCGCGAGCGCTTCTCGCGTCTGCTATCGCTGCGGCTCGAAGCCGGTCAGCTCGCGGGGGTGGACGCGCGCGCCCTGCGTTTCGCGCTGGAGTGCCTGGCGCCCGGTACGGTGCTCGAGGGCGCCCAGATTGACATCGAAGAACCCCCCGGCCAGGCCTGGTGCCTGGGCTGCACCCAGACTGTGGCTATCGCCCAGCGCGGCGACGCCTGTCCGGCCTGTGGCAGCTACCAGCTACAGCCTACTGGCGGCATGGCCTTGCGTGTGCTGGACATGCAAGTGAGCGATGATTGATTGTTTGATTTAATGAACCAGGAGAACCAACATGTGTGTCGTGTGCGGATGCAGTAACAACAGCGTGGCCCATGCCCGGCATGTGCAGAGCCAGGCGGGCGAAGCCGGCGTGGTGCAGGTCAACCCCGGCAATGGCGACTTGCATTTTGGTGCCGGAGCGGCCCGCGTATCGGTGCCCGGTATGAGCCAGGCGCGCGCCATCCAGCTGGAGACCGACATTCTCGGCGCCAACAACCGCGTGGCGGTGCAGAACCGCGCGCATTTCGAAGCGCACGGCGTGACCGCGCTCAACCTGGTGTCCAGCCCCGGCTCGGGCAAGACCACGCTGCTGTGCGCGACCATCGAAGCCTTGAAGAGCCACGCGCCAGGTCTGCACGTCGCGGTGATCGAAGGCGATCAGCAGACCAGTTTCGATGCCGACCGCATTCGCGCCACCGGCGCCCCCGCCATCCAGGTCAACACCGGCAAGGGCTGCCACCTCGACGCGCCCATGGTGAGCGAAGCCTTTGCACAGTTGCACAGCCACGACGGCCACGCCCATGGGCACGGTCATGCACACGATCACCACCACGGCGATGCCCACAGCCTGCTGTTCATTGAAAACGTGGGCAACCTGGTCTGTCCTGCGGTCTGGGACCTGGGCGAGGCCGCCAAGGTGGCCATTCTCTCGGTGACCGAGGGCGAGGACAAACCGCTCAAGTACCCCGACATGTTCGCCGCCGCGCGGCTCATGGTGCTCAACAAGATCGACCTGCTGCCGCACGTGCAGTTCGACGTGGCGCGCTGCATCGAACTGGCGCGGCGCGTGAACCCCACCATCGAGATCTTGCAGCTCTCGGCCACCACCGGCGAAGGCATGGACGCCTGGCTGCACTGGCTGGACCACGCCATGGGTCACGGCCATCACCACCACGAAGAGCCCGCGCCATCGGTCTCGGAATCGGCGCTGCGGGATCGGGTGCAGCAGCTCGAAGCCGAGCTGGCCAAAGCCCGCGCAGCATTGAGCCCCCACACTCCGCCGCTGCGCGGGTCGCTGCCCCTCGAGGGGGCTGGTTTCGCCTTGGGGCGGCCCGGCGGCGAAACCGCCCTCTCCGCCGACGCCTCGATCTGACGCCATGAACACCACGCCTGTGCCCACCGTGCTCGCCTGCGGCGCCTGGCTGAAAAATGCCGCCTGCCTGCTGGTGAACGGCGCACCCGTGTGGTCGGCGGTGCACGGCGACCTCAGCGACCCCGCCGCCTGTGCCGCGCTGGAGACGTCGGTGCAGCGCCTGCTGGCCGAACACGGTGCGCCCATTGCCGCCGTGGCACACGATCTGCATCCAGACTTCTTCAGCACCCAACTCGCGGTGCAGTTGGCGGCTTCGCTCGGTGTGCCCGCTATCGGCGTCCAGCACCACCATGCGCACATCGCGGCGGTGGTGGCCGAGCACGGCCTCGCGGAACCGGTGATCGGTCTCGCGCTGGATGGCGTGGGTCTGGGTACAGACGGGCAGGCCTGGGGCGGTGAATTGCTCTGGGTGGACGGCGCGCAGTGGCAGCGCCTGGGCCATCTGCTCCCGCTGGCCCTGCCCGGCGGCGACCGCGCCGCGCGCGAGCCCTGGCGCATGGCGGCCAGCGCGTTACACGCGCTGGGCCGGGGCGGGCAGATCACCACCCGCTTCGCACCGCACGTGGGCGAGGCTGTGGCCGCGGGGGTGCAGCAGATGCTGGCCAAGAGCTTGAACTGCCCCACCACCAGCAGTGCTGGCCGCTGGTTCGACGCGGCGGCCGGCGCGCTGGCCTTCAGCGTTCGCCAGGCCGACGAAGCCCAGGCCGCCATCGCGCTCGAAACCGCCGCCGCCCGCTGGCTCGCCCAACACCCACACACCACCCCGCAGCCCAGCGCGGTCATCGACGCGCAGAACCGCCTGGACCTGCGCGGCCTCATGCCCGCTTTGTTCGATGCCGACGCCACGGGTGCGGACGCCGCTGCCGCGGGCTTTCACCTCGCGCTGGCCGACGCACTGGCTGCATGGGCTACGCGCGCCGCCCGCGAACGCGGCTGCCGCGACGTGTGCCTGGGCGGTGGCTGCTTCTTCAACCGCATCCTGCGCGAGCGCGTGACCGAGCGCCTGCAAGCGGCGGATCTGCGTGTGCACCGACCGCTGGAAAAAGGCTGCGGCGACGCCGGCCTCGCGATCGGTCAGGCCTGGGTCGCGGCGCAGCAACGGGCAGCGACCCCACAGAACATTTCGTCAAAGGAAACCGAACCATGTGCCTAGCCATTCCCGCTCAACTGGTGGAGTTGCGCCCCCACGACCAAGCCGTGGTGAACCTCGGCGGCATCCGCAAAGAGATTTCCATCGCCCTCGTGGCCGACGTGAAGGTGGGTGACTACGTGATCGTTCACGTGGGCCACGCCATCGGCGTGCTTGACCCTGAAGAGGCGCTGAGCACGCTGGCGCTGTTTGCCGACATCGCCCGGTTCGCGTCCGATCCCACACCGGAGGACGGGACCCGCGCCGGGCCGCCCCAAGCGGGGCCAGCCCCCTCGGGGGGCAGCGAATCGCGCAGCGGTGAAGCGCGGGGGCTCAAGCAACTCAGCGCCGGGCCGCCCCAAGCGGGGCCAGCCCCCTCGGGGGGCAGCGAATCGCGCAGCGGTGAAGCGCGGGGGCTCAAGCAACTCAGCGCCGGGCTGCCCCAAGCGGGGCCAGCCCCATCGGGGGGCAGCGAATCGCACAAAGCGGGGAGCGTGGGGGTGGAGGTGCCAGCATGAAATACATCGACGAATTCCGCGACGGCGACCTTGCCCGCCAGATCGGCGCACGCATCGCCGCCGAAGCGCACCCGGGTCGCAGCTACAGCTTCATGGAGTTCTGCGGTGGCCACACACACGCCATCAGCCGCTACGGCGTGCTGGAGCTGCTGCCGCCAAACGTGCGCATGATCCACGGCCCGGGCTGCCCGGTCTGCGTGCTGCCCATCGGCCGCATCGACCTCGCGATCCGCCTCGCGCTGGAGCGTGGTGCCATCGTCTGCACCTACGGCGACACCATGCGCGTGCCGGCCTCCGACAGCCTTTCATTGATCAAAGCCAAGGCGCGCGGCGGCGACATCCGCATGGTCTATTCCGCGGCCGACGCCATGGCCCTCGCACGCACGAACCCGCAGCGCGAGGTGGTGTTCTTCGCCATCGGTTTCGAGACCACCACGCCGCCCACGGCGCTGGCCATCCGCGACGCGGCGCGCGAAGGCCTGGCCAATTTCAGCGTCTTGTGCTGCCACGTGCTCACGCCCTCGGCCATCACCCACATTCTCGAATCGCCCGAGGTGCGCCAGCTCGGCACCGTGCCCATCGACGGCTTCATCGGCCCGGCGCACGTGAGCATCGTCATCGGCTCCGCGCCCTACGACCACTTCGCCGAGGAATACCGCAAGCCGGTGGTGATCGCCGGCTTCGAGCCGCTGGACGTGATGCAGGCCATCCTGATGCTGGTGCGCCAGGTCAACGAGGGTCGCGCCCATGTGGAAAACGAATTCACCCGCGCCGTCACGCCCGAGGGCAACCTCAAGGCCCAGGCCCTGGTGTCCGAGGTGTTCGAGCTGCGGCCCAGCTTCGAGTGGCGCGGCCTGGGTGAGGTGCCCTACAGCGCGCTCAAGATCCGCGAGGCGTTTGCCACCTTCGACGCCGAACGCCGTTTTGACCTGAACTACACGCCCGTGGCCGACAACAAGGCTTGCGAGTGCGGCGCGATCCTGCGCGGCGTGAAGAAGCCAACCGACTGCAAGATCTTCGGCACCGTCTGCACGCCGGAAAACCCGGTCGGGTCCTGCATGGTGTCCAGCGAAGGCGCCTGCGCCGCGCACTACACCTACGGCCGCTTCCGAGACATTCCCATTGTCCCGGTCACCGCCACCGCCGCTGCCATCGAGGAGGCCACCCCATGAGAACCGACATCGAGCAACCCGCCGCTGGCGAGGCGCCCACGCCCAGGCCGGTGAAGAAGAACTACATCCGCCCGCTCGACATCAAACACGGCCGCATCGACATGAGCCACGGCGCGGGCGGCAAGGCCGCGGCGCAACTGATCGAGGAGCTGTTCCTCGCGGCCTTCGACAACCCATTCCTGCGCCAGGGTGACGACGGCGCGGTGCTGACGCTGCCGGCCTTCGACCCGGCGCAGGGTCGCCTCGTGATGGCGACCGATGGCCACGTGATCTCGCCGCTGTTCTTCCCCGGCGGCGACATCGGCTGCCTCTCGGTGCACGGCACGGTGAACGACGTGGCCATGTCGGGCGCCAAGCCGCTGTACCTGAGCGCGAGCTTCATCATCGAAGAAGGCTTCCCGCTGATCGACCTGCAACGCATCGTGAAGTCCATGGCCGCCGCGTCGCGCGAGGCCGGCGTGCCCGTGGTCACCGGCGACACCAAGGTGGTAGAGCAAGGCAAGGGCGACGGCGTGTTCATCAGCACCACCGGCGTCGGCGTGCTGCCGCCGGGCGTGCAGATCAGCGGGCGCAACGCGCGCCCGGGCGACGTGCTGCTGCTCTCCGGCAGCATCGGCGACCACGGCGTGGCGGTGCTCTCGCAGCGCGAATCGCTGGCCTTCGAGACCACGATCGAGAGCGACACCGCCGCGCTGCACACCCTGGTGGCCGCCATGCTCGCGGCCGCACCCGGCGCGGTGCGCGTGCTGCGCGACCCCACGCGCGGTGGCCTCGCCACCACGCTCAACGAGGTGGCGCGTCAGTCGGGCGTGGGCATGCTGTTGCAGGAAGCGGCTATTCCTGTCAAACCGCAGGTGGACGCCGCTTGCGAACTGCTCGGCCTGGACCCGCTCTACGTGGCCAACGAAGGCAAGCTGATCGCGGTGGTGGCGCCGGAGTTCGCCGACGCGGTGCTCGCTACGATGCGTGAGCACCCGCTGGCGCAAGACGCGGCGCGCATCGGCGAAGTGACGGCGGACCCGCACCACTTCGTGCAGATGGCCACGCGCTTCGGCGGGCGGCGGGTGGTGGACTGGCTGAGTGGAGAACAACTGCCGAGGATCTGTTGACTCCCCCGCGCCGCCTTCGGCGCCACCCCCCAGGGGGCAACGCTGGCGGCCCGGCGAAGCCGGTTCCGCGGCGTTCTGGGTGAGGCGCTGCACGCGCTCCGGAGCGGGGGCATGTTGGTCGTTGTTTTCGCCAGCCCATAACAAAAGAGACGAGGAGACGGGCATGTCGAGTGGGGTGTTTCAGAAGACCGAAAGCGGCAAGGCCGAGATCGCCCGGCGCAAGGCGGGGCTGTCGCCCGCCACGCGCACGGTGCTGATCATGGTCAATGGCAGCGATTCGGTGAACGCGCTGGCGGCGCGTGGCCTGCCGCAGCTGCAGGGGCATCTGGACACATTGCTGGCGCTGGGGCTGATCGAGCCGGTGGTGGCCCGTGCTGCGCCTGTGGCACCGCCATTGCCGCCACCTGCCGTGACGCAGTCGCCCGTGGTTCCACCCGTGATCGAGGCGCCGCTGACCGCGCCGGCCCCGGCCTCCGTGCCCGCGCAGGCGGCGACCGCCGGCCCGGGCCTCGACGCGCTGCGCCGCCAGGCCATGGCCTATCTGGGCAACCATTTCGGACCCGACACACCCCTCGTGGCGCAGGCCCTACTGGGCGCGCGCAGCGTGGCCGAGTTCAATGAGGCGCTGGACGGCATCGAGTCCAAACTCGCCATCTACCTGGGGCGCAAGCAGGCCGCGCGCGAGCTGCAGGCGCTGCGCCCCACCATCTGACAACCCGATGAACCCCTTGCGCATCCTCCTGCTCTGCCACAGCTTCAACAGCCTCACCCAGCGGCTCTTCGCCGAGCTGCGCGCGGCGGGCCACACCCTGAGCGTGGAGCTCGACATCGCCGACAGCGTGACCGAAGAGGCCGTGGCCCTGTTCCTGCCCGACCTGGTGCTGGCCCCGTTCCTCAAGCGCCGCATCCCGGCCACGGTGTGGCAGCGCGTGACCTGCCTCGTGGTGCACCCCGGCCCGCCGGGCGACCAGGGGCCGTCGGCGCTGGATTGGGCGGTCTGGCGCGGCGAGCCGCACTGGGGCGTGACGGTGCTGCAGGCCGATGGCGATTTCGACGCCGGCCCGGTCTGGGCGCACGCGCGTTTTCCCCTGCGCGAGGCCACCAAGGGCAGCCTGTACCGGCGCGAGGTCACCCAGGCCGCGCTGCAGGCCACGCTGGCCGCCGTGCAACGCTTCGCTGATGGCGAGCGCGAAGCACCGGCGTGGACCGGACTGGTGCCGCTGGCGCGCTGGCAGCCGCTGCTGCGCCAGGGCGAACGCGCGATCGATTGGGCTGAGGACAGCACCGCCACCGTGCTCGCCAAACTCCGCAGCGGCGACGGCCAGCCCGGCGTGCTCGACGCGCTCTGGGGCCAGCCCTGTTACCTCGGCGATGCCCATCGGGCCAGTGCCGCGACCATGGCCGAATTTGAGGGTGCCGAACCCGGCGCCGTGCTCGCCGTGCGTGATGGCGCGCTGCTGCGCCGCACGGTGGACGGTGGCGTCTGGATCGGCCAGGCGCGCCGCGTCGACCCGCCGGGCACGCCGCCCGTCCAGGGTAGCTTCAAGCAGGTGGCGGCCGAGCTGTTCGCCACCGAAGCGGCCAGCCTGCCGCAGCGCCCCGTGCCGCTGGAGCGCGCAGCCGACGAATGGGGCGAGCTGCGCTACACCGAGCACGGCCCCGAGGGTGCGCGCGTGGGCTGCCTGAGCTTCGACTTCTACAACGGCGCCATGTCCACCGCGCGCTGTGAGCGCCTGCGCGCCGCGCTGCTGCAGGTGCGCGAGCGGCCCACGAAAGTGCTGCTGTTGCTGGGCGGAGAGGGGTTTTTCAGCAACGGCATCGACCTCAACAGCATCGAGGCCGCCGCGCACCGCCCCGGCGACAGCGCCGCCGATGCCTCGTGGCGCAACATCCAGGCCATGAACGACGTCGCGCTGGCGGTGTTGCAGACCACCGACCGGCTCACGGTCAGTGTGCTGCGCGGCAACGCCGGCGCGGGTGGCGCCTTTCTCGCGCTGGCGGCCGACCAGGTGTGGGCGCACGGCAGCGTGGTGCTCAACCCACATTACAAGAACATGGGCAACCTGTATGGTTCCGAGTACTGGACCTACCTGCTGCCGCGCCGCCTCGGCGACGCCGGCGCAAAGGCGCTGATGACGCAGCGCCTTCCGCTGCTGGCCGCCGAGGCGCTGAAGATCGGCCTGCTCGACCACAACGATGAGGGGCCGCGCCAAGGCTTCGAAGAGCGCGGCCTGGAGCGCGCGCTGGCGCTGGCCAGCTCCTACAATCAGAGCGGAGAGCTGGCTGCCAAGCAGGCCCGGCGCGAGCAGGACGAGGCCCACCGTCCGCTGGCCCTTTACCGCGAACAGGAACTGGCGCGCATGCACCGCAACTTCTACGGCTTCGATCCCAGCTACCACGTGGCACGCCACCACTTCGTGCACAAGCAGCCGCACGCCTGGACACCCCGCCATCTGGCGGTGCATCGGCCGTGACGCAACCCCTCCTTCTCGAAGCCCTGCCCACCGTGCTGGTGGTGGACGACGAGGTGCGTTCGCAGGACGCGCTGAGGCGCACGCTGGACGAGGACTTCACGGTCTTCACTGCCAGCAGCGCCGACGAGGCGCGCGGCCTGCTGCAGCGCCAGCCGGTGAGCGTGATCCTGTGCGACCAGCGCATGCCGGGCATGACCGGCGTGAACTTTCTCAAGGAGGTGCGCGAGCAGTGGCCCGACGTGGTGCGCATCGTCATCTCGGGCTACACCGATTCCGAAGACATCATCGCGGGCATCAACGAGGCCGGCATCTACCAGTACATCCTGAAACCCTGGTCGCCCGACCACCTGTTGGAGTCGGTGCGCAACGCGGTCGAGGCGCAGGCGCTGCAGCGTCAGACCAGCCGGCTCGACCTGGAGCTGCGCACCAACACGCGCGTGCTGCGCCAGCGCACCGCCACCCAGATGGCGCAGGCGCGCAGCAGCTTCGGCTTCGACCGCCTCGTGCGTGCGCCCGGCAGCCCGCTGGACCAGGTGTGCAACATGGCACAGCGCGCCGCGCGTTACGACATCCCGGTGCTCGTGCTGGGCGAATCGGGCACGGGCAAGGAACTGCTGGCGCGAGCCATCCACTACGCCTCGCCGCGGAGCACCGGCCCCTTTGCGGTAGAGAACTGCGCGGCCATTCCCGACACGCTGCTCGAATCCGAGCTCTTTGGCCACAAGCGCGGCGCTTTCACGGGCGCGTATGAAGACCATCGGGGCCTGTTCCAGCGCGGCGATGGCGGCACCGTTTTTCTCGACGAGATCGGCGAGACGTCCCCCGCCTTCCAGGTCAAGCTGCTGCGCGTGTTGCAGGAGGGCGAGGTGCGGCCCGTGGGCGGTGCGCGCCCGGTGCCGGTGGACGTGCGCCTGATCGCTGCCACCCACCGCCAGCTGGAGCAGCGCGTGCGCGATGGCCTGTTCCGCGAAGACCTCTACTACCGCATCGCCGGCATCACGATCACCGTGCCGCCGCTGCGCGATCGCGTGGCCGACATCCCGCCCATCGCGCACCAGTTGGTGCATGACGTGGCCGCCGAGTTGGGGCACCCGGGCGCGATCCTGCCCGACGAAGCCATGGCCTGCCTGGTGGCCTACCCCTGGCCGGGCAACATCCGCGAGCTGCGCAATGAAATCGCGCGGGCGTTGGCCCTGCACGACGGCGCGCGGCTGGACGCCGCGGCGTTCTCCAGCCGGGTGCTGCAAGGCCGCGCATCGGGCACGGCCGACGACCTCACCGCCGCCATCCCCCAAAGCGGCACGCTGAGCGAGCGGCTGAACGTGATCGAGGCGATGCTGCTGCGCGAAACCCTGCTGCGCCACCGCTGGAACAAGACCCGAGCGGCCCAGGAACTGGGCCTCTCCCGCGTGGGTCTTCGCGCCAAAATACAGCGCTTCGGATTGGAGCCGAAGTGAGGTCCACCTCCGTCGCTTGCGCCTTGCGCGTAGCCGCATCCCACCTCAAGGGGGTGACGCCAGTGGCACGGCAAAGCCAGTTCCGCGGCGTCTGCCGGATGGAGGTGTCGCTGTGAAGCATGGCGCTGGTCTCAACGTTTTGTGGCTTCAGTCGGGCGGTTGCGGCGGCTGCAGCATGTCGCTGCTGTGCGCCGACACCCCCGATTTCCGGGGCCACCTGCGCGATGGTGGCGTGAACTTGCTGTGGCACCCCTCGCTGTCGATGGCGAGTGGCGAAGAGGTGATCGCGCTCCTGCACGCGGTGCTGGACGGCAGCACCCGGCTCGACGCGCTGTGCGTCGAAGGCTCGCTGCTGCGCGGCCCGAACGGCACGGGGCGCTTTCACATGCTGGCCGGTACCGGCCTGCCCATGATCCACTGGGTGCGCGAGCTGGCGGCGAAAGCGAAACACGTGCTGGCCGTCGGCAGCTGCGCGGCCTGGGGTGGCATCACCGCCGGCGGCGACAACCCCACCGACGCCTGCGGCCTGCAGTACGAAGATGACCGCACCGGAGGACTGCTCGGAGCGGATTTCCGCTCCAGCAGCGGCCTGCCGGTGATCAACATCGCGGGCTGCCCCACGCACCCGAGCTGGGTGATTGACACACTCATGGCGCTGGCCGCCGACGGCTTTACGGCCGACGACCTGGACCCGCTGAACCGGCCGCGTTTCTATGCCGACCAACTGGTGCACCACGGCTGCACGCGCAACGAGTATTACGAGTTCAAGGCCAGCGCCGAAAAGCCGTCGGACCTCGGCTGCATGATGGAGCACATGGGCTGCAAAGGCACGCAGGTGCACGCTGATTGCAACACCCGGCTGTGGAACGGCGAGGGCAGCTGCACACGCGGCGGCTACGCCTGTATCGCCTGCACCGAGCCCGGCTTCCAGGAACCCGGTCACCCGTTCCACGAAACGCCCAAGCTCGCCGGCATTCCCATCGGCCTGCCGACCGACATGCCCAAGGCCTGGTTCGTCGCGCTGGCTTCCTTGTCCAAGAGCGCGACGCCGAAACGGGTGAAGAACAACGCGGTGGCGGATCACCTGGTGGTGATACCCGCCGTTCGAAAAACGAGGTTGAAATGAGTCGCCTGCTCGTCGGTCCGTTCAACCGCGTCGAAGGCGACCTCGAAGTCCAGCTCGACATCGCCGACGGCCGCGTCACCTCCGCCCAGGTGAACGCCACCATGTACCGCGGCTTCGAACAGATCCTGCAGGGCAAGGTGCCGCACGATGCGCTGGTCTATGTGCCGCGCATCTGCGGCATTTGTTCGGTGTCTCAGTCGGTGGCCTCGGCGCGTGCGCTGGCCGACCTGGCCGGCATCACCATGCCGGCCAACGGCCAGCACGCGACCAACCTGATCCTGGCGACCGAAAACCTGGCCGATCACCTGACGCACTTCTACCTGTTTTTCATGCCGGACTTCGCCCGCCCGGCTTACGCCGACCGGCCTTGGCACGTCGAAGCCCAACGCCGCTTCGCGCCCGACCACGGCGAGCAGGTGCGCACGGCGACCGCTGCGCGCCAGCGCTGGTTCACGCTGGTGGGCACGCTGGGCGGCAAGTGGCCGCACACGCAGTCGGTAGAACCCGGTGGCTCCACCCGCGCCATTGATGCCGCCGAGCGCGTGCGCCTGCTGGCGAAAGTGCGTGAGTTCCGCAGTTTCCTGGAGCGCCAGCTGTTCGCCGCGCCGCTCGAAGCGGTGGCGGCGCTGACCAACGAAGCCGCGCTGTGGGGCTGGCACGCGCAGGACCCGCTGGGCGGCGACCTGCGCTTTTTCCTCACCCTCGTGCGCGACCTGCAACTCGACACGCTCGGCCCCGGACCGGGGCGTTACCTGAGTTATGGCGCTTATGCACAGTCGGGTGGTGGCTGGGCCTTGCCCGGTGGTGTGTGGCGCGCGCAGACCGGCGCGGTCGAAGTGCTGAACCCGCACCGCATCACCGAAGACGCCACCCACACCTGGCTGGCCCACGCGCGCGAGCCGCTGCATCCGCTGCACGGCATCACCCGCCCCGAGCCCGACAAGCCCGGCGCCTACACCTGGAACAAGGCGCCGCGCCTGGGTGGTGAAGTGGTTGAAACCGGCGCTGTTGCGCGCCAACTTGCCAGCGCCCAACCGTTGGTGGTGGACGCGGTGGTGCGCCACGGCGGCACGGTCTACACGCGCGTGCTGGCACGGCTGATCGAGCTCGCCCGCGTGGTGCCGCTGATGGAAGAATGGCTGCAGGCGATCCGACCGACCGAGGCCTTCTGCGTGCCGACCATACTGCCGGACGAGGGCAGTGGCGTAGGCCTGAGCGAGGCCGCGCGCGGCAGCCTGGGCCACTGGCTGGTGGTGCGGCGCGGGCGTATCGCGAACTACCAGATCGTCGCGCCCACCAGCTGGAATTTTTCGCCGCGTGACGCGCAGGGAACGCCCGGCGCGCTGGAGCAGGCGCTGGTGGATGCGCCGGTGCGCGATGGCGAGCAGACACCCATCGCCGTCCAACACATCGTGCGTTCGTTCGACCCCTGCATGGTCTGTACCGTGCACTGATATGGACACCCCCCTGCGCCGCTGTGCGGCTTCCCCCCGCTCTGGCGCGCCTTCGGCGCTGGGCAGGGGGACGGCGCCCGCGCCCCGGCGAAGCCGGTTTCGCGGCACCCCTGGACGAGGTGCTGTCCCGCGTTGCGAGGGCTTCTTTTCATCATGAGCAAAGACCGCGCCCCGAGCCCGCTGCCCACCGTGCCGATGGAGGGTGTGGACGATTCCACCTGGCTGGACGTGATCCAGAAGATGGACGAGGTCTACACCCGACTGATCGACGACGAGGTGGAGCTGGAGAAGAAGAACACCGAACTGGAGCAGTCGCAGCAGTTCATCTTCAGTGTGCTCACGTCGATGTCGGACGTGCTGGTGGTGTGCGACGAGCGCGGTTTGATCGAGCAGGCCAACGCGGCCTTGTGCGAGCTGGTCGGGCGCCACGAGGAACAGCTGCGCGGCAACTGCCTGGCCGATTTGCTGGCCGACGCCGCCAGCGTGGACGCCGCACGCGCCGCGATGGACTGCAGCGATACGCCGCGTTCGGGCCAGGGCATTGAGCTCAACTTGCTCGATCGCGAGGGTCAACCGGTGCCAGTGGATGCCAACTGCACGCCGCGCATTGGCCCCAGCGGGCGGCGTGTCGGCACCGTGTGGGTGGGTCGGCCCACGGCCGAACTCAAGCGCGCGTACCACGAGATGCGCTCCGCACACGAGGCCCTCAAGCGCACGCAGCAGCAGCTCCTGCATTCGGAAAAAATGGCCTCGCTCGGCCAGTTGGTGGCCGGCGTGGCGCACGAGCTGAACAACCCGATCAGCTTTGTGCTGGGCAATGTGCACGCGCTGCGCAAGTACTGCGACCGCCTGCAGACCTACATGGCCGCGCTGCACGCCCACGAGCCCGAGCCGGTGCTGCAGGCGCTGCGCCAGAAGCTGCGCATCGAACACCTGATGGGCGACCTGCCGTCCCTCATCGAAGGCACGCTGGAAGGCGCACAACGCACCGCTGACATCGTGCACGGACTCAAACGCTTCTCGGCCATGGACCCGGAAGAGCGCACGCCGGTGAACCTGATCGAGGTGATTGAACGCGCCATTCATTGGGTGCAAAAAGGTCGACACTCACCCATGGATGTGCGCTGGCAGGCGGGCACGCCCTGCATCGTCATGGGCAGCGCAGGCCAGTTGCAGCAGGTGATGATGAACCTGTTGCAAAACGCATTCGACGCCGTGGGAGGCCTTGGTGCGGTGGCGCCATGCGTCTGGGTGTCTGTGGTTTGCGACGGCACCCGGGCCCGCGTGTGCGTGCGCGACAACGGACCCGGCATCCCGCCCGAGCACCTGCTGCGTATCTTCGATCCCTTCTTCACCACCAAGCCGGTGGGCAAGGGTACGGGTCTGGGCCTGTCGATCAGCTACGGCATCGTGGAGCAGCACGGCGGACGCTTGAGCGCATGCAATGCTGAAGGCGGGGGGGCCGAGTTCCAGATGGAGCTCCCCCTGGCAGGGGCCTGACGCGGGTGAGAGGTGTTCGCTGATGTCCGCTCATCAGCTCAAAAAGCACCCGATCGGCCTTGTAAAAGCCCGACAGCGGTTCTCATTTTGTGAGCGTTGGGTTCGGTGCGCACCCCGCCGTTGCGCAGGCTGTTGCAGCAGCCGGAGCCGGAAGCGCCGGCTGCTGCGGTTCCCGTGACAATCGCCGCATGGAACTGCTGCTTGTCACCCTTGCCTCCCTGTTTGCCGGTTTTGTCGATGCCATCGTGGGTGGCGGCGGGCTGATCCTGGTGCCAGCGTTGTTTGCGGTGTTTCCCTCCACCCATCCCGCCACGCTGTTTGGCGTCAACAAAGGGGCTTCGGTGTGGGGCACCGCCGCAGCCACCTTGCAATACGCCCGGCGGGTTCAAATGCCCTGGCACGCGCTGCTGCCGGCGGCCGCCGTGGCGTTTGCCGGGTCGCTGGTGGGCGCCTGGACGGTGACCGTGATTTCACCCGACTTTTTGCGCCGCGCCTTGCCGCTGGTGCTGCTGGGTGTGCTGGCTTATACGCTGGCCAAAAAGCAGCTGGGCCACAGTCATGCGCCCCGCTTTACGGGCCGCCGGGAAGCGCTGGCGGCCAGTCTGCTGGGGGTGACCATTGGCTTTTACGATGGCTTCTTTGGCCCCGGCACCGGCAGTTTTTTCGTTTTTCTGTTTGTGCGCTGGTTGGGCTACGACTTCCTGCATGCCAGCGCCAGCGCCAAGCTGCTCAACACCGCGTCCAACCTGTCGGCGCTCATGTTGTTCGCCTGGAAAGGCCATGTGTGGTGGCATTTTGTGGTGGTGATGGCGGTGGCCAACGTGGCGGGCAGCTTGCTGGGCACCCGCCTGGCGCTGAAACACGGCAGCGGCTTCGTGCGCCAGGTGTTCATCGTGGTGGTGAGCGCGCTGATCTTGAAGACGACCTACGACGCGTGGGTCAGGTAGGCCTATGGTGCGTCGGGGGTGGCCTCATCCACCGGTGGCCAGGGCATGGTGCTGGCTTTCAGGGGTGTGCCTATCGGGCTGGCGGCCAGGCCTTTCTGTACCGCGGCCAGGTCTTGGGCGTTGGGGTACTGGTCCATCAGCAGGTAGTCAAACACCCGGCGCGCAATGGGTGCCGCGTGCGCGGAGCCAAAGCCGGCGTTTTCCACCACCACCGCCAGCGCCACGCGCGGCTGCTCCATGGGGGCAAAGGCCACGTACAGTGAGTGGTCCCGCTGGTGCTCCTCCAGCTTGCGCACATCGTAGCGGTCTTTCTGGCCAATGGTCACCGCCTGCGCGGTGCCTGTCTTGCCGCCACTGTGGTAGCCGGCGCCGGCAAACACCCGCGCCGAGGTGCCCTCGGTCGTCACCGCGTGCATGGCGCCCAGCACCGCGCGCACATGCTCGGGTTTGTAGCCCAGATTAATGGCCTGCGGCACTCTGGGTGGCGTGCGCTCGCGCGTCACGACGTCTTCGGTGGCCAGGGTCAGGTGTGGTGGGTATTTCACACCGCCATTGGCCAGGGTGGCCATGGCATGGGCCAGTTGCAGCATGGTGAAGTTGTTGTAGCCCTGGCCAATACCCAGCGAAATGGTTTCACCGGCGTACCAGCGCTTTTGCTCGGGCCGCTTGTAGGCGTTGCGCTTCCATGCCTGGCTGGGCAACACGCCGCGCACTTCACCGCGCAGGTCAATGCCCGTGATCTGGCCGAAGCCCAGCGGCTTCATGAAGTCGTGCATCAGGTCTACGCCCATTTCGTTGGCCAGCGAGTAGTAGTAGGTGTTGCTCGACTTGACGATGCTGCGGTGCAGGTCCACCGCGCCCAGGCTGGTGTCGCCGTGGCTGCGGAAGCGGTGGTTGCCAAACATCCAGAAGCCGGGGTCGTTGATGGTGGTGCTTGCGCTGCGTGTGCCGGTTTCCAGGGCCGCCAGCGACATGAACGGCTTGTAGGTGGAACCCGGCGGGTAGGTGCCGCGCAGCGCCCGGTTCAGCAGCGGCTTGTCGAGCGACTCGTTGAGCGCGCGCCAGTTCTCCACGTCGATGCCTTCGACGAACAGGTTGGGGTCGAAGGTGGGCTTGCTGACAAAAGCCAGCACCTCGCCATTGCGCGGGTCAATGGCGACCAGGGCGCCGCGGCGCGTGCCAAACATGTCTTCCACCAGCTTCTGCAACTGGATGTCGATCGCCAGCACCACCGTGTTGCCCGGGGTGGCCGGCGTGTTGGCCAGCGAGCGCACCGCACGCCCGCCCGCCGAAGTCTCTACCCGTTCAAAACCCGTGATGCCGTGCAGTTCGCGTTCGTAGCTTTGTTCGGCACCGAGCTTGCCAATGTATTCGGTGCCCCGGTAGTTGGCCTGCTCTTCCTCGGGCCACTCTTCAATGCGGGTTTTTTCGCGCTGGTTGATGCGTCCGATATAGCCGATGACGTGGCTCGCCACCTCGCCATGCGGGTACTGGCGGATCAGCCTTGCCCGCACCTCGACGCCCGGAAAACGGTAACGCTGCGCCGTGAAGCGGGCCACTTCCTCGTCGGTCAAACGGGTGCGCAGGGGCAGCGAGTCGAAACGGTGCGATTCTTCCAGCAGCTTGCGAAAGCGGCGCTTGTCGCGCGGCTGCACCTCGACGATGTCGCCCAAGGCTTCGATGGTGGCGTCCAGGTCGGACACCTTGGAGGGGGTGATCTCCAGGGTGTAGGCCGAAAAGTTGGTGGCCAGCACACGGCCGTGGCGATCCAGAATCTGGCCCCGGTTGGGCACCACCGGCAGCACGGCGGTGCGGTTGCTCTCAGCCTGGGCCAGCAAGTCGTCGTGCCGCACCACCTGCAGGTAGACCATGCGCGCAGCGATGAGGCCAAACGCCAGCAACACCCCCAGCCCAGCCACCACCACCCGCGTGCGGAACTGCGCCAGATCGGCTTCGATGTTGCGGAGTTCGGTCATCTCGGTTGCTCAGCTTTGGGTATCACGGGTGAGAGACGCCGACCCGTGAAGGCAAGTTCCCTCCGGCGCGATAGGGCTGCACCAGGATGCGGTGGAACCGGCTTTGCCGGGCCACTTGCATCGCCCCCTTGAGGGGGTGACGCCGGAGGCGGCGCGGGGGGTACTCATAATGGCCGGTTGTCGTCGGGGTTGGGCGCGCGCCGCTGCGGTACCAGCAGCAGCACACTGGCCACCGGCCAGAGCAGGGCTTCAAGGAACGGCGCCAGGAAGAACAGTCCGCCCGGAAACGTGCCACCCGAGGCCATGCGCACCATCAATTCGAGCAGATGCACCCCGAGAAACAGCGGGAACAGTTGCACCGCCTGCGTGGGCACCGCAAACCAGAGCAGGCGCCGGTGCATGAACACGGCAAAGTAGCCCAGCACGGTGTAGGCCAATGCGTGCTGGCCCAGCAGCGCGCCCTGCTGCACGTCGAGGGCAAGGCCGAAGGCAAAGGCCACGCCCACGCCCACGCGCCGCGGCTGGTGCACGCTCCAGAACACCAGCACCACGGCGAGCAGGTCGGGCACCCAGGCGGCCCGCCCCCACAGGCCCATGTTCAGCGCCATGTTGATCAGCAACGCACCGAGCAGGGTGAACCAGATGAAGAACGGGTTGGCGGGCAGCAGCAACTGCTGGCCAGGGCGCATGATCATGGCGCGCTCCGGGGGGTGGCCACGGCGGTGCCGGGTGCGGTGAGCGGTGTCTGTGAGCCACTCGCCTCGGGCCGCTTGTATGGGGGCAGGCTGGGTCCCACGGGCGCCAGCACCAGCACATGCAACGCAGCTTGCACCCGGGCCAGGGGCTCGCAGCGAATGCGGGTGAAGGACGATTCGGCACGCCGTTCCACCTGTGTGACGCGCGCCACCGGCAGGCCGGGCGGGTACACCCCGTCCACGCCACTGGTGGTCAGCAAGTCGCCTTCAACGATGTCGGCGTTGGCCAGCGTGTAGCGCAGCTCCAGGCCGTCGCCGGTGGCCGATGGCTGGCCATAAGCCACATTGCGCACACCGGTGCGGGTGTTGAGCACAGGAATCGCCTGGTCTTGGTCCACCAGCAAAGTCACTTCAGACACCAGCGGGTACACGCGGGTGACCTGGCCGAGCACGCCGCGTTCGTCGATCACGGGCGAACCCGGCTCAATGCCGTGGGTTTGTCCGCGGTCGATCACCACCTTGCGCGAGAAAGGGTCGGCCGCGTCGTACAGCACCTGTGCGCCGGTGGCCGTTGTGGTGATGCGCTCACGCATGGACAGCAGTTCGCGCAGGCGCCGGTTTTCCAGGGTGAGCTGTTCCAGCTGGAGCGACTGCCCTGCCTGGGTGGCCAGGCGTTGCAGCGCCTCCCCTTCGCTGCGCTGCGCCTGGTGCAACGAGGTGAAGTAGCCGCCGGCCTGGCCTGCCGCCTGCACCGGTTGCAGCACCAGCCATTGCACCGGATACAGCGCGGTGGCCAAGGCCGATCGGATGGGCACGGCAAACTTGAAGCGCATGTCGGCCACCATCAGAAACAGCGCCAGGGCGCTGAACACCACCAGTTTGGACAGCGCTGAAGGGCCCTGTTTGAAAAACGGTGGCGGGGTGCGGTCCAGGGTGCCCAGTGGCATGGAGAATCGATCGGGTCTGGAAGCGTGCCGGCGGGCGGCGCGGGCTTATTCGCTGGTGAAAATGGTGCCCAGGCGCTCCATGCGCTCCAGCGCCATGCCACAGCCGCGCACCACGCAGGTCAGCGGCTCTTCGGCCACCAGCACCGGCAGGCCGGTTTCTTCGGCCAGCAGGCGGTCCAGGTCGCGCAGCAGCGCGCCGCCGCCGGTCAGCATCATGCCGCGCTCAGCGATGTCGGCACCCAGTTCGGGGGGGGTGTGTTCCAGTGCCATCTTCACGGCCGACACAATGTTGTTCAGCGGGTCGGTCAGGGCTTCGAGAATTTCGTTGCTGCTGATGGTGAAGCTGCGCGGCACGCCTTCACTCAGGTTGCGGCCCTTGACTTCCATTTCCTTGACTTCCGAGCCAGGGAAGGCCGAGCCGATGCTCTTCTTGATCGCTTCGGCCGTGGGCTCGCCGATCAGCATGCCGTAGTTGCGGCGGATGTAGGCAATGATGGCGTCGTCGAAGCGGTCACCGCCCACGCGCACGCTGCCCTTGTAGACCATGCCGCCCAGCGAGATCACGCCGACTTCGGTGGTGCCGCCGCCGATGTCCACCACCATGGAGCCCGATGCGTCGGACACCGGCAGGCCGGCACCGATGGCCGCGGCCATGGGTTCTTCGATCAGGTAGACCTCGGAAGCGCCGGCGCCCAGCGCGCTTTCACGGATGGCGCGACGCTCGACCTGGGTTGAACCACAGGGCACGCAGATGATGATGCGCGGGCTCGGCCTGAACATCGAGCGCGGGTGCACCATCTTGATGAACTGCTTGAGCATCTGCTCGGTGACGGTGAAGTCGGCGATCACGCCGTCTTTCATGGGGCGGATGGCTTCGATGTTGCCGGGCACCTTGCCCAGCATGGCCTTGGCTTCCTTGCCCACGGCCTGGATGGTCTTTTTGCCCTGGGGGCCACCTTCGTGGCGGATCGACACCACCGAAGGTTCGTCGAGCACGATGCCCTTGCCGCGAACGTAGATCAGGGTGTTGGCGGTGCCGAGGTCAATGGCCAGGTCGGTTGAGAACTGCCGACGAAACGCTTCAAACATGGTGCAAAAGTCCTGTGGGGCATGGGCACGGCTTCGCGCGCACATCGCCGGGTGTGGGGTTGGCTGGTCGGCCGGAAGGTGGGGCTACGCGTTTGATTGAAGGGCAAAAAGCACCGCAAGACGGGTATTGCCGCTAAACCTTGGATAATACCGTATCCCATGTGCATAACTGCGCGCATTGCGGTGCAAATTCCTCACGTTACAACCCGTTGCAGGGGCGTTTTTTTCACGCCCCGGGTGGTACCTTCTGTCTGACAAAGCAACCGAGTCCTGTCATGTCCCTGACCCTGTCCGACATCGGGCGCATTGCCAACCTTGCCCGGCTGGAGCTGTCCACCGCCCAGGGCGAACGCATGCTGACCCAGCTCAATGGTTTTTTTGAGACCGTTGAGCAAATGAACGCCGTCGACACCACCGGCGTGGAACCCCTGGCCCACCCCACGGCCGTGATCGACCATGTGAGTCTGCGCCTGCGCCCCGACGTGTCCAGCGAGCCCAACAACCGCGAAGCCAACCAGAAAAGCGCACCCGCGGTCGAGCGCGGCCTGTTTCTTGTGCCCAAGGTGATCGAATGAAAGCACTCCACGAACTGGGCGTGGCCGAACTGGTCGCAGCCATTGCAGACAAGAAAACTTCGGCTGTGGAAGCCGCGCAGCACCTGTTGGCGCGTGCCAGACAGCACGCCAGCTTGGGCGCCTACCTCGCGTTCAATGACGACGCCACCCTGGCCCAGGCCAAGGCCGCTGATACCCGCCTGGCCGCCGGCGAGCGCACGCCGCTGCTGGGCGTTCCGCTGGCGCACAAAGACATCTTCGTCACCCGCGACTTCCCCACCACCGCCGGCTCCAACATGCTGGCCGGCTACCAGAGCCCGTTTGACGCCACCGTGGTGGCCCAGTTGGCCGCTGCGGGTGCGGTGACGCTGGGCAAGCTCAATTGCGACGAATTTGCCATGGGCTCGGGCAACGACAACTCCGCTTTTGGCCCGGCGCACAACCCCTGGGACAGCTCGCGCGTGCCCGGCGGCTCGTCGGGTGGTTCCGCCGCTGCGGTGGCCGCGCGCCTGGTGCCCGCCGCCACCGGCACCGACACGGGCGGTTCCATCCGCCAGCCCGCCGCGTTTTGTGGCATCACCGGCATCAAGCCCACCTACGGGCGCTGCTCGCGCTACGGCATGGTGGCGTTTGCCTCCAGCCTCGACCAGGCCGGCCCCATGGCCCGCAGCGCTGCCGACTGCGCCGTGCTGCTGAGCGCCATGGTCGGCCCCGACATTGACCGCGATTCCACCAGTCTGGACCACCCGGCCGAAGACTACACCGCCGCCCTCACCCGGCCCCGCGCCGGCGCCACCGCCGCGCAGCCGCTCAAGGGGCTGCGCGTGGGGTTGCCCACCGAGTTTTTTGGTGCCGGTTGTGCGCCAGACGTGCTGGCCACCGTGCGCAGTGCGCTGGCCGAATGCGAAAAACTCGGCGCCACGCTGGTGGACATTTCGCTGCCCCGCACCGAGCTGTCGATTCCGGTCTACTACGTCATTGCGCCGGCTGAAGCGTCGAGCAACCTCAGCCGTTTTGACGGCGTGAAGTTCGGCCACCGTGCCGCGCAGTACGACGACCTGATCGACATGTACAAGAAATCGCGCAGCGAAGGCTTTGGCCCCGAAGTGCAGCGCCGCATCATGATCGGCACCTATGTGCTGAGCCACGGTTATTACGACGCGTACTACCTGCAGGCGCAAAAAATCCGCCGCCTCATTGCGCAAGACTTCCAGCAGGCCTTCACCCAGTGCGACGTGATCGCCGGACCGGTCGCGCCCACGGTGGCGTGGAAAATTGGCGAGAAAAGCGCCGACCCGATGGCCAACTACCTGGCCGACATTTACACCCTGTCCACCAGCCTCGCCGGCCTGCCCGGCATGAGCGTGCCGGCCGGTTTTGGCGCGGCCCACATGCCGGTGGGGCTGCAACTGGTGGGCAACTATTTCAAGGAAGGCGAGCTGCTGCACACCGCGCACGCCTTCCAGCAAGCCACCGACTGGCATACCCGCGCACCGCAAGGCTTCTGACCATGAATTCCAGCAAATCCCTCCTGGTGCAGGGTTACGAAGTTGTCATTGGCTTCGAAACCCACGCCCAGCTCTCCACCCAGTCCAAAATTTTCAGCCGTGCGCCCACAGCCTTTGGCGCCGAGCCCAACACGCAAGCCTGCGCGGTGGACCTGGCCCTTCCCGGCACGCTGCCGGTGATGAACCGCGGCGCGGTGGAAAAAGCCATTCGCCTCGGCCTGGCGCTGGGCTCGCACATTGCCGAGCAAAGCGTGTTTGCGCGCAAGAACTACTTTTACCCCGACCTGCCCAAGGGCTACCAGATCAGCCAGTTCGAGATTCCGGTGGTGCAGGGCGGCGAGGTGTCCTTTTTCCTCGGCGATGAAAAGAAAACCGTGCGCTTGGTGCGCGCGCACCTGGAAGAAGACGCGGGCAAGAGCCTGCACGAAGCCTTCCACGGCATGAGCGGCATCGACCTGAACCGCGCCGGTACGCCGCTGCTGGAGATCGTGACCGAGCCCGACATGCGCTCCAGCGCCGAGGCCGTGGCCTACGCGAAAGAGCTGCACAAGATCGTGACCTGGATCGGCGTGTGCGACGGCAACATGCAGGAAGGCAGCTTCCGTTGTGACGCCAATGTGTCGGTGCGCAAGCCCGGTGGCGAGCTGGGCACGCGGCGCGAAATCAAGAACCTGAACTCGTTCAAGTTCATGCAGCAAGCCATCGATTACGAGGTGCGCTGGCAGATCGAGCAGATCGAAGACGGCCATGCCATCCAGCAGGCCACCGTGCTGTTTGACCCCGACACCGGCGAAACCCGCGCCATGCGCACCAAGGAAGACGCGGCCGACTACCGCTACTTCCCCGACCCCGACCTGCCGCCGCTGGTGATTGGCCGCGACTGGGTGGAGCTTGTGAAAGGCGAGATGCCCGAGTTGCCGCGCCAGATGGCCGAGCGCCTGGTGCAGACCTACGGCTTGCCCGAATACGACGCCACCACGCTCACGCAAAGCCCGGCCATGGCCGCTTACTTCGAGACCGCAGCACAGGCCTGTGGTCAGGCGAAGCTGGTGAGCAACTGGATCATGGGTGAGGTGTCGCGCCGGCTCAACGCCGAAGAGCGTGACATGTCCGGTGTGCCCGTGAGCGCCGCGCAACTGGCGGCGCTGATGGGCCGCATTGCCGACGGCACAGTGTCCAACAACGCGGCCAAGCAGGTGTTTGAATCGCTCTGGAGCGGTGAGGCCACCGACGTGGATGTTGTCATCGAAGCCAAAGGCCTCAAGCAGATGAACGACAGCGGCGCACTGGAAAAAATCATTGGCGAGGTGATGGCCGCCAACGCGCCGATGGTGGAGCAGTTCCGCGCCGGCAAGGACAAGGCTTTCAACGCACTGGTGGGCCTGGTCATGAAAGCCAGCAAAGGCAAGGCGAATCCGCAGCAGGTCAACGACGTGCTGCGGCAGAAGCTGCAGTAGAGGCGGGCCAGGGGCCTGCGCTCAGCAAGTCCCCGGAGGTTCTTCCTCAGTTCGACCGCGCGGTACCGGTGCCTGCGCCCGTGCTGCCACGCCAGAGCTGGCGCAGTTTGGCCAGTTCGTCGTCGAAGCGCGCGTTGATGCGCTGCTTCTCCTGAACCCGTTCATCCAGGATCCGCTTTTGCAGCAGCATCTGCTGCTGGTTGTCTTCCAGTTTGCGCCGGAGCTCAACCGGAGCACGCTCCGGGTCGCGCTGGTAAAACTCCATCTCGCTGTCAATGGCTTTGCGCTGCTGCTGCAGTGTGCGTTCGCGCTTTTTCACAGCACCCATCACCTCGTCGATCAGGCTCAGTGCCTCGGCACGCTCTTTATCGTGTGAGGCCAGCGTCGGGTAACGGATCAGCAGCGCCCGGTTGCGGCGTTTTTCCTCGGCCTGCCGGGCTTGCTGCTCTTCTTTCAGCTTGCGCTGGGCCTCCATCCGGGCGCGCTCATCGGCGGTGTAGCTCGGTGGCAGCACGCGACGAACCACGCCGGTTTTGCCCAGCTGGCTTTGCTCGCGGTCGAGGCACTCGGGGATGGGGCGGTCCGAGGTGAGGCGCCTTCCCTGGCTGTCCACACAGGTGTAGATCGCTTGGGCATTGGTTTGCGCCGACGCGACCGCCGTCCAGGCCAGCGTCAGCAAGGCCATGCCCAGCAGGCACGGCAGGCTGCGCAACAGGAACAAACAATTTCGTGGCACCAGGATCCCTCAGGCCACACCATAGCGCTGACGGTAGGCCAGTACGCGCTCCACATGAGCGCCCAGCTCCCCACGGGTGTGACTGTTCAGATATTGCAACAAATCGGACAGCCTCGCAATGGCGCACACCTGCAAGCCGAGCTGGTGCTGGACGTATTGCACCGCGCTGTGGTCCACGTCACGCAACTGGCCGTTCGGGCCGGTTTCGGTGGCCTTTTCCTGGCGATCCAGCGCAATCGCGACCGCGTGCGGGGTGGCGCCAGCCGCCTTGATCAGTGCGATCGATTCGCGCGCGGCGGTGCCTGCGCTCATCACGTCGTCCACGATCAGCACCCGCCCCCTGAGCGGTGCCCCCACCAGCGTGCCACCTTCGCCGTGGTCCTTGGCTTCCTTGCGGTTGTAGGCGAACGGCACATTGCGGCCCAGCCGCGCCAGTTCAATGGCGACCGCCGCACCGAGTGGAATACCCTTGTAGGCGGGGCCAAAAATCATGTCGAATTCGATGCCGCTGTCGACCAGGGCTTTTGCATAAAATTGCGCGAGCCGGCCCAGCTTGGCGCCATCGTCGAACAGGCCGGCATTGAAAAAGTAGGGCGAAAGCCGCCCCGCCTTGGTCTTGAACTCGCCGAAGCGCAAAACGCCCGAGTCCACGCAGAACTGCACAAAGTCCTGCGCCAACGCGCCGCCACCACCCTCAGCACCGGCCGTTGCCGTGCCCGCATCCAACACCATGGGAAATTCCTTGTTCAAACTGACCAGCCTCAACCTCAACGGCATCCGCTCTGCCAGCACCAAAGGACTGGAGGCTTGGCTCGCCGGGCACCAGCCCGATTGTATTTGTGTGCAGGAAGTCAAAGCCCAGGCCGCGGACGTGCAGGGGCGCTTTGAAGCCGTGGCGGGGTTGAAGGGGCACTTTCATTTCGCCGAAAAAAAAGGCTATGCCGGCGTGGGGGTGTACAGCCGCCACGAGCCCAGCGACGTGGTGCTGGGCTTTGACGGCGGAGAATTCGACGCCGAGGGCCGCTACGTCGAACTGCGTTTCGACACCCCTGGGCGCAAGCTCTCGCTGATCAGTGCCTACTTTCCCAGCGGTTCGTCGGGCCCCGAGCGCCAGGACGCCAAGTACCGCTTTCTCGCCCTCATGTACCCGCACCTGACGGCCCTCAAGGGCGAGCGTGAGTTTGTCTTGTGTGGTGACATCAACATCGCCCACCAGCAGGCCGACCTGAAGAACTGGCGCAGCAACCAGAAAAACAGCGGCTTCCTGCCCGAAGAACGCGCCTGGATGACGCAGCTGCTCAGCGACGGCGGCCTGGTCGATGTGTACCGGCGCCTGCAGCCCGACACCACCGAGGCCTGCTACACATGGTGGAGCAACCGCGGCCAGGCCTACGCCAAGAACGTGGGCTGGCGCCTGGATTACCACCTGGCCACGCCCGCCCTGGCGGCGCAGGCGCGCACCGAGGCCATTTACAAGGCCGAGAAGTTTTCGGACCACGCGCCCATCACGATTGAATACGACTTCTCCCTTTAGGCACACCCATGCTGCACTACCTCACCGTTCCCGTCACTGCCTTTGCCCAAAACTGCTCCATCGTCTGGTGCGGTGACACGCTGGACGCGGCCATCATCGACCCCGGTGGCGACCTGGACCGGCTGCTGGCCGAGGTGCAGCGTCTGGGTGTTCACCTCAAAGCCATCTGGCTCACCCACGCCCACATTGACCACGCGGGCGGCACCGCCGAACTGGCCACACGCCTGAACCTGCCCATCATTGGTCCGCACCCCGGCGACCAGTTCTGGATCGACGGCCTGCCCCAGCAGAGCCAGATGTTCGGCTTTCCGCCGGCGGGCCACTTCACGCCCACGCGCTGGCTGGCCGACGGCGACACCGTGCAGATCGGGCGCTGCACGCTCAACGTGCGCCACTGCCCGGGCCACACGCCCGGCCATGTGGTGTTTCACAGCCCCGAAGCGCAGCGTGCGTTTGTGGGCGACGTGCTGTTTGCCGGCAGCATCGGCCGTACCGATTTCCCCCAAGGCAACCACGCCCAGCTGATCAGCAGCATCCAGGAACGCCTCTGGCCCATGGGCGACGACACCGTGTTCATTCCCGGGCACGGGCCGGAGAGCACCTTTGGCGAAGAGCGCCGCTTCAACCCGTATGTGGGGCGGGGCTGACCTTCAAGCGCGCACAGGGTCCCACACGCGTACCGGGCGCTTGCGGCGGTGTTTGCTAGCCGCGCCGCGCCTGCTCAAAGAGTCCCTGCACCTTCGGCACATTGGCCTGCAGGTCCCGAATGCGGTTGGGTCCGCTGGGGTGGGTGGACAAAAAGCCCGCTCCAGCGCCCCCGGTCGTGGCGGTCATTTTTTGCCACAGGCTCACGCTGGCCTGCGGTTTGAAGGCGGCGCGGGCGGCCAGCTCCAGGCCCACCAGGTCGGCCTCGGACTCGTCTTCGCGGCTGAACCTCAGCGTGAGCAGCTGCGTGCCCAGGCCCGCGGCCATATTGCCCAGCTCACCCAGGCCCAGCAACTGCGCGCCCAGGCGCAGGCCGATGTTGGTGGCGCTGCTCTTGGCCACCCGTGCGCGGGCGTGCTCGCGCAGCGCGTGGGCCATTTCGTGGCCCATGATCATGGCGGCCTCGTCGTCGTTCAGTTTCAGCTTGTCCAGAATGCCGGTGTAAAACGCAATCTTGCCGCCGGGCATGCAAAACGCGTTCACCTGCGGGCTCTCAATCAGATTCACTTCCCACTGCCACTGCGTGGCGCGTGCGTTCCAGGGCGGGGCGTGCGGAATGATGCGCCGCGCAATGCCGCGCAGGCGCTGCACCTGAGGGTGGCTGGCCGGCAGCAGGGCCTGCCTCCCGCTGGCCTCGCTCATCATCTGCGCGTATTGCTGCCGCGCGGCGCTTTCCAGCTCGTCGGCGGGCACCAGCTTGCGCAGCGCAGAAGACCTGCCCACATCCACCTGCGCTGCGGCCGGCAGCGCAGCGGCAGTGGCTGCGGCCGCACCCGCCAGCACAAAAGCGCGTCGGGCCGACCACACCGGTTCCTCACGTGCCGTGGTCGTGGAGGTGGAGACGGTGGCGGACGAGGCCGATTGGAGGTCGCAGATGAAGCACATCGGTGAATAATAGTCAAAGCGGCGCATTTGTGCCCGCCACTGTCCATCTGCCCCACCCGATGCCGCTGCCTCCGTCTTCTGCCTTGCCCACGGCGTCCCCCGCGGCGACCGAAACCACCGCTCCTGCTGCCGAGCTGAAACCCACCTGGGGTGAAACCCTTCGCGTGTACCTGGAGCCCGCGAGCCTGCGCATGTTTGCGCTGGGCTTTTCAGCGGGTTTGCCGCTGCTGCTGGTGCTGGGCACGCTGAGCTTTCGGCTGCGCGAAGCCGGGCTGGACCGCACCACCATTGGCTACCTGAGCTGGGTGGGGCTGGCCTATGGCTTCAAGTGGTGCTGGGCGCCGCTGGTGGACCGCATGCCCATTCCGCTGCTCACCCGCTGGATGGGCCGGCGGCGCAGCTGGCTGCTGTTGTCGCAGCTGGCCATCATGGCGGCGCTGGTGGGCATGGCGCTGGCCGACCCGCGCAGCCAGCTCACGCTGGTGGTGTGGTGTGCGCTGGCCGTGGCCTTCGCTTCGGCCACGCAAGACATTGCGCTGGACGCCTTTCGCATCGAATCGGCCGACGCGCGCCATCAGGGTGCGCTGGCCGCCACCTACCAGACCGGTTATCGCCTGGCCATGATCTGGGCCGGCGCGGGCGTGTTGTGGCTGGCGGCCCGTGCCGAGGTGGTGCCTGCTGCGGCCGCCGCCGGGGCTGCCGGGCCGGGTGTGCTGTACCAGCAGGCGGCCTGGACCTCGGCTTACCTCGTCATGGCGGCCAGCATGCTGGTGGGCGTGCTCACCGTGCTGTTCACCCGCGAGCCGGTGCGTGTGGCGCTGGCGCCGTCAAAAAACGCGGCCGAGTGGTTGCGCAGCGCACTGGTGGAGCCGTTTGCCGACTTTTTGACGCGCTATGGCAAGCAGGCGCTGCTGATCCTGGCGCTGATCGGCGTCTACCGCATCAGCGACGTGGTGATGGGCATCATGGCCAACCCGTTTTATGTGGACATGGGCTACACCAAGGACGAGGTGGCCGCGGTGACCAAGGTCTACGGCATCATCATGACGCTGGTGGGTGCCTTCATTGGCGGCGCGCTGTCGGTCAAGTTTGGCGTCATGCGGGTGCTGATGCTGGGTGCCGTGCTGTCCGCCGCAAGCAACCTGCTGTTTGCCTGGCTGGCCGGGCACGGCCACGACGTAACCGCGCTGATTGCCGTGATCTCGGCCGACAACCTCAGCGCCGGCGTGGCCTCGGCCGCCTTCATTGCCTACCTGTCGAGCCTGACCAACGTGACGTATTCGGCCACGCAGTACGCGTTGTTCAGCTCCATGATGCTGCTGGCGCCCAAGTGGCTGGCCGGCTATTCGGGCGCGTTTGTGGACGCCTACGACTACGCCACCTTCTTCACCGCCACCGCGTTCCTCGGGGTGCCGGTGCTGCTGCTGGTGTGGCTGGCCACGCGCTTGCAGCCCACCACCGTGGCGCAGCCTCAGCCTGCCGACTCGGCCAACACTTTCTGAAGCGCCGCCTTTTGCACCTTGCCCAGCGCGGTCTTGGGCAGGGCGTCCACCCGCAACCAGCGGCGTGGCCATTTGTAGCGCGCCAGCCGCCCGTCCAGAAACTGCTGCAGGGGTTGCGCCCAGTTGGCGCCGGGCGGTGTGCCGTCACGCAGCACCACCACGGCCACCGCCACCTCGCCCCACCGGGCGTCGGCCTGGCCCACCACCGCGCATTCGGCCACGCCCGGGTGTTGCGCCAGCAGGTTTTCAATCTCGGCCGGGTAAATGTTTTCGCCGCCCGAGATGATCATGTCCTTGGCCCGGCCCACCACGGTGAAGCTGCCGTCAACCGCCTGTTGCGCCAGGTCGCCGGTGTGGAAGAAACCGGCGTTGTCCAGCGCGGCGCGGTCGGGCCAATAGTGCTGCACCACGTTGGGCGCGCGCACCCACAGCTCGCCCACGGCGCCGGGCGCCACCGGCAGGCCCTGGGCATCGCGCAGCACCACACACACGCCTGGCGCCGGCCAGCCGCACGAGCCCACATGGCTGCTGGCGTGTGTGGGCGGCAGGGCAATGGAAAACGGCCCGGTTTCGGTGCTGCCGTACACATTGCACACCGGCACGCCCCGCGCCATGAACGCCCGCAACGGCTCGGGCGGCAACAGGCTGGAGCCGGCCCACACCGCGCGCAGGCTTGAAATGTCGGTGGCCGCCCACTGCGGGTGGCCGCTGAGCGCCTGCAGGGTGGCGGGCACCTGCAGCGTGAGCGTGGGGCGCTCGTGCTGGATGCAGGCCAGCGTGGCGGCCGCATCGAAGCGCGAAAACAGCAAGACCTGCGCGCCCACCGAGAGCGCGGGCAGCGTCTGGATGCCCAGCCCGCCCACATGGAACAGCGGCAGCACGGTCAGCACCGTGTCGGCGGCGGTCATGCCCTGCACCTGCGCAGCAATGGCCATGTTGGCCAGCAGATTGCCCTGGGTGTGCACAGCGCCTTTGGGCTGCCCGGTGGTGCCCGATGTGTAGACCAGCAGCAGCGGGGTGTTGAGCGCTTGCGGTTCAGGCTGCGGGCCTTGCGTGGGGTGGATGGCCGCTGGCTTGTGGCCCCACTCAACCCCCAGCGATTGCACGGGCCACAGCTTCAAGCGCCAGTCAAGCCGTGGTGCCAGATCGTGCGCGGCATTCACCAGCGTGTCGTCGTGCACCAGCAGGGTGGGCGTGCAGTCGTTCAGCACGGCGCACCACTCGGTGGGCGACAGGCGGTGGTTCAGCGGCACCAGCACCGCGCCCAGCCGCGCCAGGGCCAACAACAGCGCCAGCTGCGCCGGGTGGTTCAGGCCGAGCCAGGCCACACGGTCGCCCCGGTGCAGGTGCGGGGCCAGTTGTAGCGCGAGGGTGTCCACACGCTGGGCCAGGTCCGCGTAGGTGAGCCGGGCCCAGGGCCCATCGGCCACCGGCCCAGCCGGGTCGCGCCAGCTCAGCGCCAGGGCCTCGGGCCGGCCCAACGCCTGCCGGTGCAGCAAGGCGTCAAACGACCGCGCGGGCAGGGCGGGCGCCGCCTGGCCGGCCTCGGGCGGTGGTGCAGCGGGGTCGGGTGGGGCGCAAGGCCCGGGCGGGGGTGTCCACATTCACGGAACTTTACGCGAGCCACAAGCCCGCTTCACCTTGGGCTATCACCATGGTTCATGAACGGAAAATTTCCACGGACGTCGTTAGACTGCACCCCATGACATCCCCTTTGCTGATGATTGAAGACGATGCCCGCCTGGCGCAGATGGTGGTGGACTACCTCGGCCAGTCGGGGTTTGATGTGACCCACGCCGCCGACGGCGAACAAGGCCTGGAGCACCTGCAGGTGATGCTGCCCGAGCTGGTCATCCTGGACCTGATGATGCCCGGCATCGACGGGCTGGAAGTGTGCCGCCGCATCCGCGCCCTGCCGGGGGATGCCGCGCGCGTGCCGGTCATCATGCTCACCGCCAAGGGCGACCCCATGGACCGCATCATTGGCCTGGAAATGGGTGCCGACGACTACCTGCCCAAACCGTTTGAACCCCGCGAGTTGCTGGCACGCATCCGCGCGGTGCTGCGCCGCCGCGGTGAGCCCGGCCAGGCCAGCACCACCCGCAGCACGCCGGTGTTGCGGTTTGGCTCGCTCGAAATCGACCGCGATGCCCGCACCGTGCAGGTGGGCGGCGTGGCCTGCGAACTCACCTCGTACCAGTTTGACCTGCTGGTGGCCCTGGCCGAACGCGCTGGGCGCGTGCTCACACGCGACCAGATCATGGAAGCCGTGCGCGGCCGCGAGCTGGAGGCGTTTGACCGCTCCATCGACGTGCACATTGGCCGCATCCGCAACGCCATCGAAGCCGACAGCAAAGACCCCAAACGCATCCTCACCGTGCGCGGCGTCGGCTACGTGTTTGCCAAACAGCAAGACTGATGCTCCCTATGTGCCACGCCCACAGCGCTGCGCGTGCCTGAACCGCCATGGACTCCCTGATCGGTCAAAAGCTCTACCTGCGCATCTGGCTCGCCGTGGTGGCGGCCGTGGCCGTGCTCACCCTGGTGGTGGGCTGGCTCTGGCAGGTGGCGCTGGACCATGAGCGCGAACAAAACGCCAACCGCGCCGGGCGCGAAATCGTGTTGCGCAACGGCGCGGGCGACATCGTGGGCCAGGCACCCGCCCGTGCCGTGCGTGTGCCCGGTGAGGGGCTCGAATTTCAGGTCACCATGAAAGACGGGCAAACGCTCTACGTGCAACTGCCCCGCGCCAACCGCCCGCCCGGCAGCCCACTGCCCGCGCGCCGCGCCCAGGCCTGGCTGCAGTCGGCCCCCGGGTTTGCCTGGCTGCTGGGGCTGGTGGCGATTGCCGTAGCCCTGGGCGCTTACCCCATCGTGCGGCGCCTCACCAAACGGCTGGAAGCCCTGCAAAAAGGCGTGGAGCGCTGGGGCGATGGCGATTTGTCCACCCGCCTGCCGGTGCAAGGGCAAGACGAAATCGCCTTTCTGGCCACACGCTTCAACGCCGCCGCCGAGCGCGTGCAAACCCTGCTGCAGTCGCACAAAGCACTGCTGGCCAACGCCTCGCACGAACTGCGCTCACCGCTGGCCCGCCTGCGCATGGGCCTGGAGCTGCTGGGCCGCGACAGCGCCAGCGCCCCGCAGCGCCAGGAAATGGCGCGCAGCATCGAAGAACTGGACCAGCTGATTGACGAAATTTTGCTGGCCAGCCGCCTCGATGCCCGCGACGCCAACGACGCCTCGGCCCTGGGCCCCACCGAAGAAGTGGACCTGGTGGGGCTCGCCGCCGAAGAGTGCGCCCGCACCGGTGCCGACCTCGACATCGCCCCCGGCGCCTCACCCGTGCTGCTGCAAGGCCATGCCCGCCTGCTGCGCCGCCTGCTGCGCAACCTGCTCGAAAACGCCCGCCGCTACGGCACCCGCTCCCCGTCCCACACGGCAGACGAACCCGCAGACGCCGACGTGCGCCTGACCATGGCCCTGCAAACCCCAGGCCAAGGTGGGCCGGGCAACAAGCGGGCAGACAACCCGACCCAACGCGTGGTCGAGATCTGCGTCGAAGACCGCGGGCCGGGTGTGCCACCCGACCAGCGCGAGCGCATTTTTGAGCCGTTTTACCGCTTGCCCGGCGCCAGCGAACGCGAAGGCGGCGTGGGCCTGGGCCTGTCGCTCGTCAGAACCATTGCCGAGCGCCACGGTGGCCTGGTGCGCTGCGAAGCCCGGGACGGTGGCGGCGCCCGCTTCGTGGTGGAACTGCCGCTTTGAGTTCAGGCTGTGGACCTAACTTGGGTCAGGCTGCCTGACTCCGACGCTCAGCAGGTGGTTTTGGGTGCGGGCACCTCATACTTCGTCACAAATACCCTGAAAAGGGGATGGCGGGAACACATACTAAAGTGCACAATCCCAGCCGTTGCTGTCACAACACAAAAGAAACCCGGGTCCGGCCAACAAGCTGCGTCATCCATAACGTTGAAACGGGTCTCCAACGGCGTCCTTCCTCGGACTTGTCGAGCCACCGCGAGGTGGCTTTTTTTATTCCCGCACTGCTGTGGCATGCTCACAGCAATGGCAGGACATCACGACGACCGCGTGACGATCGCGTATGCAGGTCGCCCCTTGCAGCCGGGCACAGGCCATGATCTCGGATGATGCCCGTGGGAAACCCAGGCTTCGCTTTGGCTGAGGTCTATCCCGTCGCCAGAATGGGCACATGGCTGTACCGTGTGCGCTGCGTGCGTATCCAACGGGTGTTTTGAATGACTCACATGCCCCCTATTTGCCCGGTGATTCTTGCGGGTGGTTCCGGCACCCGTTTGTGGCCGCTGTCCCGTGCGGGTTTCCCCAAACAGTTCCTGTGCCTGGAAGGTGCCCACAGCCTGTTTCAGAAGACCGCCATGCGCCTGTCAGGGCTGCATTCAGAAGGCCTGGTGCTGCAGGCCCCACTGGTGGTGGGCAACGAAGACCACCGCTTTCTTGTGCTTGAACAGTTGCGCGAAGTGGCTTGCGAAGCGCCCACCGTGTTGCTCGAGCCCATGGGGCGCAATACCGCGCCCGCGCTGGCGCTGGCCGCCATGGCGCACGGGCAAGACCCGGTGCTCGTCGTCACCCCCGCCGACCATGTGATTGCCGACGAAGCGGCGTTCCGTTCTGCCGTGGCCACCGCTGTGGCCGATGCCGCTCTCGGGCACATCGTCATCCTGGGCGTGGCGCCCACCCGGCCCGAGACCGGCTATGGTTACATCCAGGTGCAAGGTGGCCAGCCCCATGCCGCTGCAACCGTGTTGCGCTTTGTTGAAAAGCCCGATGCATCCACCGCGCAGCGCTACCTGGAAGAAGGCGGCTACCTGTGGAACGCGGGCATGTTCGTGCTGAAAGCTTCGGTGTGGCTGCAGGCGCTGGAGCGTTTTCGGCCCGACATGTTGCAAGCCAGCCAGGCGGCCTGGGCCGCACGCAGCACCGACGCCCCGTTCATACGCCCCGGCAAACCCGAATTCGCCGCCATCCCCGCCGATTCGATCGACTACGCCGTCATGGAGCGCTGCCCCGGCAGCGGTCAGTCCATCCGCATGGTGCCGCTCAACGCCGGCTGGAGCGATCTTGGCGCCTGGGACGCCGTGTGGGACATGTTGCCCAAGGACGATCTGGGCAACGCCACGCAGGGCGATGTGCTGGCCGTGGACAGCCGCAACAACCTGGTGCATGCCAGCAGCCGCCTGGTCAGCCTGGTCGGGGTGAGCGACCTGGTGGTGGTTGAAACCCCCGACGCCGTGCTGGTGGCCCACCGTGGCAGCGCACAAGGCGTCAAACACATCGTGGGCCTGCTGCAGGCGCAGCAGCGCGAAGAGCACAACCTGCACCGCAAAGTGCACCGCCCCTGGGGCTGGTACGACAGCATCGACGAGTCCGAGCGCTTCAAAGTCAAGCGCATTCTGGTCAAGCCCAAGGCCAGCCTCAGCCTGCAAAAGCACTACCACCGCGCCGAACACTGGATCGTGGTGAAAGGCACCGCCGAAATCACCTGTGGCGAGAAGGTGGTGGTGCTGACCGAAAACCAGTCCACCTACATTCCGCTGGGTGAAGTGCACCGGCTGGCCAACCCCGGCACCATTCCGCTGGAAATCATCGAAGTGCAGTCGGGCAGCTACCTGGGCGAAGACGATATTGTTCGGTTTGAGGACCGGTACGGGCGCTGAAGCGCCGTTCGCCTGCTGACTTTCAAGCGGTCAATACGTATTTCACGCCCTGCCTTCGTACGATCGATGCCATCGCACTTCAGCGTTGAATACGCCCGGTCCTGAAGCCCATTCAGGCCCCCAGTTCCTGGGTCCCGATCGCTCCGATCTCGTACCACTCCTTCTGGTGAATGATCCGGGCCACCAAAACGGTGTCTGTCCGCTCATAACGCTTGTAAAAAATCAGATAGCCACTGGCCCCAAAAGCGACCACTGACTTGCGGACATGTGGGGGGTCTTCTACCGGAGACCCGCTGAGGGGATAGGTTTCGAGATAGTCCAGTCCTGCAACAATGGCATCGTTGCCGCTGTCTGCAGCCGTCAAATCGAACTGCGCCAAAAAGTCGTAAAGCCGTTGAATGTCAATACGGGCCGCATCCGAAAGCTTCACGCGTGGCATGGGGGTAGCTGCGCGTCACGGCTGGTCTTGACTTCCTTCGCCCACGCCTTCACGTCGTCCAGCGAGACATGGAGCCCCGTGGCTTCAAAGTGCGAAACCGAATCGTCGACGCTGTTCAATACAGCCAAATGTGCCTCCTCTTCGGCGAGGTAACGTTCAATCGCTTCTTTCATGAGGTAGTGGGCCGTGCGCTTTTTGGCCAACGCCAGCGACTTGAGCCGCCCCCGGTGCGATGCATCGAGTTTGAGTGTTACGGTAGGCGCGCGCGGTTTCTCAAGCGTATGGGGCACGGTGTCACCTCGTGGGGTTGGAGTGTCACCATTCTATTGATTCGACCCAGTTTTGTCTTCACGCCCTCTCCCGCCTGCGGGAGAGGGCTGGGGTGAGGGGCCACTGACTTCACAGGGCCGGAGCAATATGCACTTTTCTCAGTAAGCGCCTTCGCGCTTGAACACCACCCGCACCGTCTTGAACAAAATGGCAATGTCGTACCAGAGCGACCAGTTCTTCACATACCAGGTGTCCAGGTAGACCCGGGTGTCGTAGTCCACGTCGTTGCGGCCGCTCACCTGCCACAGGCCGGTGATTCCTGGCCGCACCATCAAAAAATATTCCACGTCTTCGCCGTATTTTTCCAGTTCGGCCGTGACGATGGGGCGCGGCCCCACCAGGCTCATTTCGCCCCGCAACACGTTGAACAGCTGGGGCAGTTCGTCCAGGCTGGTCTTGCGCAGGAAATGGCCCACGGGGCTGATGCGCGGGTCGTCCTTCAATTTGTGGTCGCGCTCCCATTGGGCGCGCAGCTCGGGGTCGGACGCCAGCAGCTGCTCCAGTTGCTCCTGGGCATTCATCACCATGGAACGAAATTTGTAGCAGGGAAACATGTTCCCGCCGCGGCCCACCCGCTGGTGCGCGAAAACAGCCGAGCCGCCATCCCTGCGAATGCGCAGCGCCAGATAAGCCATGAGCGGCGACAGCGCCGCCAACAGCGCCATCGATGCGACGATGTCAAAGGCACGCTTTGAAAGCCGTGCCGGCCAATGCCGCAGGTTGTTGCTGACGCGCAAGAGCGCAACCTCGTGCGAAAAAAAGTAAGAAATATCGGTGCCATACAGCGGGATGCCGCGCATCGCCGGAATCACGCTCACGTCTTGGACCCTCCACTTGGCCAACTGGCGCAGCCACATTTCACGTAAGGCTGACTCGTGGTGCTCCAGCGCAATCACCACCTGCAACCCCGCGTGCCGGCTGAGCCGGTGCAACTGTGCGGAGGTGAGCCGCGGGGGCAGCTCAGGGCCGGCGGTGGTGGGTGCGCCGTCGTGGATGTTCGCCGCCAAACAGCCCACCACCTCAAACCCCATCAAGGGTTCGCTGCGCAGCGCCAGCAGCGCCTCAGCCGCATTGGGGCCCGCGCCGATCAATACCGTGGGCCGCTGCCACAGGTTCAGGCGAAGCAGCACACGCCGCACGGCAGCGCGCACCAGCGGAACCAGCGCCGCCGCCAGCAGCCAGGCCAGCAGCCACCACAGGCGTGAAGCGTTCCAGCGCGCAAGAGACATCAAGGCCATGTCCAGCAGCGCCAGCCAGAAAATGTTGTGAAACACCTCACCCAGTTCGCGCCAAAAAGGCTTGCGTTCACTGTAGTGCCGGTAGCGCCCCAGAAACAGCGCCACGCCCAGCAGCACCACCAGCAACCAGCCCACATAGCGCCCCGGCGACTGTGTAGCCGCCCACTGCGCAAAGTCCCCAGGCACGCGCGCGTCCCAAGTTACGGCCAGCACCGCAGCCAGCAAACCGCTCAGCAACAGCGCAAAGACATCAGCAAGCAGCAGCGCCAGCTTCGTCAGCCGGACCGACAGCACCGACTGCGGCCTTGCCAACCAGGGTGCCAGCAAGGGCCTTGCCTCTCTTTTTCTATTCACGCCGTCCCCTCAAAGTGCTGCTTATTTTTATACTTACCTGAACCGTCAGTCCCAAAACCCGCTGAACATGCTCAACCGCTTCTTAAGCGCCAGCGGAAGACGCGCCTCAGCCCGGCCAAGCCGATAACCCAGTAGTTTAAGCACCGTACGCTGCAACGCACTCGGTATCAGCCAGGACGCATGCTTCAGCAGGTACCGCAACTCCGACTTGACGAAACGAAGCCCTTCCCCACTGGCACCACCAAACGCATCCAAAAGCCATGGTTCGCGGGCGTGAAAAACACCGGTGTCGAAATAGCGGCGAAAGTCCTCAAGGGGCGTGTAGTTGTGAGAGTGGTAAGCGCAGGCCTCAGCTTGGTAGGCAACCTGCTTGCCTGCGAGCAGCAAGCGCGCCGCAACGGCCATGTCTTCACCCAAAATTACATGTGACGGAAACCCGCCTACCGCCAGCAGGTCTGCCACGCGGTAGGCTGCAAATGAGTTCGACATGAAGCAGGTCTTCAACCCCAACCGGTCTTTGTCAGCCAGGCTCACCACCCGCGACGCGTCTGGGTAGTTGAACAGCCGCGCGTGCGCAGCCAGCGCTGATGCATCTGCATGAGGCAGCTGCCGGCCAAACGCACAGGCCACGGTGGGGTCGTCAAACGCTGACACCAGCTTTTGCAGCGCGTCCACATCGGCAAGCAGCGCGTCTTGGGTCATGAACACCACCACATCGGTGGCAGGCGGCAAATGTTGAAGTGAAAGGTTTCGAGTGCCCCCGTGGTTGAACGAAGCAACCGGTATCTGAATACAGCGCGAGCCAGCAGGCAGACTGGTAAAGTTTGTACCGTCGTCGGAGCAGGAGTCCACCACCAAACTGGACACACAAGGTTGTTGAAGCCGCAGTGCTTCCAGCCATTGGCTCCACCGCGCCCCAGGATTGCGCGTGGGCACCACAACATAAACTGACAAAGAAGACGACACCCAGACCCCTGTAGACAACTGACTGAATTATTTCATGCCCCAACCGACCGTCCACATACTGCTTGCCACCTACAACGGCGGTCGCTTTCTGGCTGAGCAATTGAGCTCCATCGCCCGCCAGACGCACACAGATTGGACGCTCACGGTGAGCGATGATGGCTCAACCGACGACACACTCGACATAGTTGCTCAATTTGCGGAGCAAGTTAGCCAGCCGATAACTGTACTCACAGGCCCTTGCCAGGGTTCATCTACGCGCAACTTCTTTCACCTCATACAGCATGCTCAGGCCCGCTCGCCCTCTGACTTGTTTGCATTCTGCGATCAAGACGATGTGTGGCTTGACTATAAATTGGCACGTGCGGCGGCTTGGCATTTAGAAAACAGCAAGAACCCTGTTCGGCTGTATTGCAGCCGTACACAATTTGTCGATGAACAACTTAAACCCATTGGCCTAAGCCCCGGCATTCAACGTGCGCCTACCTTTGGCAATGCATTGGTTCAGAACATTGCCAGTGGCAATACCATGGTCATGAGCCAGGCCGTGTTAATGGCGCAAAAAAAAGTTCAGCCTGAGCACAGTGTCTGGCACGACTGGACGACTTATTTGGTTGCAACGGCACTCGGTGGACAGGTCTGGTTTGACAACCATGTGGGTGTGTCATATAGACAACATGCGAGGAACGTAATCGGGTCGAATAATGGCGTAATTGCACAGGTTAAGAGATTAAAGCCGCTTGCTACTGGACGCTTTAGGCAGTGGACTGACGCAGGCTTGGCAGCCGTTAAAGACCTTGAGACCTTGCCTACGCCTTCAGCTTTGGATATATGCCATCAGTTTGCGATGATTCGATCCAATCCATTTATATGGCGGCGACTCATGGCTTGGAGGAAAACAGGTATTCGTCGACAAACTATAGGATCCAACCTGTCACTTGCTTTTGGCTTGATGTTATCTTTGGTATAGCAATATTGATTTTTTGAGTTATTGGCGCAAGCTATAATTTATAGTTAAAAAAATTATCGCTCTTCCTGCCCAGTCATGGAGAGCCAGTACTTCAACTAGAACATATTGTCTACCCAGTTGAGATTTCCCAGTCTTCGTTTGACTGATTTGATTTACTTCCAGGCATCTTCAATAGTTAGAATAGATTTTAGGCGCTTGCCACATTTGTTGGCTGTTGAAGTGTTGGCGAAGGATTTCGCGGTTTGAAATTTAACGCACGGCGCTCGACTAGGTGCCAAGACAACATCGCCATCAGATAGGTGCAGGCTGTGCAGATTAGCAGGTAGTTGCCAATCCCAATATTGGGCCACATATAAACCACAGACTGCTGGATCGGGAATGCGTAGATATAAATCCCGTACGAATAATCTCCGGATCTTGTGAGGTGCCTGAGCCAAGGGCTGTAAGCGAAGCCGAAGGCGAGTACGACTATTGGCAGTAACACCCAGGAAGTCAATGCGAGTTGGCTCGGCCAAGGTTCGAGGGACATCATTGCAAACAAAGCGAGCATCCCCGCTGTTGGTGTTAGATGCCGCTTGAGATTGAAACGTTGGAGGCAGGCGCCGATCCAAAAATACGTGCCACAGATGAAGGCTTGCCGCAGGTCAAAATTATAAAATACCAGCATCTCCGTTGAGACTTGGGCCCACATAAGGCATGTCGCGGCCGAGGCAGTTGCCAGAATAACTAACGTCCACCGGTTCCCTTGCAGCACTCCTATTAATGCTATTACAACATACATCAGGAATTCGACAGGCAGATTCTAGAGCGAGCCGTTTACTGCGTTACCAATTTTATTATGCTCGAATACGCCGGGGAGATAGTAAACGATGTGTAGCCCTATGTTCTGCAGATATCCACGGGTGTGTGGATTGCCGAAATACTCCTTCATGGGTAACGTAGTAAATATAGGACCGAGTACAAATATTGTGAGTATTGTGCAGATGACAAGTCCCGGTAGAATACGTACTAGCCGGCGCTGAAAGAAGCGTAAAATGTTTGGGTCGCGTTCCCAGCTTGCACTGACTAAATAGCCACTTATTGTAAAAAAAATAAAAACTCCCAATGGTCCAAACGGAATCCATGAAAGAAATCTTGGCTCAGTCAAGCCGAGTAAGGCGAATGAATGTGAATAGAGAACCATCCATGCTGCTGCCAGCCTAACTGCATCTAAGTTGTTTCTTTGAAAAGGCTCCGGGGCCATAGTTGTTCCCTTATCCTCATTCGGGTCGATTAAAATAAGGCGACATATCTTCTGCAGAAAGGTTGGTTCTTATGTTTTTCGTGTTGTAGGCTTGCGCCCGTGCCAGAGCTAGCGGATATGCTTTTCCAAATGCCTCAGAGCGTTCTTCTGCTTTGGCTGGATCAGCTGGGGTGCGATACATTGATGTAACCTTGGGCACGTACACGAAGCGGTTGCCTTTTGCATACCGCATCCATAAAAGCCAGTCCTCAAGTGCGTCCATATCCTCGTCGAATCCGCCTCTCTCTTCAAACAGTCTACGCTCAAACAGTACGGATTGAATGGCAAAGTAGTTGTGATGTAGCAAGGTTTGATAGTCAAATGGCTGGCGCAAAACCGCAGGTATAAAGTAAGCAGTTTCAACATACCGTCCCTGCGCCAGTTCAGTCGAGTCAGTGACCACTTCCAATGCGAGTGTGTAACTGGCCACCGCTTCACAGTCACCCGCTACTGCACTTGCCAAAACCTCAACGTGATCGGCAAACAGAAGATCGTCGTCATCTAGAAACACACACCAACGACCGCGCGCCGCTGCTAAACCGGTATTACCTGCCTTAGATCGGCCATCTTTTCCATTGGCGATGAATCGTATGGTGCGTCCCGTTGCTTTGGCTACCTCCTCACACAGAGAGCGCATCGTGTCGCCGCCATCCTCAACCACAATGTGTTCAAGGTTGGACCAAGTCTGGTGGGCACTACTCATAAGTGCTTGCCGGAGATATAACTCTCGTCCCCTGTATGTGCGGGTGACGATACTGATCAATGGCTGCTTGGCCTCCTGCATTATTTGCTCGACAAATGCACCTTCACGGATGAGCTCATAGTCCCATGTTCTGAACGGGAAATGTGCAGATGACGCTTTACGGGTCAATAATGCCTTTGGGGCCACGAAGAGTAACCGCAGGAGGTTCCTTGCAACCTTCCGCCGTGAGCCCGGAAAGACCTCTGGGACTGCCAGTAGTCGCAGTGCCAGCATTGGCACAACCAGTATATCGCTGAGCTTTCCGTACTTCAGGCGAAGATACAGGTTACCGAACGTACTGCCGCTGTACTGGAGCGGCTTGATCTCGGTACTTGACACATAGCTGTAGTGCCATACAAAGGCCACGGGACAGTAGCGCAGCAGATGACCGTTCCTTCTCAATCGATACGATAGTTCGACATCTTCGGCATACATGAACAGAGTTTCATCGTAACCACCGATCTCCTCGACTGCAGTGCGACGCAATAGAACGCATGCGTGGGAATTCCAGTTGGTGGTACCCGTAATCGGGTCGTAGAACTTGGGATGTTCATAGGGTTTTTGACGCAACTCCCAGGCCGCAGCTAGTGGGTCATCGGCCAGCGCAATAGCGACTACCTTTTTAAGGCTATCTGGTTCAAATGTCAGGTCGATATTAGTAACTAAACAGAATTCAGCGTGGCCCGAACTAATTGCCGCATTATGGCCTGCGCCAAATCCTTTGTTGGGTCTTGAAATTACCTCGGCTGCGAACCCAGCTCCGTGTAGTATAGGTAATGTTTCACGAAGAAAGTTCTCAGTGCCATCACTAGAATTGTTATCAATGAAATGAATAGATAGGAGCTTCGCTGGATAATCAAGCTTTAGCAGGCTGTCGACGAAAGCTCCGATCCATGCCTTGCTATTGAAGGTCACTACTCCAATGTCGAGAGCAGGCCAGTTAGAAGGTATTGGTGGACACATTGGGTCCAGATCAATGGGATTACGGGTGCGCTCACAGCGATCGTCGATCATGGTCGAAATCGCAGGTAAGTTAGCGCTGGAGTTTGGTAGTATGCCTGTGAGATTGAGTATAAACTCACGCCCACGGCGGAGAGTCTTGACTAAACGCAGAGGCAGTTTCCCTACCGCGCGCGAAATTGCATGACCGATCAACAGTGATGCAAGGCCGAAGTTTCCGCGAGCAATGTGGCCGATAAGCCTTATCGGAGCTGTGGCGCGCCAGGATATGGAGGATCGCATCAAGCCTACGTTTTGTACCGCTGCATCCAACGCTTTGACGCAATTGATAAATCCCTCAGGTAGCTTCCCATTCAAGATAAAAAGTTGATAGGCTTCCGTTGGCCCAATTTGCTGGATCAATTGCCAGGTCTGGGGCAAGGACTGACTAGATGGGGGCGGTTTGCCTATATCACTCAGAAATGTAATTCCCGTTCTTGCAGCTACACGTAGTAATTGCTGAGCACGCAGTGAAGCATCGTCTTGAAAATAAATAGGCTCTTTATAGTTCACGAAATAGTCGACTGGCAGAAGACATCGGTTGATCAGGTCGACATTCAGTTGTCTCGCAAGCTCCAGCCAAAGACTATTAGGTTCTCCGTCGGTTTGGTGCATTCGGGGGCAAATAACGCCTTCAGGCTGTTTGCATATCAGTGCTTCAATCAAGTTTAGAAATTCATCTGAAGACCACATCGCCTCAGATTTGAAGTGCAATACATACCTACCCGTTATTACTTCTTCAATGCCCGCATCCAACGCTACATACTGAATATCTATTCGAGGTGAATCAATGTCAAGGTCGATGGCGAGTGATTGTGTGGCGCAAATAATTTGCACGCGATGATCGGAAGGGCTTCCCCAGCATTCGTTGCGAAAAATTGCATGCACCGATCTAAAGTCGGAATTTGTTGTTACAATTAAAGACAAGACTGGGGGTGGAGAGAGCACTTGGTGGCTCTTGTCGCTCACCTCGAAAGCCCTGACGAATTGATAGACGTTGTAGTTGCGATCTACGTATCTTTTTATAGTCCGTATTAGTGAGTCCATGCCTCCAGTGGCGCGATAGTGGGCAGGCGCAGGAAGCAAACGTTGTTCGGTCAATTCCAGGCGGTAATCTAGAGCAGCAACCTCTTTCCAGCCAGCTGATGTAGTTAGTTTCCGAAGATTCTCTTGTGTATAGACCACACGGTGTGTCCTGTCTAGTATGCCTGTCTCGGTATAATCCCAAATGCCAGAAACCAATTTTGTAGAAACATCTTCGTGCGCAAAATTAGGCACACTCAATATTAGTATTGGGTTGGCTGCGTCTTTCAATTGAACTGCAATTTGACTGAGTAACTCACGAGCCTTGTCTAGGTGTTCGACCACATCAATCATGGATATAGAATCGACCTGACAGACGCTTGAAATGGCGATGATTTGTTCAATAGTATTGGTTGTGCTATTTAAGTCGATGTGATATGCCGCCAGGCCTCGTCCCCTAAGGCTGGTAATTGTTTCCAGATCGCCATCAAAGCCCACGTAGTTAATGCCACGATCCATCAATGCTCTCGCTATCGCCGCATGTCCGCAACCTAGATCGATGTGCGTTGAGCCTGATTCGGCATATCGCATAATCAAATCAACAACATTTGCATAAACGCTTACATCTTCAAAGTCAAATTCATACTTAACCTTCATATCTGTCAATCTCTATAGATAGCATGGGTATGCCAAGCAGTCCGGTCGCCATGCTCTTGCTGTTTGAACTTATTACTAATGAATCATGAACCCAGGTATGCATCACGTGATCTTGCTGCGTCCCGCTCGCGATCGCTATTCCTACTGTGTATTCACCAGCTGGCATTATTGGCATACGGAAAGTAAAACTTGCAGTGGAGTATGTGTTTTTCTGAAGTGCGATACGTTCTTCAGCAAAAGTTAAATATGTGTTATCGCCAAAAAGGGATTGCCCAAGCTTGTCCTTTATTATAAATCCGATAATTGGCTGCTGAATATCAATTTCATTTCTAAAAACTACTTTCAGAGTTACTAGTTCACCACCGATAAACCACTTAACGGGTTGTCCGTGGATGTCCTGGAAGTAAACATCTACTACTGAGACTCGTCCGGTTTGACTGGTGGAGTCGTCTTGGTCTTTGAAAATCGACACCTCTAAATCGTTTCGTAGCGATGAGGTATTTATCAAGTTTTGCCGACAATCGTAAAAATCTTCTGAATTTAGCTTGTCTTTATAGGTTGTCTGTTCTGCTGTCGGTTTGCCTATGGTGCTGTCACGATTTAGATCGTAATAGTGGCTGAGATAGGACTCGCAGATAGTTTTGGCTACCCCCCACTCTTTCAGTTGACCTTTATCGAGCCATACACCGCCATCACATAAAGCGAGGACGCTACTCATATCGTGGGTTACAAGAAGGACCGTTCCTCTTTCTTGAAACTGTTTCAAGAAGCGCATGCATTTTTGCGTAAAAAATACATCCCCAACTGCTAGTGCTTCGTCAATGACTAGGATATCTGCATTCACATGTGCAATCACAGCAAACGCTAGGCGCACGTACATTCCGCTGGAATAGGTTTTGACTGGTTGGTGAATGTGGTCACCAATGTCTGCAAAGGTGGCAATTGCGTCAAAACGCTGATCGACTTCTTCTTTGCTCAGGCTGTAGAGAGAGGCGGCCATATAGACATTTTCAACGCCTGAAAATTCGGGATTGAACCCGGCACCCAGTTCCAGCAACGCCGCCACACGGCCATTCACCTTCACATCACCCGTCGTGGGGTTCAGAGTGCCGCATATCATTTGCAGCAGGGTGGACTTGCCCGAGCCGTTGCGCCCAATGATGCCGATGGTCTCGCCCTTTTTGATCTTAAAGCTGACGTCTTTAAGAGCCCAAAACTCTTTGTAGTACTGCTTGCGCCCGCGCACAAGCATCTGCGTGAGGCGGTCTCTGGGCTTGTCATAAATTTCGTAGCACTTGCTCAAGCCAGTGACTTCGATAGCGTATTCTGGTGACGAATCAGATGACATCTGCAAATCCTTTGCGGGTCTTCTGAAACCAGGCAAAACCGAGCATGGCAACGGCCCCGGAAGCGAGGGCGTATAGGGCTAGTTGGTTAATGTGTGGCAGCTTTCCCCAATAGAGTAAGTCACGAGCCATTTCTATGGGTAGCGTCAGGGGGTTCAAAAGCATAAGCGGCCGGTAGGCTTCGGGTAGTGCCGAAGCGGGGTAAAAAATGGGGGTTAAGAACATGAGCACGGTGATGCTGAGGCCGATAATTTGGCCAACGTCGCGTATGTACACGCCCAAGGCGGCCAAGGCCCAGTTCAGTCCCATGACAAACAGCACCAGCGGCAACACCACAAGCGGCATCAGCAAGGCTTGCCAGTGCGGCATTCCAAAAAGTACCCCATAGGCGACCAGCCACACGCCCAGGCTAACGGCGAAGTGAAAAAGTGCGCTGCCCATGCTGACCCAGGGAAGCACTTCGAGTGGGAAAACCACCTTTTTGACATAGTTGACGTTGGCCAGAATCAGTCCTGGCGCGCGGCTTATACATTCAGAAAACAGGTTGAAGACAATGAGCCCGGCAAACAACAGCAAGGCAAATTCTGTTTTTGAGTCGCTGCCCGCGCCCCAGCGGGCCTTGAAGACGACGCTGAACACAAATGTATAAACCGCCAGCATGAAGATGGGCGTGACCAGCGACCAGAAAATGCCCAGCATTGAACCCTTATAGCGTCCCACCACCTCGCGTTGCACCAAGCTTCGGATTAATCCCTTATTTCGCCAAAAGCTGGCCAGCATCTCGCGGGGCGAGGCAGAGAAGTTTTGCATTAGGCAAACACCTCAGCTTGCGAGAGGCTAAGGCCAGCTTGGTCTTTGGCCGATAGTTGGGGCGCAATGTCCGCTGGCCATTCAATGCCAATGGCGGGGTCGTCCCAAGCAATGCACCGCTCATGCGCCGGAGCGTAGTAGTCCGTGGTCTTGTACAAAAAGTCCGCCGTTTCGCTCAGAACCACGAACCCATGGGCAAACCCCGCAGGTACCCATAGCTGTTTATGGTTGTCTTCGCTCAGTTCCACGCCCACCCATTGTCCAAACGTGGGTGAGCTTTTGCGGATGTCAACTGCCACGTCAAACACCGCGCCGCGCACCACGCGCACCAGCTTGCCCTGGGGTTGTTGCAGTTGGTAGTGCAGGCCGCGCAGTACACCCTTGGCGCTGCGGCTGTGGTTGTCCTGCACAAAGTTCTCATTGGTGCCGGTGGCGTCGTTGAAGGCATTCTGGTTGAAGCTTTCAAAGAAAAAACCGCGTGCGTCGCCAAACACTTTGGGCTCAATCACCATCACGTCGGGGATGGCGGTGGGGGTTACCTTCATGAAAACACCTTCTCGCTCAAGATGCGCTTCAAGTACTGGCCGTAGCCGTTTTTCAGCAACGGCTGGGCCAGGGCTTCCAGCGCAGCGCTGTTTATCCAGCCGTGGCGCCAGGCAATTTCTTCCGGGCAGGCAATCTTCAGCCCTTGGCGGTGCTCCAGGGTGGCAATGAACTGGCTGGCTTCCAGCAGGCTTTCGTGCGTGCCCGTGTCCAGCCAGGCGTAGCCGCGCTGCATGATCTGCACGTTGAGTTGTCCCATGTCCAGGTAAGTCTGGTTCACCGCCGTGATCTCCAGCTCGCCCCTGGGGCTTGGCTTTACGGCCTTGGCAATGTCCACGACCTGGTTGTCGTAAAAATACAAGCCGGTCACGGCGTAGTTGCTCTTGGGCTGCAGCGGTTTTTCTTCAATGCTGCTGGCTTTGCCAGCAGCGTCAAAGGCCACCACGCCGTAGCGCTCGGGGTCTTGCACATGGTAGGCAAACACGGTGGCGCCGCCGCTTTGGGCATCGGCACCGGCCAGCAGGTGGCTGAAGTCGTGGCCGTAGTAAATGTTGTCGCCCAGCACCAGGGCGCTGGGGGCATTGCCCACAAACTGCTCGCCAATGATGAAGGCCTGGGCCAGACCGTCTGGGCTGGGTTGCACGGCGTATTGCAGGTTCATGCCCCAGGCGCTGCCGTCGCCCAGCAGTTGCTGAAAGCGGGGCGTGTCCTGCGGCGTGCTGATGATCAGCACGTCGCGGATGCCGGCGAGCATCAGCGTGCTCAGCGGGTAATAGATCATCGGCTTGTCGTACACCGGCAGCAGTTGCTTGCTGATGGCCAGCGTGGCCGGGTGCAGGCGGGTGCCGGAGCCGCCCGCGAGGATGATGCCTTTGCGTTGGGTCGTGGTCATGTCTTGTTAGGAATGGAGAAGGGTTCGAGCAGGAAGCGGATCACGAAGTGGTCCTTGCCGTCCTGTACCCAGGCGCGCACCTGCACCATGTCGATGTTCATGTAGTCGTGCACGATGCGGTTGCGCAGCCCCACGACGGCGTGCCAGGCCGGCACATCGGCCGCGTCAATCAATTGGTGGGTGGCCAGTGCAGCAAAGGCATCGTGCGCTGAAACAGGCACAGGCTGCCCAGCCGCTTTGAGCAACTGTTTGGCTTTGCCAATGGCGTTTTCGATCAGCACCTGCAGTGCATGCAGCACGCCAGCGTCCTCCAGCGGGCGCAGTGCCTGGCCTTGCTGCATCACGGCACGTGCCTGGTCCAGCAGTGCGCCTTGTTCGGCTGCGATGCGTGCTGTTTCGAGTTGGTACAGATCAAGCCGCATGCTGCTGCTCCCAGTAGTGCTGTTCCAGTTCGCGCCAGGTGCGCTGCAGAAAATGCATCCACGCCAAGCCGTCGGTGCCTGTCAGTGGCACGCCCTCTTCTGCCACCGCGGCTCGCATGGCCAGATTGGCGCGGCGCAGATCGATCAGGTCAATGGCCTGTGGCGAGACGTGCAGTGTCTGCGCCAGCTGGGTGCGCAGGGCTTCTGTTTGGCCCAGGATGTCCATCCAGTTCACCTCAGGGGCCCATTGAAGCGCAATGTCCCAGTCGCTGCCAGTGTGGGTGTTGCCCGTGGCCTGGCTGCCGACCAGCACAGAAAACACCAGCTGCGGCTGTTGCCGCAGCAGCTCAATCAGTGCAGCAGGCACAGTGGCAGGGGGGCTGGTGTGGCCGGGGGGCGTGGTGCTCATCAATCCTCCGGGTTTCACAGAATCTCGACCAACATGCGGTCCACCCCTCGCCGCCAGTCCGGCAGGCGCAGGCCAAAGGTCTGTTGCAGCCGTGTGGTGTCCAGACGCGAATTGTGCGGCCGCTGCGCCGGGGTGGGGAAGGCGCTGGTGGGCACGGCAGCCACGTCCTGCACCGCCAGTGCCATTTCGGGGCGCAGTCGGCGGGCCGTTTCGATGACGTGGCGGGCATAGCCGTTCCAGGTGGTTTCGCCCGCAGCGGCCAGGTGGTAGGTGCCGGCGTCCTGCGGGCGCTGCAACACCTGACGGATGGCGTGGGCCGTGACGTCGGCAATCAGCTCGGCCCCGGTGGGCGCGCCGAACTGGTCGTCAATCACGGTCAGGCGCTCGCGCTCTGCGGCCAGGCGCAGCATGGTTTTGGCAAAGTTGCCACCGCGTGCGGCATACACCCAGCTGGTGCGAAAAATCAGGTGGCGGCACCCGCTGGCCTGTATGGCGCGCTCGCCATCGAGCTTGGTGCTGCCGTACACGCTCAGCGGGCCGGTCGGCGCAGCTTCCGCCCAGGGGGTGGAGCCGGTGCCGTCAAACACGTAGTCTGTGGAGTAGTGCACCAGCAGCGCGCCCACACTGTGCGCGGCTTCGGCCAGCACGCCGGGGGCCAGCGCGTTGAGGGTGCGGGCCAGCTCGGGTTCGCTTTCGGCTTTGTCCACGGCGGTGTGGGCGGCGGCGTTGACGATCACCTCAGGCCGCAGCGCCCGCACGGTTTGGCCCAGGGCGTCCAGTTGGGTCAGGTCGCCGCAACCGCCTTCGGCTTCGGTGCTGTGGCGGTCCAGCGCCACCAGCTCACCAAAGGGCGCCAGGCTGCGCTGCAGTTCCCACCCCACTTGGCCGTTGGGGCCCAGCAAAAGAATTTTCATATGGTGTTCTCCATGCGAGTACAAACGTTCTCGTCGACAGAACAACGAGTCTCAGCCTTGGTGAAGCAGGTGTTCACGCTGGGCTGTAGTGCTTGCCCACCCATTCGCGGTAGGCACCGCTTTGCACATGCGCCACCCAGTCCGGGTTGTCCAGGTACCACTGCACCGTTTTGCGAATGCCGCTCTCAAACGTTTCGGCCGGCTTCCAGCCCAGTTCGGCCTCCAGCTTGCGCGCGTCAATGGCGTAGCGCCGGTCGTGCCCGGGGCGGTCGGCAACAAAGCTGATCTGGCTGGCGTACCGCTGGCCATCGGCGCGCGGGCGCAGTTCGTCGAGCAGTGCACACACGGTGTTGACGATTTCAATGTTGGGCTTCTCGTTCCAGCCGCCCACGTTGTACACCTCGCCCAGGCGGCCGGCTTCGAGCACGCGGCGAATGGCGCTGCAATGGTCCTTCACGTACAGCCAGTCGCGCACCTGCATGCCGTCGCCATACACCGGCAGGGCTTTGCCCGCCAGCGCGTTCACGATCATCAGCGGGATGAGCTTTTCAGGGAAGTGAAACGGGCCGTAGTTGTTGCTGCAGTTGGTGGTGAGCACCGGCAGGCCGTAGGTGTGGTGGTAGGCGCGCACCAGGTGGTCGCTGGCGGCCTTGCTGGCCGAATACGGGCTGTTCGGCTCGTAGCGGTGGGTTTCGGTGAACGCCGGGTCGTCCTTGCCCAGGCTGCCATACACCTCGTCGGTGGACACATGCAGCAAGCGAAACGCTTCGCGCTCGGTGCCCTGCAAACCACCCCAGTAAGCGCGCACCGCTTCCAGCAGGTGAAAGGTGCCCACGATGTTGGTCTGGATGAAATCTTCCGGGCCGTGGATGGAGCGGTCCACATGGCTTTCGGCCGCAAAGTTCACCACCGCGCGCGGCCGGTGCTCGGCCAGCAGGCGGGCCACCAGGGCAGCGTCGCCAATGTCGCCCTGCACGAACACATGGCGCGCATCGCCCTGCAGGCTGGCCAGGGTTTCGAGGTTGCCTGCGTAGGTGAGCTTGTCGAGATTGACAACTGGCTCATGGTGTTGAGCGAGCCAGTCGAGCACGAAGTTGGCGCCGATGAAGCCGGCGCCGCCGGTGACTAAAATCATTTTTCCCCCTGGGTCATCTTGAACCAGCGAGTTTAACCGTTGACTTTTTGTGGGGCCATCGCGGCCTGTAGTAGCGCGAGGGTGACACCCATTCCCAGCATCAGTGCGTAGTAGTTGTGGGCAAAGTTGACGTTACTCAGGCCAGCGATGCCGTGCACAAAAGCCATGCCACCCAGCTGCTGGGATGCGATCCGATGGGTCTTTCGCAGACGCCAGGCCGCAGCCACCAAGCCGCCAAGCAGGGCCAGCAAACCGGACAAACCGAGCAAGCCACCATCCATAGCCTGGTGCAGGTACTGGTTGTGCACATGACCCAGCGTGCGGACCAGGCTGTGGCGCTCTGCGTCTGCTGCCGGAAGATCTAGCCCGGCGCTTTGCAATCGGTTGATGCGCTCGGTCGCCCCGATGCCGATCCAGGGTGATTCCATAAAACCCGCCCAGCCGGTCTGGAAGAGGTACACCCGTGCGCCCAGTGAGGTGTTGAAGTCTTGCGTTTTCAAGGCCGAGTTGACCTCGTTCCAGGCCAAACGCAAACGCAGGGGGTCCTGAGGCATCAGCACCGAGGCGGCAAGCAGGCAAACGCTCAGCGTACCCAGCCAGCCCGCCCGCACCGCCGCTTGGCGATGGTGCCGGAGGCTGTTGGCCACCAGCAAGATGAGTGGCCACACGGCGATGGCATACGCACCCCGGGATTCGGACAGCAGCACCGCGACAATGCCCAACGTGGCCGCACCACCGTAGGCCCAGACCCAGTGCTTCGGCGTTTCGTTGGACATGGCCTGGGGAAGCAGGAACGCCACCCAGATCGACATGCTGACCGCCCACGGAATGGGGTGCGAGGGCAGCAGTGGCCGACTCACCAGCAGGGTCAGCAGAAAACCCAGCGCCAGCGCCACCGCTGCCGCCGTGCTTGCGTGGCGAATCGGGTTGCGCAGGGGATCCATGCGCTGAACGAGGACCGCCGTGGCCACCGCCGCAGCCAGCAAGCGAAAGCCTGTGTTGATATCGCTGCTCACCTCGAAACCGGGTTCCGGCCAGATCAAAGCCAAGGCCGCACTCGTGGCCAGAAAACAAGTCACGCCTATCAGCCAGTGGCGCAGGGCAAGACTGATGTCCTGATGCGGGGCGTGGGCGTGGCGTCGAAGTGATGAGAGGGCTGCTATCAAAAGAAGCAGCCAAGCCAGCCCGGCCAGTTTCGTATGGAGCGACGAAACCGACAGACAGAGCAACATGACGAACAGAAAGCGTGTCTGCATGGGTGTGTCTTGCACGGGGCAAGGCGATCAGCGCTTGGGCAGCGTTTGCATGTGGCTGCGGTCGTACCTCAAGGCCACATAGCGGAAAAAACTCTCAAGACTGACAAACAGACAATACAGAAAGCCCTGCGGCCCACACATGAAGCCGCGTTGCAAAAAATAGAGGCGGAAGAAATTGGATGCCGCCGACAAAAAGCCGCGGAAGATGCCACCCGTCTTGCCCAGGCGAGCGCGCTTCACCGCACCCAACTGCGCATATTGCGCAAGCTTCAGCAGGCTGCCGTGAATGGTTTCGCGGGAATGGTGAAGCAAGCGGTGCTTGAAACGGCGCAAGGGCCGTTGTTCGCGCAGGACGGCGTGCTCATGAACAACGCCCTCAAAGCGCTCAATGTCCGCACGCCAAAACAACCGCTGCACGCTGCCTGAACTGCGCATGAGGGTCAGCGGGCGGCCAAACGCCACCTGAATCCACCGCAGTTCCCAAACGGACTTGTCACCGCTGGCCAGAACGGCTTTCAACTCGGCTTCCAGTTCCGGGGTGAACTCTTCGTCTGCATCGAGGAAAAAAATGTAGTCACCCTTGGCGTGGGTGAGAAGCCTGTCGCGCTGCACCGCAAAACCTTGCCAGTCGTCATACACATGCACCTCAGCGCCGAGGGAGCGTGCAATTTCGGCAGTGCCGTCCTTGCTGGCGCTGTCCACCACCACGATCTGGTCGGCAAAATGCGCGCTGCGGATGCAACTGGCTATGCGCCGGGCTTCATTGAGCGTGAGGATGGCAACGGTGAGTTGGGGCATTGGGGAGTGCGATGGGTTAAGCGCGATCGCGTTTGGACCTGATCCACGCCTTTATGTGTTTGGACAGAGATTTTCGATTGGTGCCACTCACGCTCACGCCATCTCCAATATGACGACACGCACCGGGGTCTGCGTAGACGACGAAACGGCCTTGCGCGCGAATTGCAGCTGAGATGTCTTTTTCAGCGTTGAAGCGAGAAAAACCGCCAAGCTCTTTCCAGAGCGAAAGAGCACTGAAATGGGGGTTAAAAGTAAACCCGTGCCACTGTTTGTGCAAATGATCAAGGCGCCATGTTTTTTGGCCGTTGAATTCGTGCCTGGCAGGCTTGAAGTGCAGGGGTTTGTCGTGCAGCACATCCTCTACGGCACGGAAACACACCATGCTTGCTCTGCTGTCTTGAAGCAGTGCTTGTGCACCAGACAAGTCGGGCGCAGTTTCGAACACCCAGTCGTCTTCACAATGAAAAACGTAAGGTGTAGTGATGCGCTCGTACATCGCGTCAGCCGCGATATGGTGGCCCATCTGGCGCTCCTGCACGATCAATGTGCCTGACGGACACAGCTCGCGAAACACGCTGTTCGTGGGCTCATCACCAAAGTCATTGACCGCGATGACCTCGTCAAAGGCAATGTGACCGAGCAAGCTCGTCAGCGTTTGCCGAAGCTGCTCCGGTCGGTTTCCGATCGTGAGGCACAGGGTTGCAGACGGTCTCATAAGCGGGGCTTAATGCCCATGCCCAACCGTTTCGCCCGCCTTCAGCCGGTAAACCGTCCCGCAATACGGGCAGCGCGCCTCACCGGTTTTGGCCACGTCCAGGTACACCTTGGGGTGGGTGTTCCACAGTTTCATGTCGGCCAGCGGGCTGGGGCAGAACACCCCGCCGTGGGTGTTGAGGTCTTTGGCGCTCAGTTCAATGGCAGCGTTGCTCATGGTGGTAGGCCTTAAACCTGCGTGAGCCAGTGGGCGTATTGGGGGTTGCGGCCGCCGACGATGTCGAAGAACGCGCTCTGGATCTTTTCGGTGATGGGGCCGCGGCTGCCCACGTAGTCATCTTTGCCGAGTTCGATGCGGTCGAGTTCGCGGATGGGCGTCACTTCGGCGGCGGTGCCGGTGAAGAAGGCTTCGTCGGCGATGTAGACCTCGTCGCGGGTGATGCGCTTTTGCACGATCTCCAGCCCCAGGTCTTTGGCGATGTGGAACACGGTGTTGCGGGTGATGCCGTTGAGCGCGCCGGCCGACAGGTCGGGCGTGTAGATCACGCCGTTTTTGATGACGAAGATGTTTTCGCCGGCGCCTTCGCTCACAAAACCCGAGGTGTCCAGCAACAGGGCTTCGTCGTAGCCCTCGTCGGTCACTTCCATGTTGGCCAGAATGCTGTTGGTGTAGTTGCTCACCGCCTTGGCCTGCGTCATGGTGATGTTGACGTGGTGGCGGGTGTAGCTGCTGGTTTTCACGCGGATGCCGCGCTTCAGGCCGTCTTCGCCCAGATAGGCGCCCCACAACCAGGCCGCCACCATCAGGTGGATGGTGTTGCCTTTGGGGGACACGCCGAGTTTTTTGTCGCCGATCCAGGTCAGGGGGCGGATGTAGGCGCTTTCCAGCTTGTTTTCACGCACCACGGCTTTTTGGGCTTCGTTCACTTCTTCTTTGGTGAACGGCAGCTTCATGCGCAGAATCTTGGCGCTGTTGAACAGGCGTTCGGTGTGCTCTTCGAGCCGGAAAATGGCGGTGCCGCCATCGGCCGTTTTGTAAGCCCGCACACCCTCAAAGGCACCGCAGCCGTAGTGCAGGGTGTGCGTCAGGACGTGGATCTTGGCGTCGCGCCAGTCGACCATCTGGCCGTCCATCCAGATCTTGCCGTCGCGGTCTGACATCGAGGGAACTACGGGGCTCATGTGCGGTGTCCTTTGAGGGGGTTGGGTGGCGGCAGACGTGTCGCCTGCTTAACCCGCTGATTTTACGGCGCCGTGCCGGGTGCTGGCGCAGCGACGCTGGAGGCTGGCATTCCCTCGTCCGGCGGGGGGCGCTGCAGGGTCCACTGCACCAGCTTGCCGCCTTGAAAGTCGGCGGTCACGGCGGAGCCGCCGGTGTCGGTCCAGCGAAAACGCTCGGGCTCCTCGCCCTCGGGCGAGAGGCGCTCGCCCAGCGAGCGCGTCATGGCGATCACGTGCATGAGCGTGACGCCGCGTTTGAGCTTGACGTTGAACATGACGGCGCTGCCGACATGGCCAATGGGGCGGTTGGCGGCGCGCTTGAGCACGGTCATGAGCCGGGTGAAGTGCAGCATCACCCACATCATCACGGCGCCCAGCGCCGCGGCCACGCCGGGCCAGCCGTAGGTCTGGTACGCCATGGCCACCAGCACGATGCCCGCCAGGGCCACCAGGATTTTTTGCAATGTCATGCGCCGATTGTCCAATGCCGCGCGGGGCCGCCGATTGCGGTTTGTACGCAGTCTGGTGTGTCGTGCGGGTGCGGGTGTAGGTGCCGGTACCGGTGCAGATTCAGGTTCATGTGAGGGAGCGCGCCAGTTCCATGGCCTCTTCGATGCGTTCCACGCCATGCACCGTCAGGCCCTCAAAGGCTTTGTCGTTCTTCTTGGGCATGTTGGCTTTGGGCACCACGGCCACGCTGAAGCCCAGTTTGGCGGCTTCTTTCAGCCGCTCCTGGCCGCGCGGAGCCGGGCGCACCTCGCCGGCCAGGCCCACTTCGCCAAAGGCCAGAAAGCCCTTGGGCAGGGCCTTGCCGCGCAGGCTTGAAGTGATCGCTAACATCACCGCCAGGTCAGCCGCCGGCTCGGTGATACGCACGCCGCCCACGGCGTTCACAAACACGTCCTGGTCCATGCAGGCCACGCCCGCGTGGCGGTGCAACACGGCCAGCAGCATGGCCAGGCGGTCGCGGTCCAGGCCCACGCTCAGGCGCCGGGGGCTGGGCCCGCCGGTGTCCACCAGCGCCTGAATTTCGACCAGCATGGGCCGCGTGCCTTCCAGCGTCACCATCACGCAGCTGCCCGGTACCGGCTCGCTGTGCTGGCTCAAAAAGATGGCGCTGGGGTTGCTGACGCCTTTCAACCCCTTTTCGGTCATGGCAAACACGCCGATTTCGTTCACCGCGCCAAAGCGGTTTTTGATGGCGCGGATCAGCCGAAAGCTGCTGTGCGTGTCGCCCTCGAAGTACAGCACCGTGTCCACCATGTGTTCCAGCACCCGCGGGCCGGCCAGCGCACCTTCTTTGGTCACATGGCCCACCAGCACGATGGCGGTGCCGCTGGCCTTGGCTGCCCGCGTCAGGTGCGCCGCGCATTCGCGCACCTGCGCCACCGAGCCGGGCGCGCTGGTGAGCTGTTCGGAATACACGGTCTGGATCGAGTCGATCACGGCCACCGCCGGGCGGTGGGCGTCCAGCGTGGCGAGTATTTTTTCCAGCTGAATTTCGGCCAGTACATTGACCTTTGAGCCGTCCAGCCCGAGCCGGCGGGCGCGCAGCGCCACCTGGGCGCCGCTTTCTTCGCCGGTGACGTAGAGCGTGCCCCCACGCTGCCCCGCTTCGCGCGGTCCGCTGCCCCCCGAGGGGGCTTTCGCGCCTTGGGGCGGCCCGGCGTCGCTCATGTCAAGCGCGGCCCCACGTTTTCCGGCCGCACCCTGCGCCGCTTCCCAGCGCCGCTGCAGCGAGTCCAGCGCCTGCAGCAGCAGGGTGGACTTGCCAATGCCCGGGTCGCCGCCGATCAGCACCACGCCACCTTCGACAATGCCGCCGCCCAACACACGGTCCAGCTCGTCGTGGCCGGTCGGGGTGCGCTCCACGTCGCTGGCTTCAATGTCGGCCAGCGCGGTCACCGCGGCGGTTTTGGCCAGCGAGGCAAAGCGGTTTTTGGCGGGGACTGACGACTCGGCCACCGATTCGATGAGCGTGTTCCATGCGTTGCAGTGCGGGCATTTGCCCAGCCACTTTGGGCTGCTGCCGCCGCATTCGTTGCAGGTGAAGAGGGTTTTTTCTTTGGCCATGTGGCTGGCAATATAGTCGAGTCCCGCCGCGCCCTGGCGCAGCCCGCTTCCGTGAGACACCCCTTGTCAACCAGCCCCGATTCTTTTCCCCCCACCGTGGCGCAGGCGCTGCGCGTGCTGGCGCCGGACGACCTGCCCGCCTCCAGCGCAGCGCGCGCGTTCAACCTGCAACTGGCCCGCATCGACAAGCTCAAGGCCCAGCTCGACGCGCTGGACGCCCTGGGCCAGTCGCACCGGGTGGAACTGCACCGCTGGGTGGCGCCGCTGCAGCAGCGCCTGCGCCAGCGCACGCGCGAGATGGCTCTGTGGCTGGCCGAATGCCTGCAGTGCAAGACGCTGAGCCGGCTGCAACACGACACCGCCACCGAAGCGCTGTGCCGCCTGGCGCAGACCCTGGCCGACGAGGGCGACACAACCATGGCCGCGCTGCACGACCAGCACAGCCGCCACACGCTGGCGCAGAAAAAGCAGGCCGCTGCCGACGCCCTGCGTGCCAAGCTGGAAGCCGTGCTGGGCGAGCCTCTGGCCGAGACCGACCCGGACGCGCCCATGGAAGAGCTGTTGCGCGCCGGCATGGCGCGTTGGCGCGAAGCGCAAGACGCCGCGCAGGCGCGCCGCCGCGACAAGAAAAATGCCCGCAAGGCCCGCCAGAAGCCGGGCGCCGAGCAGGAACAGGCACAAGCCCAGCAGGCCGACGCCGACACGCAGCTGCGCACCCTGTTTCGCCAGCTGGCCAGCGCCTTGCACCCCGACCGCGAACCCGACGCGCAGGAGCGCCTGCGCAAAACCGCGCTGATGAGCGAGGCCAATGCCGCGTATGGCCGCAAAGACCTGGTGACGCTGATGCAGATTCAGCTGCGCGCCGAGCTGGCCGACCCGCAAGCCGTGTCGCGCCTGGCCGACGACAAACTGGCCGCGCTCACCTTGTTGCTCAAACAGCAGGTGGCCGAGCTGGAGCGCGAACGCGCGGCCCGCCAGGAGCGTCTGGCCGCCGAGTTTGACCTGCCGCCCGGCGCCGTGACCAACCCGAACACGCTCAAGCACAGCCTGCTGGCGCAGGTGGAGGCCTTGGAGCGGGACGTGGCGCAGCTGGAGCGCGACCTTGAGCAAGTGCAGGAGCCCGCCGGGCTCAAGCGCTGGCTGAATGCGCAGCGCAGCGCGCCCAGCAGCGTGCGTGCCAACCGCGACCCCGACGACTATTGCTGACCCGGTATCTCCGGGGTTTTACGTTGCCGGGTGGCTGTAGTGCCGTGTCACCTCGGCAATGTCCACCGTGTAGCTGGCGTACCAGCGCTCCCGGCCCAGGCGCTGCGCGGCCAGCTGGTCCGTTTGCTGTTTCCAGGCGCGGATGCTGGCTTCGTCGGGCCAATACGACACGGCAATTTCCTGCCCGCCCTCGGTCACAGCGGTGAAGTCGATGCAGCCGAATTGCGTCAGCGCCAGTTCGCGCATGTGCGCGGCCATGGCGCTGTAGTCGGCGTCGAGCGCGCGGGCTTTGGCGCGGAAGATCACAACGAACATTCAAATCCCCGGGCGAGCTGGTGGGTGATCTCGGCCGCTGGCAACGAACGGCAGCCGCTCGCGTTTTGCCCCGCCCACAGGGGTGAAAAGTCGCCACGGCCCAGCGCTTCAAAGTGCGCCCGCAGCGGTGCCATGGCGGCGGTGGCCAGTGGGAAAGCCGGGGCGGCCAGGCTCATGGGGCCCAGCTCGCGCATGGCGCGGTTGACGATGCCGCGCGCCGGCCGGCCGGTGAACACGTTGGTGAGCGCGGTGTGGCGCGCCGCTTCGCTTTGCAGCGCGGCGCGGTGCAGGGCGCTGGTGGTGGCCTCATGGCTGCACAGGTAGGCCGTGCCCACCTGCACACCCGCAGCGCCCAGTGCCATGGCTGCTGCCACGCCCGCCGCGTCGGCAATGCCGCCCGCCGCGATCACCGGCACACGCACGGCAGCCACGATTTGCGGCAGCAGCGCGAAGGTGCCCATTTGCGAAGTCAGCAGATCCGGCGCCGGGCCGCCCCAAGCCGGGTCGCTCCCCTCGATGGGCAGCGACCCGCGCGGCGGCGGAGCGTGGGGATTCAGAAACGTCCCGCGGTGGCCGCCGGCTTCCAGGCCCTGGGCAATCACCGTGTCCGCGCCGTGCGCTTCCAGCCAGCGTGCTTCTTCCACCGTGGTGGCGCTGCACAGCACCACGCTGCCCCAGCTTTTCACGCGGGCCAGCAGGTCGGGCGCGGGCAGGCCGAAATGGAAGCTCACCACCGGCGGGCGAAAGGGCTCGATCACATCGGCCGCCGCGTGGCTGAACGGCACGCGTCCGGCGCCGGCGGGCACCGTTGAAATGTCCAGCCCGGCTTCGGCATACCAGGGTGCCAGCGCATCGCGCCAGCGTGCCTCGCGTGCGGCGTCGGGCAATGGTGGCGTGTGGCAAAAAAAGTTGACGTTCCAGGGGTGCGGCGTGCCTGCGCTCAGAGCGCTCAGCTCGCGCTCCAGCGCCTCCGGTGTGAGCATGGCGCCCGGCAACGAGCCCAGGCCACCGGCGTTGCACACGGCGACGGCCAGGGCCGCGCCCTGCACGCCGGCCATGGGTGCCTGGATCAAGGGAAATGTGGTGCCCAGCAGGGCGGTCAAGGTGGTCATGGCGGGCATTTTCACCTGTGTGGGAACGCCTGAGTCATATGGATAGAAGCACTCGGGAAAACCCTTGTCAGGCAGTTCGCCAAATCATTTAACATATTAAACAAATGAGCGATCCAATCCCCTTTGTCCACCGCAACCTGCCGCGCCTGCTGCTCGAAGCGCGCGAGGCCGTGATGCACCACACCCGGCCCAGCCTGCGCGAGCACGGCTTGTCGGACCAGCAGTGGCGCGTGCTGCGTGTGCTGGGCGAACACGCCCGCGAACCCGGCGGTGTGGAAACCGGCCGGGTGGCCCGCGAGGCCCTGTTGCTGGGCCCCAGCCTCACCGGTGTGCTCACGCGCATGGAGCGCGATGGGCTGATTCGACGCGCCCGCTGCCCGCAGGACGCGCGCCGCACCGTGGTGCGCGCCACGCCCGCTGGCCTGAAGCTGGTGCGCACGCTGTCGCGGACCATTGAGGCGCATTACGCGTGGATGGAAGAGCGCCTGGGCAAAGCGCAGCTGGCCCAGCTGTATGCGTTGCTGGACCAGGTGATCGCGTTGGAAGCGCCCCTGGGCGAAGACGACTCTGAGGTGGAACCCGAATGAACATGCCCTATATGCCCGCAGGCACGGTGTACGGCACCTTGCTGAACTTTCAACGCGAACACGCGCTGTGGGCGCCCCGTATGAACGAGGCGCCCTACAAAGCGCCACCGCAGGCGCCGGTGCTCTACATCAAGACCGCCAACACCTTCACGCCAACAGGCCACGCCATTCATTTGCCGCGTGGCGTGAATGAGGTGGACGTGAGCGCCTCGCTGGGCCTGGTGGCGGGCGAGGGCGGTGCCGTCGCGGGTTGTGTGCTGTTCAACGACGTGGCCCTTCCTCACGAGAGTTATTACCGCCCGCCGGTGAAGTTTCGGTGTGTGGACGGGTTTCTGGGTGTGGGGCGCGAGGTGGTGTCTCTGGAGGCCGTCGGCGGCTTGGCCGGCCTGGGCGCGCTCAGTCTGGAACTGCGGGTGCACGGTGTGCTGAAGCACGTCGTTTCGCTGGCCGATCTGGTGCGCGACGCCGCCACGCTGTGGGCCGATGTGCGCACTTTCCAGACGCTGCGGCCCGGCGACGTGCTGATGCTCGGCACCGACTGCCTGGCCGACGGAAGCCGCCCGCGCGCCAAAGCGGGCGATGCGGTGGAGATCACGGTGGCCGGTTTTCATCCGCTGCTCAACCATTTCGTGCAGGAGTCCACATGAAACGCGCACGTATCGCCTGGGCCGGCGCGGTCCACGACGCCATCGAAGCCGATGGACAGCTTGAATTGCTGACACCCGCTTTCAAGGGTCACCGCGTGGGCTATGACGAGGTGGTCTGGTTGCCACCGCTGGCGTCCGTGCCGCGGCCCCGCACCGTGCTCGCGCTGGGCCTGAACTACGCCGACCACGCCAAAGAACTCGCATTCAAGGCGCCTGACGAGCCGCTGGCTTTTGTCAAAGGCGAGGCCTCGCTGATTGGCCACCGCGCCTTCACCGTGCGGCCTGAGGGTGTGCAGTTCATGCACTACGAATGCGAGCTGGCGGTGGTGATCGGCCGCGTGGCGAAGCGCGTGAAGAAGGCCGACGCCCTGGGCTGTGTGGCCGGCTACACCGTGGCCAACGATTACGCCATCCGCGACTACCTGGAGAACTGGTACCGGCCCAACCTGAAGGTGAAAAACCGCGACACCTGCACGCCCATCGGCCCCTGGCTGGTCGATGCATCCGATGTGCCGGACCCCATGAACCTCGCGCTCAAGACCACGGTGAACGGCAAAGTCACACAGCAGGGCAACACGAAAGACATGATTTTCGACGTGCCCACGCTGATCGCATATTTCAGCAGCTTCATGACGCTGATGCCCGGCGACCTGATCCTCACCGGCACGCCCGACGGCGTGGTCGACTGCCAGCCCGGTGACGTGATCGTCACATCCATTGAAGGTGTTGGCGAACTCACCAACACCATCACATCCGAAAGCCACGCATGACCCGCATCGACCACCTCATCAACGGCAAAACCGTCGCAGGCACCGACTACTTCGAAACGATCAACCCCGCCACGCAGGGTGTGCTGGCCGAAGTGGCTTCGGGCACAGAAGCGGAAGTCAATGCGGCGGTGCAGGCCGCCAAGGAGGCGTTTCCCCAATGGGCCGGTTTGCCCGCCACCGAGCGCGCGAAAAAAATGCGTGCGCTGGGTGATCTGATCGCGAAACACGTGCCGGAAATCGCACGCACCGAAACCAACGACACCGGCCAGACCATCGCGCAAACCGGCAAGCAGTTGGTACCGCGCGCGGCCGACAACTTCTATTACTTCGCCGAGATGTGCACCCGCGTGGACGGCCACACCTACCCCACGCCCACGCACCTGAACTACACGCTGTTCCACCCGGTGGGCGTTTGTGCACTGATCTCGCCCTGGAACGTGCCCTTCATGACGTCCACCTGGAAGGTCGCGCCCGCGCTGGCGTTTGGCAACACGGCGGTGCTGAAAATGAGCGAACTCAGCCCGCTGACGGCCGCCCGCCTGGGCGATCTGGCGTTGGAGGCCGGCATCCCGGCGGGGGTGTTGAACGTGGTGCACGGCTTCGGCAAGGAAGCCGGCGAGCCGCTGTGCGCGCACCCCGACGTGCGCGCAATTTCCTTCACCGGCTCCACCGCCACCGGCAACCGCATCGTCAAAACTGCGGGCCTGAAGAAATTCAGCATGGAGCTGGGGGGCAAGAGCCCGTTTGTGGTCTTCGCCGACGCCGATCTGGACCGCGCGCTGGATGCCGCCCTGTTCATGATTTTCAGCAACAACGGCGAGCGCTGCACGGCGGGCAGCCGCATTCTGGTGCAGCAAAACATCTATGCCGACTTCGCCGCGAAGTTCGCCGAGCGGGCCAAGCGCATCACCGTGGGCGACCCGCTGGACGAAAACACCACCATCGGTCCGATGATTTCGAAGGCCCATCTGGCCAAGGTGCGCAGCTACATCGAGCTGGGGCCGAAAGAGGGCGCGACGCTGTTGTGCGGCGGCTTGGACCGACCCTCGTATGCGGCCGAACTGCCCGTGCATGTGCAGGCGGGCAACTACGTGTGGCCGACCGTGTTTGCCGACGTGGACAACCGCATGCGGATCGCGCAGGAGGAGATCTTCGGCCCGGTGGCCTGTCTGATTCCGTTTCGCGACGAGGCGCATGCGATCGAGCTGGCGAACGACATCGCCTACGGCCTTTCCAGCTACGTGTGGACGGAAAACATTGGCAAGGCGCACCGCGTGGCCGCTGCGGTGGAGGCGGGCATGTGTTTCGTGAACTCGCAGAACGTGCGGGATCTGCGGCAGCCATTCGGTGGCACCAAGGCTTCGGGCACGGGGCGCGAGGGCGGCACCTGGAGTTACGAGGTGTTCCTGGAGCCGAAGAACGTGGCGGTGTCTCTGGGGTCGCACCACATTCCTCACTGGGGAGCTTGATTTGCTCTCCTGCGTTTCACTCTTGGACCTGGGCGGGAAGGTAGCGCCGTGGCGCTCTGTTGCGCTCATGTCCCCCGAAACGGGCTGCGCCCGTTTCTCCTCCTTTACTTCGCTACACAGAACGCCACGTCACTCCCTTCCTGACGCGGTGTTGGAGCTCAACGGTCGAGTGCCAATGCGCAGCGAGAAGGCGGTGATGGGTGTGTGCCGCAGCGAAGTAAAGGAGGAGGGCTGCGCGCAGCGCAGACCGGGGGACATGAGCGTAGGTACACGCCCATCATCGCCTTCCACCACACACGGCGGCCGGGAAACCACCGAAAGCCAACCCATCAGCAGGAGACAAAACCCATGGGCAAAGTAGCACTCGTAGGAAAGATCACCCACGTCCCCTCGATGTACCTCAGCGAGCTTGACGGCCCGCGCAAAGGCTCCCGCCAGGACGCCATCGACGGCCACAAGGAAATCGCGCGCCGCTGCAAAGAACTTGGCGTGGACACCATCGTCGTCTTCGACACCCACTGGCTCGTCAACGCCAGCTACCACCTCAACTGCGCGGCGCACTTCGAAGGCACCTACACCAGCAACGAGCTGCCGCACTTCATCAGCAACCTGCCGTTCGCCATCCCCGGTAACCCCGAATTGGGGAAACTGTTGGCCCAGGTGTGCAACGAACACGGTGTCGAAACCCTGGCCCACCACGCCACCACGCTCGGCCCCGAATACGGCACCCTCGTGCCCATGCGCTACATGAACGCCGACCAGCACTTCAAGGCCGTTTCGGTCTCGGCACTGTGCACGGTGCACTACCTCAACGACAGCGCGCGCCTGGGCTGGGCCATGCGCCGCGCGGTGGAAGACCACTACGACGGCACCGTGGCCTTCCTCGCCAGTGGCAGCCTGAGCCACCGCTTCGCACAGAACGGCCTGGCGCCCGAATTCGCCTTCAAGGTCTGGAGCCCCTTCCTCGAAACGCTGGACCACCGCGTGGTGCAGATGTGGGAAAACGGCGAGTGGGCCGACTTCTGCGGCATGCTGCCCGAGTACGCCGCCAAGGGCCACGGCGAAGGCTTCATGCACGACACCGCCATGATGCTGGGCGTGCTGGGCTGGAGCGAATACGACGGCAAGGCCGAGGTCATCACGCCCTACTTCGGCGCGTCGGGCACCGGCCAGATCAATGCCGTGTTCCCGGTCACGCCCGTCACCGGGAAGGCCATCCCGCCGGCGCAGGCTTCGGCCGCCGACGGCTTCAGTCTCCTGAGTTCGCGCCTCTGAAAGGCAGTATCCCCATGCCTCACCTCGTCATCCTCTACACCCCCAACCTGGACAAGCCGGCTGCTGAAGGCGGCATCGACATGACCGGCCTGTGCCGCGCACTCGCCGACACCATGCTTGCCGTGCGCGACGAGCAGGACCGCCAGGTCTTCCCCACCGGCGGCACGCGTGTGCTGGCCTACCCGGCGGCGCACAGTGCGGTGTCCGACGGCGGCGCAGAGGGCATCGCGGCCGGGCTGGGCGGTGACTACGCTTTTGTCTACATGAACGTGCGCATGGCCAAAGGCCGCAGCGCGGCCGTGCACCAGCGCGTAGGCGACGCGCTCAATGCCTGCGTGAAACAACGTTTCGCCGAGCAGCTCGCCCGGCGCCCCATCGGCATCACGGTGCAGGTGGACGAAGGCCATGAGGTCTTCGACGCGAAAAACAGCTCGCTGCACCCGCTCTTTCCGAAGCCCTAAAACCATGTTCGACGACACCCTCATCCAGCAACTCGCCGCCGAACTGCAGCAGTCCCAGCGCAGCCGCACGCCGGTCGAACACTTCTCCAGGCGTCACCCGGGCATGACCATCGATGACGGCTACCGCATCGGCCGCGCCTGGGTCGAGTTGCAGAAGGCCGGGGGAAAGCGGGTGATCGGTCACAAGATCGGCCTCACCAGCCGTGCCATGCAGATCAGCAGCCAGATCGACGAGCCGGATTACGGCACCCTGCTCGACGACATGCTTTATGTCGCCCAGGCCGGCGAGGTGCTGGAGATCCCGGTGAAGCATTTCATTGCCCCGCGCGTGGAGGTGGAGCTCGCCTTCGTGCTCAAGGCGCCGCTGGCCGGGCCCAACGTGACGGTGGATGACGTGCTCAATGCGACGGACTACATCACCCCCGCCATTGAAATCATCGACGCCCGGATCGAGCAGTTCGACCGGCACACCAAGGCCATGCGCAAGGTCTTCGACACCATCAGCGACAACGCGGCCAACGCCGGCATCGTGATCGGCGCCGGTGACCCGGCGTTCCGCGCCGACCCGCACCGCACCAACCGCCCCTGGTGCGGCGCCATCCTGCGGCAAAACGGCGCGGTCGAAGAGACCGGCCTGGCCGCCGGCGTGCAGGGCGACCCGGCCATCGGCGTTGCCTGGCTGGCCAACAAACTGGCGCCCTGGGGCGAATCGCTGCAGGCCGGCGAGATCGTGCTCGCCGGCTCGTTCACGCGGCCGGTGGCCGCCAGGGCGGGTGACCTGTTCGAGGCCGACTACGGCCCGCTGGGGTGCCTGAAGTTCCGTTTTGTCTGAACCCTCACGCCACCATGAAAACACCCACCAACACCTTCAAGCAAGCGCTCACCCAGGGCCAGCCGCAAATTGGCCTGTGGCTCGGTTTGGCCGAGCCCTACTGCGCAGAAATACTCGCCGGTGCCGGCTACGACTGGCTGCTGATCGACGGTGAGCACGCGCCCAACGACGTGCGCAGCACGTTGGCCCAACTGCAGGCCATTGACAGCGCGAAACACGCGCTGCCCCACTTGCCCACGCAGGCCGTGGCGCGGGTTCCGGTGGGCGCCACCGCGCTCATCAAACAGTACCTGGACATTGGCGTGCAGACCATTCTGGTGCCCATGGTGGACACCGCCGAGCAAGCCGCGAAGTTGGTGCAGGCCATGCGCTACCCGCAGGCCGACGGGCAGGGTGGTATTCGCGGCATGGGCAGTGCGCTGGCGCGTGCCTCGCGCTGGCAACGCCACCCGAACTACATCCACGAAGCCAATGCCCAGGTGTGCCTGTTGGTGCAGGCTGAAACGGTACAAGCCATGCGCAACCTGGACGCTTTAGCCGCCACGCCCGGTGTCGATGGCGTGTTCATCGGTCCCGCCGATTTGAGCGCGTCCATGGGCCATCCGGGCAACCCTGGGCATCCCGATGTGCAGGCCGCCATTCAGGACGGCATTGCACGCATTCGTGCCGCTGGCAAGGCGCCGGGCATTCTCGCCACCACCGAATCCCAGGCCCGCCAGTGGCTGGACGCAGGCGCGCTGTTTGTGGCGGTGGGGGTGGACACCATGTTGCTGTCGGCCGCAGCCAGTGAGCTGCTGGCGCGTTTCAAAGGGTCGGCAGCGCCCACAAAGAACAGCTATTGAATGCCTCTGCCACCGAAGGAATCCTGACCATGACTGCATCGATGAACACACCCGCTGGCATGCATCCCGACGAATGGGCCGCCCGCGTGGAGCTGGCCGCCTGCTACCGCGTGTTCGCCCACCTGGGCTGGATCGAGATGATCTACAACCACATCACGCTGCGCCTGCCCGACCGGGTGACCGGCGGTGACAAGCAGTTCCTGATCAACCCCTTCGGTCTGCACTACAGCGAAGTCACGGCGAGCAATCTGGTGAAGATCAACCTGCAGGGTGATGTGCTCGATGGTTCTGCCCACCGCGTCAATCCGGCGGGCTTCGTGGTGCATGCCACCATTCACGGCGGCATTGAAGGCGCCCACTGCGTCATGCACACCCACACCACCGCCGGTGTGGCCGTGGCCTGCCTCAAAGATGGCCTGCAGCAGACCAACTTTTACAGCGCCCAGTTGCACGGCATGGTGGCTTACCACGACTTTGAGGGCATTACCATCCACGCCGAAGAGGGGCCGCGCGTGCTGCAAAGCATCGGCAACAAGCCAGCGGTGATCTTGCGCAACCACGGCCTGCTGGCCTGGGGCGCCTCGCTGGCGCAGACCTTCGCGATTTTGTGGACACTGCAGCGCGCCTGCGAGATCCAGCTGGCCACCTTCAGCATGGGCGGGGCCGAAGCGGTCATTCCCGTGCCCCAGGCCATTGCCGAAAAATGCACGCGCGACGCACTGCAGTTCAACCCGAACCACGGCGCAGGCCAGGACGTGTTCAACGCCCTGGTGCGGCAGGTGGACCGCCTTGACGATTCTTACAGGCATTGAAGCCATGAACGAACCGATATTTCAACGTGTGACCATCGTCGGCGCCGGCGCCATCGGTGGCTGGCTGGGTGTTCTGTTGGCACAAGCCGGTTACACCGTCAGCGCGATTGCACGCGGCGAAACGCTGGCGGCTTTGCAGCGCGACGGCTTGCGTCTGCGCAGCGGCGATAGCGAGCAAAGCGCGAGCGTGCATGCCGTGGCCGATGGCAGCCAACTCGGCCCTCAAGACCTGGTGATCGTGGCCGTGAAAGCACCCGCGCTGGCCGCGGTGGCCCCACGGCTGACGCCGTTGCTGGGACCTAAAACCGTGGTGTTGACGGCCATGAATGGCGTGCCCTGGTGGTTCTTTGATGGTTTTGGTGGCGACCATGCTGGTACCCGGCTGCAAACGATCGACCCTGATGGTGCCATTGCGCGCGCCATTCCCGCGGCCCACGTGATGGGCTGCGTGGTGCACGCCAGTTGCTCGGTGGACGCGCCGGGCGCCATTCGCCATCATTTTGGCAATGGCCTCATCGTGGGCGAACCCGCAGGCGGTGAAAGCCCGCGCTTGCAGGCGCTGGCTGCGCTGTTGCAGCGCGCAGGGTTCAATGCCACGGTGTCACCCCAAATTCAAAAAGACATCTGGTACAAGCTCTGGGGCAACATGACGGTGAACCCCGTGAGTGCGCTCACGGGGGCCACCACCGACCGCATTTTGGGTGACGAACTGGTGCGCGGTTTCATCAGCGCGGTGATGCTGGAGGCCAAAGCGATTGGCGAGCGCATCGGTATTCCCATTGCCCAACAGCCCGCAGATCGCCACGCTGTCACGCTCAGGTTGGGCGCGTTCAAAACGTCCATGTTGCAAGACGTGGAGGCCCGCAAGCCGGTGGAACTGGATGCGCTGGTGAGCGTGGTGCGCGAGTTGGGTGAGCTCACCGGCGAGGCCACGCCGTTCACCGATGCCCTGCTGGGACTGAGTCGCCTGCAGGCGCAGACGCTGGGTCTGTACCCGGGTTGAGCCTCGTTACAGCAGCGCCGGAAACAGCTTCACCAGCCCGGCGGCCATCACCTCCACCGACAGCGCGGCGAGGATCAGGCCCATCAGCCGCGTCATCACGTTGATGCCGGTCTGGCCCATCAGCCGCGCGATGGGCTTGGCCAGCGAGAAGCACACCGCGGTGGCCAGCGCAATGACCACGCCGTAGCCCACCAGCGCGGCATGCTGGAAGAAGGTCTTGGCCTGGTCGGCGTAAATCACCACGGTGGACATGGTGGCCGGGCCGGTGAGCAGCGGAATGGTCAGCGGCACCACAGCAATGGAGGCGCGGGCCGAGGCGTTGTCCACCTCGCTTTGGGTGGTTTTGGCTTCCGCCGGCTGGGCGTTCAGCATCGACAGTGCCGAGGTGAGCAGCAGCATGCCACCGCCCACCTGAAAGCTGGCCAGCGAAATGCCGAAAAACTCCAGAATCTGCAGGCCGATGATGGCGCAGGTGGCGATGACGGCAAACGCGCTGATGGACGAGATCAGGATGGTGCGCTTGCGCTGTGCCGACGTGAAGCCCTGCGTGTAGTGGATGAAAAACGGAACGATGGCCAGCGGATTGACGATGGCCAGCAAGGTGATGAGGGGCTTGAAATCCATGCTGCGGATTGTGGGGCAGGAAGCGTGCCGCCACGCAGCATCAGCACATTTCAGCGTGCATTCATGCGCCAGCAGACACGTTGGGCAGCCTTCTGCGGAACATGCCGTAGCCCTCCATGTGCAGCACCTTGTCGCCGTGCTGGTTGAACATTTCCCACACCGTGCGCACCAGCCCCACGTCGGGTCGTTTGCTCATGGGGCGCTTTTCGGTGATGGTGTGTTGCAGCCGCAGCACGTCTCCGGGGTAAACCGGTTTGGTCCATTTCAGGCTCTCCAGGCCGGGCGATCCCAGGCTTGATGTTTCACACAAAAAGTTCGTCACCATCAGCCGCATGGCCATGGCGCAGGTGTGCCAGCCGCTGGCGCTCAAGGCGCCAAACACCGAAGCCTTGCCGCCTTCTTCACTCAGGTGAAACGGTTGCGGGTCGAACTGGCTGGCAAACGCGATGATCTGTTCCCTCGTGGGCGAGATGCTGCCCAGATCGCGCACCTGGCCAATCTCCAGGTCTTCCCACCAGATTTTGATGTGCGGGCTTTGTTCGGGTGTGGTGGCGGTCATGTTCGACTTTCAAGGTGCCGGAGTTCCCTCCTGGCGTGTAAAAAAGGCGCATCCCAGGGCACCGCCGGGCTGGCTTCGCCGGACGGCCAGTGCCGCCCCCTAAAAGGGGGTAGCGCGGAGCGCTGCGGGGGTGTCATTTCACCTTCCTCCTGAGACGTCAAGCAAAGACATGGTGGTGTAACTCGCGGCGGGTGACAGCAGCCACACAATGGCCTGCGCCACCTCGTCGGCCGTGCCGCCGCGCTGCATGGGCACCAGGTGTTTCAAGTCTTGCACCCGGTTGGGCAGGCCACCCGAAGCGTGAATCTCGGTCTCAATCAGCCCAGGGCGTACCGCGTTCACGCGAATGCCCTCGGCCGCCACTTCCTTGGCCAGCCCGATGGTGAAGGCGTCCACGGCGCCCTTGGCCGCCGCGTAGTCCACATACTGGCCCGGTGAGCCCAGGCGCGATGCTGCGCTGGACACGTTGACGATGGACCCTCCGCTGCCGCCGTGCCGGGTGCTCATGCGCCGCACCGCTTCGCGGGCGCACAACATGCTGCCCAACACATTGACGTCAAACATGCGGCGCCAACGGGCCATGTCCATCTCGTCTACGCGCGCGCTCACGTCCACCACGCCGGCGTTGTTGACCAGGCCGCTCAGCGGCCCGAGCTTGGCGTCGATACGGGCAAACATGGCCAGCACCTGGGCTTCGTTGGCCACGTCCGCCTGCACCGCCATGGCGCTGGCGCCGCTGGCGCGGATGCGGCGCACCACCTCGTCGGCCGCCAGCGAATTGGCGGTGTAGTTCACCACCACCGACCAGCCCTGCTGCGCGGCCAGCAGGGCGGTGGCAGCGCCAATGCCGCGGCTGGCGCCCGTCACCAAAAGCACTGGGTTCATAACCGGTCTCCTGCACAAAGTAGTGGCATCGCTTACAACAAGGGTTCACCAAATTTTTGATCATTACAACAGCGCCAGGAGACACCCATGCGTCGCACACTCGACTATTACTTTGCACCCCAGAGCCCCTGGGTGTATTTGGGCCATGCCCGGCTGACCGAACTGCTGCAGCGAACGAACACCGAGGTGCGCGTGCGCCCGGCCGACTTTGGCCACATTTTTTCCGTGTCGGGCGGTCTGCCCTTGCCGCAGCGCGCCCCTCAACGCCAGGCCTACCGGCTGGTGGAATTGCGCCGTTTCAGCGAAGCGCTGGGCGTGCCCTTGAACCCGCAGCCCCGGCACTTCCCGCTGCCCGGTGACCCCTCGGCCCTGCTCATCACGGCGGTGGCTGCGCACGACGGCGCTGCCGCTGCCATGCGTCTCACGGGTGCCATTGGCCAGGCCATCTGGGTCCAAGAGCGCAACATGGCCGACGCCACCGAGTTGGCTGCTGTGCTGGCCGAATGTGGGCTCGACGCCGAGCGGCTTGCGCAGGCCCAAGACGCACAAACCAAGGCGCTTTACGCGCAGCACACCCGCGAAGCGGTTGACGCGGGGGTGTTCGGTGCGCCAAGCTACGTGCTGGACGGTGAGATTTTCTGGGGCCAAGACCGGCTCGATTTCGTTGAGCGCCGCTTGGCGGCCTGAGTTTCCATTTCAAAAACCAACACACAGGAGCATTGCATGGGCCAGTTCGTTGAACTCACTTCCGCCGACGGTTTCACCTTTCCCGCCTACGTGGCGCAACCCACCGGCACGCCCAAGGGCGGCCTGGTGGTGTTGCAGGAAATTTTCGGCATCAACTCGCACATCCGTTCGGTGGCCGACGGTTATGCCGCCGCCGGCTATTTCGTCGTCGCGCCGTCCACCTTTCACCGCGTCGAAGCGGGTGTGGAGCTGGGCTACACCGAGGCCGACATGGGCGCCGGCTTCGCGCTGAAAACAGCGGTCGAAGCCCTGCCCGAGCCCGGCGTCATGCCCGACGTTCAGGCCGCCATCGACCACGCGGCGCAGGCCGGCAAGGTGGGCATCCTGGGGTATTGCTGGGGTGGTTTGCTCACCTGGCGCTCGGCTTGTGCGCTCAAAGGCCTGTCGGCGGCAGTGCCGTTTTATGGCGGCGGCATGACCGGCGAAGCCGATGCTGCCCGCCAGCCACAGGTGCCCGTGCTGGCCCATTTTGGCGACCAGGACCACTGGATTCCGCTGGACACGGTGGAAGCCTTCAAAGCAGCCCAGCCTGGCGTGGCGGTGCAGGTGTACGCCGCCAACCACGGCTTCAACTGCGACCAACGCGGCTCGTACAACCAGGCCGCCGCTGAGTTGGCGCGCGAACGCACCCTGGCCTTTTTGGCCCTGCATGTGGGCTGAACCCATGGTCCTCTGGCGCCTTGGGTTGACCGTGGCCGGGCTCTGGTTCGGGGCTCAGGCCTTGGCGCAAAGCCCACCACTGCCTTACGCCGGCCCGCTGTTTGACGCGCACGTGCACTACAACGACGAAGCCTGTGTGCACGACGCACCGGCGCCGGCTTGCCCGCACCCGCTGGCCGATGTGCTCGCGCGCATGCAGGCCAGCGGCGTGCGCGGTGTGCTGGCCAATTCCAGGCCCAACGACGGCACCAAAGCCCTGGCCACCGCGCAGGATCAGACCCGCGCTGCGGGCGTCACCGTGGTGCCGTTTGTGCGCCTGTACCGCAACCGCGCCGACTACAACAACTGGTTCCGCGACGACACCATCGTGGACCTGGTGCAGGCCGAACTGGCCAAAGGCACGCCGGCCGGCCCCTACCGCGGCCTGGGTGAATTTCACCTGTACGACAGCGCCAACGCCAACGGCCCGGTGGCCAAGAAGCTCATGGCGTTGGCCGAAGAAAAGGGCCTCGCCATCCTGGCCCATGTGGACGACGTGGCGATCGACCTGTTGATGGCAAACACACCGTCCCAAGGCCGGAACCTGCGTTTGATCTGGGCCCACACCGGCATTGGCGGCACCCCGGTTGAAAGGGTGGATTCACTGATGGGCCGCTACCCGCTGCTGATGGGTGAGCTGTCTTACCGCCCGGGCCTCGTCTGCGAGGGCGGGCAGCTGTGCCCCGAGTGGCGCGTCCTCATGCTCAAGTACCCCGAACGTTTCATGATCGGTTCTGACACCTGGGTCAACCAGCGCTGGCTGTACTACGGCGACCTGATGCAGGGGTACCGCATCTGGCTCGGTGGCCTGCCACCCGCCGTGGCTCAGCGCATTGCCTGGGACAATGGAGCGCGCCTGTTTGGCGTGGCCACGCCCAACCATTGAACATGATCCAACTGCATTACTACCCCAGCACCGCCAGCATGGTGCCGCACATCGTGCTGGAAGAGCTGGGCGTGCCTTATGAACGTGTGCTGGTGGACCGCACCCAGGACGCCCAGAAAACCACGGCCTACCTGAAGCTCAACCCCAACGGCTTGATCCCGGTGCTGACCGACGGTGACCTGGTGCTGTTCGAGACGGCCGCGATTGCCCTGCATTTGTGCGACACGCACCCGACCAGCGGCCTGGCGCCCGCACTGGGCACGCACGAACGCGCCCATTTTTACAAATGGCTGATGTGGCTGACCAACACGCTGCAGACCACGCTCATGGTGTATTTTTACCCGGAGCGCTGGGTCAATGCCGGCAACACGGCGGGCGCGACCGAGGTGAAACACCACGCTGAAATCCGCGTCAACAATCTTCTGAAACAGCTCGACGCCGAGTTCGTGCGCCATGGTGGCCCCTGGTTCGTGGGCCAGGCCTACACCGCACTTGACGCCTATGTGTTCACCCTGTGCCGCTGGACACGCGGTTTTGCCAAGGCACCTGCGCGAGACAAGCGTCACCTGGGCCCCTATTTGCAGCGCATGCTGGATCGTCCGGCGGTGCAGCGCGTGCTGGCCAACGAGAACCTGAGCCCGCCCTTTATCTGACTTTGCGTTTTTGTGTAACCGGTCTGCAGCGTCACGTGATCTGCAGACAGCCGCCTGAGCGGCGTTTGCCTGCACCGGGCCTTTGCGAACACCCTCAAGGGCATCCGCACAACGAGCAGCGTCAGGACCGGCCCGATCCGCCGCGTGGCCGCTTTCTCCGCTCAGCGGGAGGAGGGTGCGAGGTAGCGCTTGCGCCAGAACAGCACGCCGAGCAGCACCGCGATGAGGCCCATGGAGCCCATCGTCCACCAAAAGCCCGACGTCTGGTGAAGCAGCGGGATGAACTCGAAGTTCATCCCGAAGATGCCGGCGATCAGGTTCAGGGGCAGGAAGATGGCGGTCAGCGCTGTGAGCGTGCGCATGGTGTCGTTGGTGCGGTTGCTCTGGGCCGAAAAGTGCATCTGGATAGCGACCTCGGCATTCTGTTCGAGCTGACGCACGTGGTGCACCACGCGCTGGATGTGTTCCAGCAGATCCCGGCTCCGCACCCGGAGCAGTTCCAGGCCGCGATGGCCACCAAAGTTGTCTGCGCCCTGCTCGCCAACCTCCCATTCTGCAAGCGTGTCGATCCAGTCCAGAATGGCCGAGCGCTGGTCCTCGCAGATCTCGTCCAGGTGGTGCAAGGAAATGCGTGCCTCCAGCAGCGCACCCCAGTTGTTGAAGCGGGCCTTGGGGTGCAGCAGTTCGGACTGCCAGTGGTCCAGCTGGCGCGTGAGTTCACGACGCAGCTCCAGGTAGCCGTCGACCAGATGGCTGACGATGCGCAGCATCAGGTCGGCCGGACTCGACGGGATCTGAGCGCCGCTGACACGCACATCCGTCGCGCCGGACGACAGCAGCCGTGTTGCGTAGTGCGCCAGCGTCGAGCAACCCGACGGGTGCACGGTGAGCAACACGCGGTCGAACAATGCGAAACCCACCGGACTGGTGTCGATGCGGCGCAGTACCGGAGGCCCCCCTTTTCTGGGTGGCTGCCCCTGTGCCGGCTTGATCTGTCGGGGGTTCTCGCTGTCGCCTGCCGCCAGGCGACGAAAGACCAGAATGTCATACTGCGAGGTGTAGTCGAAGTGCGAGGGTAGGTGCTGGTTGAGCAGGTCCGAGACGTGCAGATCCACGATCGACACGCCACACAGGCTGCGCAGGCTGTCCTGGATCAGTGCCTGTTGCTGCTCGAATTCGCTTCTCTCGCAGGCGATCCAGACATAGCCCCGTTCGGGCAAGGCGGCAGGTGGTGCCGAGGTTTCGCTCACGCCGCCAGGCAGGATGCTGAAAATGCGCATGGCGCCTGGTGTCCGCTAGGGTTCAGCCGCGCAGCAGCCGTGCCGCGTCACGCGCGAAGTACGTCAGCACGCCATCAGCGCCCGCCCGCTTGAAGGCCAGCAGGCTTTCCATCATCACCGCGTCGTGATCCAGCCAGCCGTTGAGGGCGGCAGCCTTGAGCATGGCGTATTCCCCACTCACCTGGTAAGCAAACGTGGGTACGTGAAACTCGTCCTTCACCCGGCGCACGATGTCCAGGTAGGGCATGCCGGGCTTGACCATCACCATGTCGGCGCCTTCGGCCAGGTCCATCGCCACTTCGCGCAGCGCTTCGTCGCTGTTGCCCGGATCCATCTGGTACACCTTCTTGTCGGCCTTGCCCAGATTGGCTGCAGAGCCCACCGCGTCCCGGAATGGGCCATAAAAGGCGCTGGCGTATTTGGCGCTGTAGGCCATGATGCGCGTGTTCACCAGGCCACGCGCCTCCAGCGCCCGGCGAATGGCGCCAATGCGGCCGTCCATCATGTCACTGGGCGCCACCATGTCGACGCCGGCTTCAGCCTGGGTCAGGGCCTGTTTCACCAGAATTTCCACCGTCGGGTCGTTCAAGATGTAGTTGTCCTCGTCGAGCAGGCCGTCCTGCCCATGGCTGGTGTACGGGTCCAGCGCCACATCGGTCATCACCCCCAGCTGGGGAAAGCGTTTTTTCAATTCCCGCACCACGCGCGGCACCAAGCCATCGGGGTTCAGCGCTTCCTGGCCGTCGGGTGTCTTGAGTGACTGGTCGATCACCGGGAACAGGGCCATCAACGGAATGCCCAGTGCCACGCAGTCCTCGGCCACCGGTAGTAGCTGGTCCAGGCTCAGGCGCTCCACGCCGGGCATGGAGCCCACCGCTTCGCGGCGGTTTTCGCCGTCCAGCACAAACACGGGGTAGATCAGGTCTGCCGGGCTGAGCCGGTATTCGCGCACCAGATCGCGGGTGAAGGTGTCCCGGCGAAGACGGCGCGGGCGCAAGAGTGGATATGGGGCAGGTGCTGGCATAGGTGGCTATTGTGTCAAATGCCGGTGATCGGGGTGGCGTTCGACCTGGCGAGCGTGTCAAGACACTGATCAGGATATTCCCTCAAGCGTGTTGCAGGTCACCAAACTTTGGGGAGATGGAAGAATTCGGTAGGGCGTGCTGCGCTGCGCAAGAGCAAGCAGCACGGTTTGGAATCGGTGTGCCAGCGGCCCTGATGGCAAGTGCCTTCAGCAGTGCGCAAGTTGAACCGCGGTGGCCTGACCAGTTTCTCCACGCATTCACGCATCCCCACATCCCCCGCGGAGCATTGTGGTGTCTGTTTGAGCTGGCGAAGGGTTGAGAGGGTTCGGTTCACGGCTGCGGAGGACCTGTCAGAAGTGACAGGGGGTCTGTAGGAAATCTGGAATTATTGGTGTAACATTTAACGTGAGTGATCCGGAAGGTGACCTCCCCGCTTTTCCTCCCTGAGCGGGAGCCTTGGTGTGTGACAGCAAAAAGGCTTTCTAACCCGGCCCTGTGGGCCGGGTTTTTTTTGACTATTCCCCCCCCCTGGGACCGATTCAATGCACACGGCGCTGTCGGGCAACGGGCGGCTACACTGCGGCCATGCTCTGGGTCAAATCGTTTCACATCGTCTTCATTGCCAGTTGGTTTGCAGGTCTGTTTTACCTGCCGCGCATTTTTGTCAATCTGGCCATGGTGCCGCCCGAGAGCGTGGCCGAGCGGCAGCGTCTCCTGCTCATGGCACGTAAGCTGTTGCGCTTCACAACCCTGCTGGCGGTGCCCGCATTGGCGCTGGGCTTGTGGATGTGGCTTCCCGCGCCGATAGGGTGGGGGTTCGGTTGGGGGCCTGGCAACGGCTGGATGAACGCCAAGCTGTCGGTGGTCATCCTGATCATCGGTTACCACCACGCCTGCCACGTCATGCTGCGCCAGTTTGAGCGTGGCCTTAACCGGCGCAGCCACGTCTGGTACCGCTGGTTCAACGAGGCGCCTGTCATCATGTTGGTGGTCGTCGTGCTGCTGGTGGTGATCAAGCCCTTCTGATGCATTGAGCACCCGTTCCTCCGCCTGGCCTCTGGCCCTGCTGTTTGCGGGTCTGGTGGTGTACGCCAGTTTCTATCCGTTCACGGGCTGGCGGTTTCAGGGCGTTGTCCCGTGGGCGTTTTTGCAGGCGCCGCTCCCTCAGTACTGGACCGGCTTCGATGTGGTGGCGAATCTGGTGGGCTACATGCCCTTGGGTTTCCTGCTGGCGCTGGCCATGTTGCGGTCCCACTGGCGTCGCACAGCCTGGCCTTTCGCCGTGGTGCTGTCGGCCCTGCTCTCGCTGCTGGTGGAAGCGTTGCAAAACTACCTGCCGATGCGGGTGCCTTCCAATTTGGACTTTTTTTTGAATGTGTCGGGTGCCACGCTTGGCGCCAGTACCTGCTGGATGCTTGAGCGCTTGGGGGGGGTGCGTCGCTGGAGCCAGTTTCGCGCCGACTGGTTCGATCCGGGTGCCCATGGCGGGCTGGTGTTGCTGGCCCTGTGGCCCTTCGCTTTGTTGTATCCGGTGTCGGTGCCATTCGGTTTGGGTCAAGTGGCTGAACGGCTGGGAGAGGGGCTGCGCCGGATGCTGGTCGACACCCCTTTTCTGGAGTGGCTGCCATTGCGTGTGCAGGCGCCCTTGCCGTTGAGTCCGCTGGCCGAAGCTTTTTGTGTCACGCTGAGCTTGCTGGCACCTTTGCTCATGGGTTATGCCGACATGCGTTCGGTGCTGCGCCGGCTGGCCTTTGCGGCACTGTTCTTTTTCTGCGCTGTCGCGACCGCATCCTTGTCTTCAGCGCTGACTTACGGGCCGGACCATATTTGGTCATGGATCAGTCTGCATGCTGGCCTGGGGTTGTTTCTGGCCATGTTGGGCGCCCTGGCGATGCTGGGCCTGCCGCGCCGGGTGTGCACGGTGGGCATGTTGTTGAGCCTGGCGGTGTCGCTGAGCCTGCTGAACCGGGCGCCTGAGAGCCCGTATTTGGCGCAATCGCTGGAAGTGTGGGAGCAGGGTCGCTTCATCCGGTTTCATGGTCTCTCCCAGTGGCTGGGCTGGTTGTGGCCGTTTGCTGCGCTGGTGTTTGGGGTCCGGGCGGTCTTGCGCCATTCTGCAGGGCGGTGAGTGCACACTAAAATCAACCCATGCATCAAACCATGCCTGAAAACAAGTCTTATTACCAGCGACACATTTTCTTTTGCCTGAATCAGCGTGAGGGCGGCGAAGAGTGTTGTGCCCAGCACAAGGCGCAGGCCGCATTTGAACGGTGCAAGTCGCAGGCCAAAGCCGAGGGCTTGTTGGGTCCGGGTAAGGTGCGGGTCAACAAGGCGGGTTGCCTCGATCGTTGTGCCGGCGGACCCATCGCCGTGGTCTACCCGGAGGCGGTTTGGTACAGCTATGTCGATGAAAGCGACATCGACGAAATTGTGCAGTCGCACCTGCGCGATGGTGTGGTGGTGCAACGGTTGGTGACGCCGGCCGGCGTCGGCCGCTGACACGATTCTTCTTGTTGCCTTGCCTGCCGCCGCAGGCTTGTGCTGTTTTCCCCGGAGCTCGCCCATGAATGCCCAGACCGAAACCCTGCTGCAGGACGGCCCAGCGGGGCGGATCGAGGTCGCCATTGACCGGCCGGCAGACGCCGCTGTGGGTGTGGCGGTGATCGCGCACCCTCATCCCCTGCATGGTGGAACCTTGACCAACAAGGTGGTGCAGACCCTGGCGCGTGCCTGCGTGCAGGCTGGATGGACTGCGGTGAGGTTCAATTTCCGTGGTGTGGGTCGCAGTGAAGGGCTCTACGATGAGGGTCGAGGCGAACTGGACGATCTGCTGGCTGTGATCGCTGCGCAGGCGTCCGATGGCCCGTTGTGCTTGGCCGGTTTTTCTTTTGGGGCTTTTGTGACCAGCCATGCTGCCGCGCGGGTGCAGGGCACGCGAGACTTGCGGAGCCTGTTGCTGGTGGGTACCGCTGCCAGCCGTTTTGCGGTGGCCGACGTCGCCGCGGAACTCCACGGCCGTACGCTGGTCATTCATGGTGAGTTGGACGAAACCGTGCCGCTCTCCGCGGTTCTGGACTGGGCCAGGCCCCAGGTGTTGCCGGTTTTGGTGGTGCCCGGTGGTGGTCATTTTTTCCATGGGCAGTTGCCGTTGCTGCGCCATCTGGTGTTGCGCCATTTGCGCGCCTGACGGCGCCGGCCCCGTTTCTTTTTCATCATCCAAGGACAGCGTTTTGTTGCGTCGATTTTTCCTCCGTGTGTTGTTCGCCTTCTCTTTGTCGGCTTGGTTTGTTTTGCCCGCCGCTGCCCAGTTGTCCCAGCCACCGGAGGTCGCAGCCAAGGCCTATCTGCTGGTGGACATCACGTCTGGCCAGGTGCTGGCAGCGAAAGACCCTGATCAGCCGGTTGAGCCTGCGTCCCTGACCAAGCTGATGTCTGCTTACCTGGTGTTTGACGCGCTCAAAGCGGGCAAGATCAGCCTGAAGCAAACATTTCCCGTGAGCGAGCGGGCTTGGAAGATGCCCGGCTCGCGTATGTTCATTGACCCCAAGATGCAAGTGCCCGTGGAAGACCTGATTAAAGGCATGATCGTGCAGTCGGGAAATGACGCCACCATGGCCCTGGCGGAGGGCGTGGGCGGGTCCGTCGAGCGCTTTGTCCAGATGATGAATGAGCAGGCCAAAGTACTGGGCATGACCCGCAGCGCCTTCAAGAATCCTGAAGGACTGACCGTTGCCGGGCACACCACCACGGCGCGAGATCTGGCCATTCTGGCTACTCGCCTGATGCGCGACTTTCCGGAATACGTGCCCTATTACGCGATACAGCGTTACCGTTATCCGGGTACACCGGCGGCCAATGACACCAACCGCAATCTGCTGCTGTTTCGTGATCCGAGCGTCGATGGACTGAAGACGGGCTACACGGCTGCCGCAGGTTATTGCATGGTGGCCACCGCACGTCGCCAGGTGCCGGCGCTTGGCGCAGGCCCTCAGGGGCAGCGCCGTCTGCTCAGCGTCTTGCTGGGCGCCTCCAGTGAAAATGCGCGTGCCGCCGAAAGTCAGAAGTTGCTGAACTGGGGCTACACCGCCTACGAGGCCGTGCGCCTGTTTCCTGCGGGAGCACCGGTGACCACGCCGCCCGTGTGGAAGGGCAAGGCATCGGTGGTGAAGCTGGGCAAGCCCGATGGCGTGGTGGTGTCGGTGCCTGTGGGTGAAGCAGGTCGCCTGAAGACTGAAATCATTCGGCCCGATCCGCTGGTTGCTCCGCTCATGCAAGGGCAATCCGTGGGGACGCTGCGGGTCAACCTCGCCAGCGGCGCGCTGGTCACCGAGGTGCCGCTCACCGTGCTGGAAACCGTTGACGAAAGCGGTTTCATTGGCCGTGCCTGGGATGCGCTGCGCCTGTGGATCCAATGACCGGCAGGACTCTCGGATGGGTCATGCGGTTCGGCCGGTTTGCGGCTGACATGATCCCCCGGGTGGCGGCTCAGATCTTTTGATTTGCCAGAAAATTACGTTCGTGCTACAGTCGAGGGCTTTTCGGAATCTTCCGAGAAGTATCCGTTTTTGCTTTTTTCTAAACGTTTAGGGACGTTTCATGCCAACTATCAATCAACTCGTGCGCCACGGCCGGGAGGTCGAAAAGACCAAATCCAAGAGCCCGGCCATGGAAAACTCGCCGCAGCGTCGCGGTGTGTGCACCCGTGTGTACACCACGACCCCCAAGAAGCCCAACTCCGCCTTGCGCAAGGTTGCCAAGGTGCGCCTGACCAACGGTTTTGAGGTCATCTCCTACATCGGCGGCGAAGGCCACAACCTGCAGGAGCACAGCGTGGTGCTGGTTCGCGGCGGTCGTGTCAAGGACTTGCCCGGTGTGCGTTACCACATCGTGCGTGGTTCGCTCGACTTGCAGGGCGTGAAAGACCGCAAGCAGTCGCGCTCCAAGTATGGTGCGAAGAAGCCCAAGGCCAAATAAGCCCTGCTTGTTCCGGATATCCAGTTGCTGTTTCCCGCGTGGCGCGGTGATCCAGCGTTGTGACCCGAAGCGCGGAATGTTCCGTGTGGGTCGAGTAAGTGAGGGTTCCACTGACCCTCGCGGTGTCTGAAAAGACGCCAGCTGAAGTTTTATGAGGTGAAATAATGCCACGTCGTCGCGAAGTCCCTAAACGTGAAATCCTGCCGGATCCCAAGTTCGGCAATGTCGAGCTGTCCAAATTCATGAACGTGATCATGGAAGGCGGCAAAAAAGCGGTCGCCGAGCGCATCATTTACGGTGCCTTGGAGCAAATCGAAAAGAAGACCGGTAAAGACCCGGTCGAAATCTTCTCGACAGCCATCAACAACGTCAAGCCCATGGTGGAAGTCAAGTCCCGCCGCGTGGGTGGTGCCAACTACCAGGTGCCGGTTGAAGTGCGTCCTGTCCGCCGTCTGGCGTTGTCCATGCGCTGGATCAAGGAAGCCGCGCGCAAGCGCAGCGAGAAGTCCATGGCCATGCGCCTGGCCAACGAGTTGGTCGAGGCCACCGAAGGCCGTGGCGGCGCCATGAAGAAGCGTGACGAAGTGCACCGCATGGCCGAAGCCAACAAGGCTTTCAGCCACTTCCGCTTCTAAGACCCGTTCCCATCGTCAGTTCAAGCGAGCCCGCAGACCCCAAAAAGGGTGGCGGGCTTGCCTTATTCAGGAGTATTTTCATGGCACGAGTTACGCCACTGGAGCGGTACCGCAATATCGGTATTTCCGCCCACATCGACGCCGGCAAGACCACCACGACCGAGCGCATTCTTTTCTATACCGGCGTGAACCACAAGATTGGTGAAGTGCATGACGGCGCCGCCACCATGGACTGGATGGAGCAGGAGCAGGAGCGTGGTATCACCATCACGTCCGCTGCCACCACCTGTTTCTGGAAGGGCATGGATGGCTCCTTCCCTGAGCACCGCTTCAACATCATCGACACCCCTGGCCACGTGGACTTCACCATTGAGGTGGAGCGCTCCATGCGCGTGCTGGACGGTGCTTGCATGGTGTATTGCGCTGTGGGCGGTGTGCAGCCTCAGTCGGAAACCGTCTGGCGTCAGGCCAACAAGTACAAAGTGCCTCGTCTGGCCTTCGTGAACAAGATGGACCGCACCGGTGCCAACTTCTTCAAGGTGGTCGAGCAGATGAAGACGCGCCTGAAGGCGAACCCTGTGCCGATCGTGATCCCGATCGGTGCCGAAGAGCACTTCACGGGTGTGGTCGATCTGCGCAAGATGAAAGCCATCATCTGGGACGAAGCCTCCCAGGGCATGAAATTCACCTTCACCGACATCCCGGCCGAGCTGCTGGAACTGGCGCAAGAGTGGCGTGAGAAGATGGTGGAAGCTGCTGCAGAGTCCAGCGAAGAGCTGATGGACAAGTACCTCGGCGGCGAAGCGCTGACCGAAGAAGAGATCACCGCCGGTCTGCGTACGCGCACGCTGGCTTGTGAAATCCAGCCCATGCTGTGCGGTACGGCATTCAAGAACAAGGGTGTTCAGCGCATGCTCGACGCCGTTATTGAGCTGCTGCCTTCGCCGGTGGACATTGAAGACGTCAAGGGCACCGACGACGACGAAGCGCCAACGACCCGCAAGGCCGATGACGAAGAAAAGCTGTCGGCACTGGCATTCAAACTGATGACCGATCCGTTCGTGGGTCAGCTGACGTTTGTGCGCGTGTACTCTGGCGTCATCAAAAAGGGCGACACCGTTTACAACGCGGTCAAGGGCAAGAAAGAGCGCATTGGCCGTATCGTTCAGATGCACGCCAACAACCGCCTGGAAGTGGAAGAAATTCGTGCCGGCGACATTGCCGCTTGCGTGGGCTTGAAGGACGTGACCACCGGTGAAACCCTGTGCGATCCATCCGCCATCATCATGCTGGAGCGCATGGTGTTCCCCGAGCCGGTGATTGCCCAGGCCGTTGAACCCAAGACCAAGGCCGACCAGGAAAAAATGGGTATCGCTCTGGGCCGGCTGGCCGCAGAAGATCCATCGTTCCGCGTGCGCACCGACGAAGAGTCGGGCCAGACCATCATCGCCGGTATGGGCGAGCTGCATTTGGACATCATCGTTGACCGCATGAAGCGCGAATTCGGCGTTGAGGCCAACGTCGGCAAGCCACAAGTGGCCTACCGCGAAACGATCCGCGGCACCATCGAAGATGCCGAAGGCAAGTTCGTGCGCCAGTCCGGTGGTAAAGGCCAATACGGTCACGTTGTGCTCAAGATCGAGCCGCAAGCACCGGGCAAAGGCTTCGAGTTCGTTGATGCGATCAAAGGCGGTGTGGTACCGCGCGAATACATTCCTGCGGTCGAAAAAGGCGTGATTGAAGCCTTGGGCCAAGGTGTGCTGGCGGGTTACCCTGTTGTGGACGTCAAGGTCACGCTCCACTTCGGTTCGTACCACGACGTGGACTCCAACGAACTGGCCTTCAAGATGGCGGCCATCTTCGGTTTCAAGGAAGGCTGCCGCAAGGCTCAGCCTGTCATCCTGGAGCCCATGATGGCGGTTGAAGTCGAGACGCCTGAAGACTACGCCGGTACCGTGATGGGTGACTTGTCCAGTCGCCGAGGCATGGTGCAGGGCATGGACGACATGGTGGGTGGCGGCAAGGCCATCAAGGCAGAGGTTCCCCTGTCCGAGATGTTCGGTTACGCGACTTCGCTGCGTTCTGCCACACAAGGCCGCGCCAGCTACACGATGGAATTCAAGCACTACTCGGAAGCGCCGCGCAACGTGGCAGAAGCCATCGTTGCCGCCCGGGCCAAGTAAGCAACCTGCTTGAAAACGCTCAACCAGCGGCTTCAAGGGCTTCTGGGGAGCGAGAGATTTAGCCGGTCTGCGATCACACGCCGCCCTGTCCCCGTGCGGGGCGAACCAGCAGTGTGATGCAGACCTAAAACCAGTGACACGGGTTTGTTCTTTCTAAGGAATTGAAAAATGGGAAAAGAGAAGTTTGAGCGGACCAAGCCGCACGTCAACGTCGGCACCATTGGTCACGTTGACCACGGCAAGACGACCCTGACCGCCGCCATCACCACGGTGCTGGCAGCCAAGTTCGGCGGCGCAGCCAAGGCCTACGACCAGATCGATGCGGCTCCGGAAGAAAAAGCCCGCGGCATCACCATCAACACCGCCCACGTGGAATACGAAACGGCCAACCGCCACTACGCCCACG